>ERZ808240.367-NODE-367-length-60671-cov-40.692952_pt1 | contig 60671 bp, 53 predicted proteins | sample MGYA00521084_ERZ808240 | MGnify/ENA primary metagenome ERZ808240 (study PRJEB31516, sample SAMN03275571) | gut metagenome | biome: mammalia-associated habitat; material: feces | host: Papio cynocephalus | place: Kenya | collected 2012-08-06 ...
AACAGGCTTCGGTGGGAAACGCAACAGGCTTCGGTGGGAAACGCAACAGGCTTCGGTGGGAAACGCAACAGGCTTCGATAGAAAATGAAGCCTGCTGCGTTAAAGAGGCAAATCACACCATATTAACACCTATAACTTAACGCTTGCCCCCTATAATAGGCAATGCCAACAACGGAGGTGTTTCGCTTACCATCGTAAATACTCCATTACGGCACGTCCTTGCTTTGGCGCTAACCGAAGATGGTTGCGGTAGATGGGCTAAATCGAATGCGACAAACTCTTCGAAACTAAAGTTCCACACTGCGCCTAAAGCTGTGCTCATTATACGTTTGTAAATAGCTTCACGTGAAGGAGCATTAAAGCCATGCGTGTTATGGAACATCATACTGTCGTCGGTAGGACGCCAAGCACCATGCAGATAACCACAGGCTCCCTCGTAAACACCTATGACTTCACCAAAGGCATCAGCTGCCTGATAGCGAGAGTCTGAGAGAAAATGTTTCCAAGGCGTATCGGTTGCCGAAAAAGACACATTGGCAGCCCAGCCATACGAAGTTTGGAGATTACGATATTTGTTGACATCGCTCGTTGGGATACTTGCATTGTTAGACTCGTAAGCATACTCATCAAGCAGCTTTGCCAATCCATGCCCCAGTGCTTCGTGACAAAGAACTGAACGGAAATCTTCTCCATTGGCATCATTGTTTATAAGGGGCACGTAGGCAATGGCAAAATTGCTCATCACACCATCAAATGAAATACCGAAGTTGGTGGTTCCTGCACGTTGCGGTGTATTGAGTATCACAACCGTGAGTGCCTCATGTAAACGTGATGGGGTCTGCAAATCGTTTACGTTCTTTACAGCAGCAACAATCTTGTCGAAATTGCCTTGTACACGTGAGCTTCCATTGCCCTGCATCACGCAGTCGAGAGCAGTCTTGTAGCCGGAGCCAAAGGCGTTGTTCTGTGACACCATGTTGACCTGCCATACATCGAAATAGTTTCGCAACGACTTGGCTGGTTCTTCTGTGAAAAGATTTTCCATCGTCTGGTTCATCACCTCATCGTATCTTCCCGAAGCGAAATCCTTATCTACAAATCCATCGCCCATAAGAACAACGGGCACACCTGCGCCTATGGTGTGCTTCTGCAACAATTTGTAGGTATCGTTCTGTGAGTAATCGGTAGATGTGTCAACGGGTAAACCTTCCTGCACAATACTGAACATTCCCGAAGTTATGTATATTTCGTCATGATTTTCCGGATTGACAATACGGATGTAGAATGTAGTGGAGCGGCTTTCGTGAGTGCCGTTGGGAGAAATCGTAAACTGATATTCACTCTCCTGCAAGCCTTCACCCACTCCAGCCTCGTCATCGCCAGTCACATTGGCATCTTTCTTTCCCTTGATCCAGTCGGGAGCATTAGCCTGTGAAACTACCAAGACCTTATATCCACGGATGTTGGAAGAGAACTTGACGCTCAAGTCGCCCCCGTCTGCGCCAATCTTGTACTCCGTTCTCTCTAAGTTTACCACATCAGTCTTCTGCTGCGAGAAGCGAACTATCTTGGTGCCAGAAGCCGATGTCAAGGTAATGGAACCTTGACGAATGGATCCAGTGTTGTTCAAGGACTTGGAAATGACCTGTATGGTGTTATTGCCGGCTGATCCCGTCATGGGAGAAACTGTCGCCCAATCGACATCCACATTGGCGCGCCACGACTCACTCGCAGAAAATGTGAGTGATACCTTTGCGTTCTTCTCACTTGCTATGGAGAGAGCTTCCTCGGGAGTAGATACAGTGAAGGATGAAGACGAATTGCTGTCTTCGTCGGACGCACAACTGGCGAGCCACAAAGACGACAACAAAAAGAACAAAAGACTGAATCTAATCTTCATTGCTATAAGCCTTAATGTAATCTTCATTCTATCTATCAATTAGCAGGAGCTGTAAGGTCGAGACGCTTAATTTCCGTTGTCTGAAGACCATCATCGCTCACGCCGATAACGACAACATGGTAATTCTTGCCAGCGGAGATATTAGCCTCGGAACCTAATCCTGCGGCAGCCACCTCTGTGTTGGTGATGGTTTTCTCGCCAGTATAAAGTAAGTTGGATGTCGCCCAGTTGTAATTCTTCACCTTACCCATCTTCTCAAGGTCGCCCATGCGCCCCATCAAGAACGAAAAATCCTTGCCGCCAAAATTGTTGTTGAGATAATCATCTTCGACAAATGTCACATAATACTTTTCTGTGTTGTTGGAAGGAGTGACCTTGACGGTGGAGACGACCTTGCCATTCTCTACGGTCTGGCTAACCGATGTTACATCGAAAGTGGTATTGCTGGTAGCCTTCCACTGGGGAGCAGTGAACTTGATTTTTACCAAAGGAGTCGTAAGCACGACGGGGTTATCGGCATTGTCGCTTTGGAACTTTACGCCATAAGAATAGAAAATATAGTCTTGTCCAGGAGTGAGAATACGAGTTGTCCAAGAGTAATTGCCCTTCTGACAATAGGACTCCATCTTGGTGTACCATGGAACATAGACTGGCGGCATAGATTTGTAATACCCAAACTCATAGCCGTCGATGAACTTTTGGTCGCTGTCATAGGAAGCATATTTTGACCATTCAGTCTGCGCAGCCTGGTAATAGGCATTTTGGTCTTGAGGCACGATGTTAAAGGTTGCTCCGCGATAAGAAAGATTGCTGATTTCCATTTGGAAAGGAGCGGCTGATGTAGTTACCTCTGCGGAAGCAAGTGCAGACTCAGCCTTGGTTGAGATGGCTTTCACTGTAAAAGTATACTTGGTGCCGAAAGCAAGTACCAAGTCGTTGTTGGACGTGATTTCTACGCTCGTCTTGTCTGTAGATCCGCTGTTAATTACCGTTTTCTGACCATCGGTTTCGGTGGACAATTCATAAGCATAAGAATTTGCCCCCCCAATTTCAGTCCACGAGAATGCCAGCGTGATGGGATTTTCTGATGTCTGCTCATGCTGAACAATTTCTGGAGCATTCAATTTTGGGTCGTCAGCATCATCGCTACTGCACGACACAAATGACACCATAGCTACAGCCATAAGCATCATCATCTTGATAAAACTTTTTTTCATAAGATTGCTTTAATTTAAACTATAATATATTATGTAATAACTTTTTGTCTTCAGATTACCTTAATAGAAATACAATTTGCTTGCAAAAGTATACAAATTCTACCAAAAAAGCAAAAGTACAAATGCAAATCGTTATATATTTAACTTCTATTAAAAAAATCCTTCTTTTTGCAGTAGCTCAGCATCCTCTCGTTTGCTGGCTACTTTTGATAAAAATAAAAAGAACAAACAAAAAAGACCGTACATCATCGTATGGATGTGCGACAATTTGTAGTAAATGAACTGTTTGTTAAGCGGTGTTATACGCCATCACACGAAGGCCGAAACTATAAACAACTGATAAAGATGATAAGGACGAAAAGATTGCTTTTTGAGGTGTAGCAGATAGTTCAGTAGGATGAGAGATACTACACTCCAGCGGGCGTTCCACGACCATGGAACGCCCTTCATGTTCAAGTTCGACAACCATGAAGGAAGCGCAACGTTAACCTGCAAAGAAGCACAATGTTAACCCGCAAGGAAATGTATTTTCGTACCGTTACAATGGTTGTATCGACAAGAGTTATACATTTGCATCTTTTTCTACAATCAAGCTAAATTTGTCATTAGGAAGTTCGCATGCATTTTCTGCCCGTCAGAAAAGATCACGTTTGCTGTTTTTTACAAAATGTCATGAAAATAGGGGAAATATTGGAGTATTCGCATAAAGTGAGTTTACAAAGTGAAAGTAAAGAGCGAGAATACTTATGATTTCTCATTTTGTGTGCGTTACAAATTACAAAATAAAACACCCCAGAAAAATATGATAAATAGAGTTAACAAAAAATGCAATTTACTTGATTTTTTGCTATCTTTGTCTCAGAGAAAAAGAAATAAACCTATAAAACATAGTAACAATGAAACGAATTATATTTTTGTCAGTAATGATGCTCATGACCATTGCAAGTTTTGGTCGTAAGAACATAGAAAACGCAACGGTTGTTGCAGATACAATTTTTTATGCCGAGAACATGAGTAATGTGGCAAATGCCGATCAGGCAGCTTATTATCGTATTTTGATGACTACAGGAAGCGGCATTGCCAAGAAAAATGTCTTTAAGGACTTTTACATGAATGGAAACCTCAGAGCCGAGGGTGGATATAGCTTCATCGACTTGGGAGATGACCGTAACACCATTTTCAATGGAGAAATTACTTCTTACTACAAGAATGGCAAGGAAAAGTGGCACGGAAAGTATGTCAATGGCAAACGTGAGGGCTATTTTACACTACAACTTCGTGATGGGGGTGTTGCTGTTGTACAGTTCAAGGATGGCAAGTCGGTGCATGACTTCTTCACTGTAACTTATAAGGATGGCAACATGGAAAAGAAACCACTTTCTGAAATCAAAAGTTTATTGTGACGACGGATTAAACAGAATCTCTCTTATATAAATTATAATTTTATGTTGATATGACCTATATGAGGGCCATCCTCCGTGAGGAGGGTGGCTCCTTTTTTGTCTTGTCTTGTATCAGAAGAGACGAAGTCGCTACTTGTGGCGATTGGCTCGCTGCTGGCGGTACTTGGCTTTCTGGCGGGCGGAACCGCTGCCATGCGCACCTGTGATATATTTCTTTTTCTTGGCCTTGGTCTTTACCTTGCCGTCATCCTCCTTCTTAGGACCTCCTCCAGCTTTGAATACCATGCCACTCATTATAATATCTTCAATATCGCTCATAATTTGTAGGTATTAAAAATGTTCGTGATCATTTGAAAGCATGTTTTAAAACTTAGTCGTGTAAAAGTAGGTTAGGTTACCCAATATATCCAGACTTAAGATTTAGTGGTGGAAGAGTCGGACGTGAGTGAAAGCCATGACTATGCCATACTTGTCACACGTCTCGATAACGTTGTCGTCTCTAATGCTTCCTCCAGCCTGTGCAATGTATTCTACGCCACTCTTATGAGCGCGCTCGATATTGTCGCCAAATGGGAAAAAAGCATCGCTACCTACTGATACACCTGTGTTCTTTGCAATCCATGCTTTCTTTTCTTCTCGGGTCAATGGCTCCGGCTTCTCGCTGAAGAAGTTCTGCCATACGCCATCCCGCAGCACGTCTTCCCACTCGTCACTGATATATACATTGATGGTATTGTCGCGGTCGGCACGTCGAATCCCCTCTTTGAAAGGAAGATTCATCACCTTGGGACATTGGCGCAACCACCACTCGTCCGCTTTAGAACCTGCCAGGCGAGTACAGTGAATACGACTCTGCTGGCCTGCACCGATTCCGATGGCCTGGCCATCTTTCACATAACATACTGAGTTGCTCTGGGTGTATTTCAACGTAATGAGCGAGATGATGAGGTCTCGTTTGGCTTCTGCGGTAAAAGTCTTGTTCTTGGTAGGAATGTCCTCGAACAATGCCGGATCGTCGAGCTTTACCTCGTTTCTCCCCTGCTCGAAGGTGATGCCGAATACCTGCTTGTGCTCAATGGGGGTTGGAACATAGTCGGGATCTATCTTGATGACATTGTATGTACCTTTACGCTTTGACTTCAAGATTTCTATAGCCTCAGGAGTATAGTCGGGAGCAATCACACCATCGCTTACCTCTCTCTTGATGAGGGTAGCAGTGGCTGCGTCGCATGTGTCGCTCAACGCAACAAAGTCGCCGTAAGAGCACATGCGGTCGGCACCGCGTGCGCGAGCATAGGCACAAGCCAAAGGCGACAACTCGATATTGATGTCGTCGACAAAATAAATTTTCTTCAAGGTATCGCTCAGTGGAAGACCGATGGCTGCCCCTGCAGGAGAAACGTGCTTGAAACTTGCTGCCGCGGGAATGCCTGTGGCGGCTTTCAGTTCTTTTACAAGCTGCCATGAATTGAGCGCATCGAGAAAATTGATGTAGCCAGGGCGGCCATTGATGACTTCGAGGGGAAGATCACTGCCATCCTCCATGTAGATTCTGGATGGTTTTTGGTTTGGATTACAACCGTACTTTAATGCTAATTCTTTCATTGCAAAGTTCTGTTTGTTAAGAATTTGCTGCAAAGGTACGAAAAAACTCTCTTTTAGTGCCATCCATAAGAACTTTTTTGTATTTTTGCAGCCAAAATAGAGTATTTCAAACATGTTAGGTTATGAAAAATGATTTGGCTCAACTCACAAGTGAAATAGAAAAAAAGGTAGGCAAGAAGATTACAGTACGAGCTGATTTTGAAAAACTGGCATCTTTCTTTGCTATCAATCATCACATCAAACTGAATGCAGAAGCACTTCATAAGGTGTGGAATTATGTGAGCGGAAAGGAAAAGCCTACCAAGAAAACACTGAATAAGTTAGCGCTTTTCGTGGGGTATCAGAGTTGGGATGATTTTCATGAGGCGTTGCAGGGAGATGATGACGGAAGCCTCAATTATGAGGTGGAAGAGGAGAAGAAGAAATCTAACCTTTCTGACTATGATGACATTTAGACAGAAATGATTGAATGTTATTTTTTGCAGAGCATGGATATAGAAAAAGAGATTTGCAATATCGTCTTGCAAATCTCCTTTTTCTTTTTTGCGTGGGATTGTAAGCGGAGTAGAATTATTCAGCGTTCTTCTGAATAGTCTTCTTTTCAGCGATACGAGCCTTCTTGCCGGTAAGGGCACGGAGGTAGTACAACTTGGCACGGCGTACTTTACCGCGCTTGTTCACCTCGATGGAGTCGATAGAAGGTGACTCGATGGGGAAGATACGCTCTACACCAACGGTACCTGACATCTTGCGAACAGTGAAACGCTTCTTGTCGCCATGGCCAGATATCTTGATTACCACACCACGGTAGAGCTGGATACGCTCCTTAGAACCCTCGACGATTTTGTAAGCGACAGTAATTGTATCACCTGCCTTGAACTCAGGGAACTTCTTGCCGGTTGCAAATGCTTCTTCAGCAACTTTAATTAAATCCATTTTGTTTTATAATTAAATATTGTTTGTCGTTCCAACGCAACATAGACGAGCCACTCATCAGCCCATGCCAGCGGTTACGCCGAAAAGCGGATGCAAAGTTACGACTTTTTCTAATATCTTCCAAATTTTCAAAGACTTTCTTCGCATTATATGAGTTTTTTCTTGTCCTTTTTGTTTTTTTGCCGTATCTTTGCACAAGATAAGTTGCATCTCGGCAAAATTATCCAAGTAAACTTGATATTCAGTATTCGACTTGCATTATCTTGGCAATGATAAATAAAACAAAATAAATCATGAGAAATAAACTTTTAGTTGTTACAGCGCTGGCATCGTCAGCCTTGCTCGTGACAGCCCCCTGTGTGGCGCAAAAATACAAGGTAACCAGTGTGCAACGCTCCCGTATCTTAATAGACAAGAGGTTCGACAAGGATCCAGATGCGCAGGCTGCAGCCTTTATTGCTCCTTATAAGAACAAAGTGGATAGTATCATGGGACCTGTTGTAGGAAGTATAGCCCACGACATGACTCGTCATCGTCCTGAAAGTGAATTGAGCAATCTGCTCAGTGATATTCTCGTTTGGGGTGGAAAGGCTTTCAAAGAGCAACCTGTATTCGCAGTTTACAACATGGGAGGCATTCGTTCTAATCTTGCAAAAGGCAAGATAACCGTAGGCGACGTGAATGACATGGCACCTTTCGAGAATAAAATATGCTTTCTTACACTTACTGGCGAGAAAGTAACAGAACTCTTCCAGCAGATAGCCCATAGAGGAGGAGAGGGCGTGAGCAGTGCCGTGCGGATGGTTATCACCCATGATGGACATCTCAAGGACATTACCCTGAACGGCGAGCCTATCGACCCAACCAAGCAATACCGTATAGCCACGCTCGACTATCTGGCAGAGGGCAACGACCAGCTTGTAGCTTTTAAGAGTGGATTGAATGTCTTGGCTCCCAAGCAGAAAGAAAACAATGTGCGCTACATCATCATGGCCTACTTCCGTGAGGCTCAAAAGCAGGGAAAGAATGTGGAAGCTAAGGTTGAGGGGCGCTGCATTGTAGAAAATTAGTACGTTGATAATAAATAAAAATATTATTTGTAATAAGACATGAAGCATACATTAATATCTATAGGTTTTGTTCTTGCATCTTTTGTGATTCTACCAACAACAATTTTCGCAAAGAAAGGGAATGTGAAGGAAGAAAAGGAACTCGTAGTGCTCCATACTAACGACACGCACTCTTGTATCATGCCCATCAATCCCAATCTTGCCGATACAGCGATGGCTAACCGGGGAGGTTTTCTGCGCCGCGTGGTGATGCTCAAGCAGGAACGCAAGCAAAATCCAGATCTTTTGCTTTTCGACAGTGGTGACTTCTCACAAGGTTCACCTTACTATTCTCTTTTCAAGGGTGATGTTGAGATAGGACTGATGAACGAGATGAAATATGACGCTGCCACTATCGGCAACCATGAATTCGACTTTGGCATCGATAATATGGCACGTATCTTCAAGAAGGCAAACTTTCCAATTGTTTGTTGCAACTACGACTTCACTGGCACACCACTTGCAGACATCGTTAAGCCATACGTCATCCTTTATCGTAAGGGCTTGAAAATAGGTGTATTCGGACTCTGCCCAGAGCTAAAGGGGCTGGTAAGCGAAGCAAACTATGGCTGTATCAAATATGAAGACCCCATACAGAAGGGCAGGGAGATGGCTCAGTTCTTGAAGAAGAAAAAAAAGTGTGATGTCATCATCTGTCTATCTCATTTGGGCTGGAATATAGATGGTATTGACGACACAGAGTTGGTCCCAGGCACAAGATACATCGACCTTGTATTGGGTGGACATAGCCACACTTTTTTTAAGCAACTCGCTTATGAGAAAGATCTTGATGGGAAGCTTGTTCCTATCGACCAAAATGGGAAGAATGCCATCTGGGTAGGCAAGATGACTTTGAATGTAGTCCGCGATTCTAAAAAATAAGGAAAAAGGGAAGTTATAGAGTGACTTCCTTTTTTCATTCAAAATAAAATGTGAGTGCTATCATCTTGCTGTGGGCTTTCTTTGAAGCCATGGCATATGGTAGCATATTTTTATCCTTGATATTGTTGATGTGCCCTTCGTCGATAGAGTTGCCAACGCCATACATGAATTTTAGCTCAGGCCTTAACTTGAAGAAGGGCAGATAAAGATCACATCCAACTCCGAGTTCTAAAAACAGGTCTGTTTTCTTTAGTTTTATATAATCGTCATTGCTATTGTTCAGGTTGAACATAGGGGTGATTCCTGCCATGATGTAGGGGCGATGATTGTTGAATCGTGGTGCCGCAAAAATGAGATCTACTGCCGTGGCGAGATAGGCAGTTTTCATCTCTTGTGCTTTCTCTGTAGGTAGGTTGTTGGCATCTTTCACCAGCAGGTTGTGGTAGGTGATGTGGCGTGTGCCAAAATACATAGCTGGGGCTATCCGAAGCTGGAAGTTGGTGTTGAGACGTAGTTCACCCAGTACACCTACTGTAAATCCTACGTCCCATCTGTCTTGGTCGACTGTTACGCACGATTCTACTTCTTGTCCTTCCTCGTTGATGTAGGTCTGACAACCTGCGTTCAATAGTTCCAAGTCTTGCAAGTGTGTGCCTACCAATACACCAAAGTGAAATGTACGCAGGTCGGTATAGGGGCGGTTCTCTACCATACGTTCCTGTGCCTGTGACTGACTGAATGCCAATCCTATGAGAAATATGATGATAAATATCTTTTTTTCCATATTCATATAACGGAATACATGGTTTCTTATTGCCTACAACTTATTTCGAAAGAGTATAAATTATCAAAAAAAATATACCTACATGTAGGTATTTGAAAAAATATTATTACCTTTGCAGCATACTTAGTAGGTATATCCTAATACAGATAGTACAAAACATTATTAATATTAAAACTTTATTATTATGGCTTACGTAATTGGTGACAATTGTATCGCTTGCGGTACATGTATTGATGAGTGTCCATCTGGTGCTATCCATGAGGGCGAGAAGTATTCTATCGACCCTGATGCTTGCACTGAGTGTGGCACATGCGCTGATGTTTGTCCTAACGAGGCTATCAGTCTTCCTTAATTGTAAGGAAAGATACTTTAGTTACATAAAACATCGTGAGCGGCTCTTTTTGAGTCGCTCTTTTTTGTTTTTTATGGCCTCAGTTGGATATACGTGTGTGCTGTTGCTTGATGTGTTTTATACTATAAATGTGAGCACGCATGATGTTACATTATTTTAATTATTGGAAGTAGGCTCTCCATCTAAATTGTAAATCCGATTTTCGCTTTGTTCTTTTTTGAAATAATGCATGAAAAAAGCGAAACCTCGTAAGAGGAGGTTCCGCTCTCATATTATAATCTTTGCCTTTTTATTCTGCTGTAGTCTTTGTGCCTTTCTCGATGGCATCCTTAGCATATTTGTTCTCTGGTTCCAACTTGAGCAATTTTTCCCAGTATGGTTTGGCTTGTTCGAAATTCTGCTTGTCGTAGTTATAGATGTAGCCCATAGATTGGTAAGCCTGTTTCAGGTAGCCGGTTTCATCGGCATCACACTGCTTTGCCTCCAATTCTTTGATTACTTCCTCGTAAGCAGAAATCGCCTTGTCATCCAACTCGTTCTGGAACGCTGTGTTTCCTTCCTGAAGTTTGGCAAAAGCCTTCAGTGACGGATATTTCTCTGCCAACTTGTTGTAAACATTGATGGCCTTATCTATATTCTCTACCTTAGTAGCGGGAGTCTTCTTAGCCTTGTTGACATAAATCTCTGCCAACTTCATGAAGTCCGTAGGTGCTGCATCAGAATTCTTGTCCATATACATTTGACTGTATTCCAATGCCTTGTCCTCATCACCCTTCTGCTTGTAAGCCTCAGAGATGTACAACAAAGGCTTTGGATCATCAGCTTTGAGTTCCAATGCTTTCTCGTACTGGGCTATACCTTCCTCGTACTGCTTGTTTCCTACTAATGCCATACCATAGTATGTATAGTCTCTTGGGGTCTTCTTGATGGAGTCGGTACCCATGATTACTTGCGCATGCTGGAGAGCAACATCAAACTTCTCGATGTCCACTGCAGACCACACTGCTACTCTGTGGAAAGTAGCGTCCTTTGGGAATTTCTGCAAGCCACTCTCAGATAGAGCCAAAGCCTCATCCTTCTTGTTGACCATATAGTCGGTAATGGCATATGCCACATAGATGTATTCCTCCAATTTGTTAGGATCTGTCTGCTTGAAGAGCTCGTAGGCCTTGTCATATTTTCCATTGCTGTAAAAGGTATAGCCAGCCTTTGCCTCGTAAGGATACTCTGGATTTACTTCCTTCAGCTTTTTCAGTGTCTCTGCACTTCTCACAGGGTCGATTTTCTGGTATACGTTTGCATAGCTGATATATCCCTGAGGATTTTTTGGATCCATTACGATACAGTCGTTATAACATGCGGCTGCATCGCCACCGTTGTCCTGCAAAGCATAGATATCACCTTTCAGAATATATGCATCACCAAAGTTCTTGAATTTCATGGTGACGGCATCAGCCACAGCCATTGCTTTGTCATACTGCTTGTTGATAGCAAGGATATTGCCCAACGCCACGAGTGCCTTAGGGTCTTTCTTAAACTCTTTCTGATACTCCTTCAAGGACTTATCAAAATCCTTTGAAGTTACGTTGCCAGACTTGATGTTTGCCTCTATAGACTTCAGCAAGTCCTTGTAGTTGACATCCTGAGCCATTGCTGGCATTGACAAGCCTATCATCAATGCACCAGCCACTAAATATTTAATTGCTTTCATAATCTCAATTTTTATTTGTGTGATTACTGTTTCCTATCCTCAGATGACACTTTCATCCTGAAAGTTTAATTGGGATTCTTACTTTTTTATATTCACCTGCTTATAGGTGATGTCTCCTCTATAAGGGAGCAGACCTGACTTGAAGACAATCAGCTGACCTCTTGGGTTGGTGATGTAGTTGGCAAAGCTCCATGGAAGTGCCTTGTGTGGGTCTACTACTATTGCATATAATGTTCTTACGAATGGATACCTACCATCGAGAAGATAAGCCTGATAAGGCTGCCAACTGTTCGATGGAGTAGCCTTGTCCTTGATGGACACTCGCATGACATGGATATTCTTCTTAAATGTGGTGTTGGTGGAGTCACGACGGTCGTTCAACCAGTTTGAACCAATCACACCGATAGCACCTGGATTCTCGTCTACAAAGTCTATTACCTGCTTGCTGGTCTTGGCAGCCATAATCTTTGCTCCCATTTTTTCACCGTGCAATACTGAGTCAACCACCCAGTTGGTAGTAGCCGATCGGGTATTGTCGAAGATAACTTCGATGTCCCCTCTCTTAGAACCAGGAACAATGTCGCTCCATTTAGTCGCTTTTCCTGTCAGCACACGCTTGATGTCGTTTACCGTTATGCAAGTATCTTGATTGTTCTTATTGACAATAAATGCCAAGCCGTCGTAACCGATGGGGAAGACCGAAGGAATAACATTGCTTTTCGATTTCAAGTAAGCAATCTCGCTATCTTTCAGACTGCGAGTTGTAAACAAAAGTGTTGTCTTGAAATCCTTGATCATCTGAAGTCCTGTGACTTCATCTGAATATATGGGCTTGAGTTTGGCCTTGGGGTATTCAAACTCGAACTGTGTTCGCTCCTCGTCAATGATAGGGCTCAGACTTTCGTCTGCATAGAATTCTATGGTGCCCGACGTAGGAGTGTCCGTCCTACCATCTTTGGCTTTCTTCTCACCACATGATGAGAAGAAAGCCATTGATAGAGATATTAATCCTATAAAAATATAAGATGTTTTTTTCATTCTATTACTGCAATCTAAATACAACAGGAACTGTGTACTTCACACGTACGGTAGAGCCATTCTGCTTACCAGGACTCCACCTCGGCATGCTCTTTACTACTCGAGAAGCTTCGCGGTCGAGTGATGGGTCAACAGAACGTACGACCTTTACATCAGTGATAGAGCCATCACGTTCTACTACGAATGACACGATAACACGACCTTGTACACCATTTTCCTGAGCAACAACAGGATACTTCGTGTTGCTTGAGAGGAATGCCTGCAAGGCAGCTGCGCCACCAGGGAAGTGAGGCATTTCTTCTACAACATCAAACACCTTGTTGGAAACCTCAGGCTTTGGTGCTGGTGGTGGTGGTGGAGCTGCTACGGCGATCTCGCTTCTTACAGCTTCTGCCAAACGGTCTTTGGTACCTTCCTTGTTCTCGGTACCAACGGCCACCTTCTCGTCCAGTTTATCCATCTGCTTAATTTGGTTGTCCTCTTTTACGAGTTCATCCTTCTTGATGACAGGTGCAGTAAACTTCTGAGTCTCGCGAGCCACAGGTATCTCCTTCTTAGGTTCAATCTTTGGCTTCACAGGCTCTTTCTTCTTTTCTTCTTTCTTAGCTTGCTGCTGGAGTTTTGCCAACTCCATAGCTTCCATGTATGCTTGCTGTTCTTCTGCTTGTTTCTGTTTGATAACCTTCCAAGCCAAGAATCCACCTACGAGAGCTGCAGCGATGACCAAAATCAGAAGAGCCTTGATGTTTCGGCCAGAAGTACCTTTACGGAGTTGATATGCACCATACTCCTTGTTCTTTCCGGCGAAAACCATGTCGACCCATTTAGGATCGTATAGATCTATTTTTGCCATTTCTTTTTTGTTTTAATTGTTAGCAATCATCTTACATCTTAACGTGCCTTGACTTGAGAAGTTTCTCATCGTCAGCGTTAATCTTGTCGATGACATACGTACCAATGTTCAAAATCTGCATTTCATCGAGTGCGTCAACCATATTCTTATACGAAGCATTGTCAGTAGGTTTGATGACAATAGTCAGGGTAGGAATCTTACCATCCTTCAAGTTACCTGCCTTCAAGTCACTCAACTTCTTCTGATAAATGCTGTCAGGATATTGTTTTGGATTCTTTGAACGCTCCATGTTTAACTCCTTGACTGCGAGTGAGATTCTCTCTACAGGACGTGTGCCGTTTTCTGTAGCGTGCTCTCTCAAAACCTTACGGATTCCGTTGGTGCCCCATGTTGTCTCCTTGATCCATGAAGGGTCATCGTACTTAGGGATACCAGCACCATAATAGATCTTGTTGTCGGCTGTTACATAGAGGGTCACAGTCTCTGAAGCTTTAGCCTCATTCTTGTTCTCGTCATTCTGATTTTCATCATTACTTGGCATTGTCAGCTCCATAGTCTGAGGTTTGCTCAACGATGTACACAGCATGAAGAACGTGATAAGAAGCATAAGCATATCCACCATAGGCGTAAAGTCTACGCGGACATTCATTTTCTTTTGTTTGCTTTCTTTCTTAGCCATTTATTCGTCCCCCTGTTGTTTTAACTGTGTAATCATGTAGTAATGACTCTCGTCCATGTCCTGGAGTTCGTTCATCACTCTCTTAACTGTCTTATATGGTGTAGAAGCATCAGCTTTGAGGGCAATCTTGATATCTTCGTTAGCCTGACGAGCTGCATTTACCCACTGCTGGAACTCACTCATGCCACCATTAATACTGTCGAGAGGAATACCTTTCTGCTGGAGATACTGTGGACGCTTTGAAGCATTCATCGCAAGGTAGGTCTTCAAATCACTCATTGGGACTCCGAATGTACCATCACCCTTGAATGTTTCTATCATCTTCGGTGTCAATTCCACACCAAAGGCACTTGTCATAGTGCTCAGTGACGCACCCAGCTGATCAGTATTGTCAATACTCATAAATACTTGGCCTTCTCCGGTTGGTTTTCCGGCTTTGTCCTTTTCTGGACTTACCAAGATGGTCAAGACTCCGTTCTCAGGCACCTTGATCTCAGACACAGAACCTGGAGTGTTTACTTTCACGGGCTCATTCTTTACGAAAGTAGAGGTGAGCATGAAGAAAGTAAGCAACAGGGTCATAACGTCTGACATAGGCGTCATATCGATCCAGATGTCACTCTTCTTAATTTTTACTTTACCCATAGCGATAAAATTTTAAAGGGTTAGCAAAAATTAAGCCTCTTCTGCGTGGTTAGCTTCGTATGTCTGAGCAATTGAGTAACCTACCTCGTCGAGTGCGTATGTCAACTTATCAACCTTGTTTGTGAAAGTGTTGTAAGACACAACAGCACACCAAGATGTCAAAATACCAAATGCGGTGTTGATCAAAGCCTCTGAAATACCTACAGAAAGTGCTGCTGAGTCAGCGCCACCACCTTCACCCATGGCTTGGAATGACTTGATCATACCAGTTACAGTACCGAGAAGACCAGTAAGAGTACCAAGAGTTACGATTGTTGCGATGATAGGCAAGTTCATAGTCAATGTAGGCATCTCCAACTGAGTGGCCTCCTCGTGAGCCTGCTGGATCTTAGCCACCTTCTGTGCCTTCTTCAAAGAAGCGTTAGCACCAGACTCCATTGACTTGTAAGCGTTCAGAGAAGCCATCACTACGTTAGCGACAGTACCTTTCTGCTTGTTGCAGAGCTGCTCAGCCTTAGCGAAATCGTTAGCGTTCAACGCTGCCTTGATGTTAGCAACGAACTTAGGCAGAGCACCATTACCAGTAGCGGTCTTGAGAGCCATCCAACGCTCGATGGTCATAGCCAGCACTGTGAGCAACAATGTGTGGATAACAGGTACGATTACACCACCTTTGTAGATAGTACCCCAAATGTCTGCAGGGTGATCCTGTACACCTGGATCCTGGAAGTGCATGTCGTTTCCGAACCATGTAAAGAACAATGTGAATGCGATGACAGCACATACCACGATGATCCAGAATGCGCCTCTTACTCCTTGAAAGCCCTCAGATTTTTTCTTGGGGGCTGCTTGTTTTGTAGTTGCCATAATTTTACTTTTTTAAATTATTAGTTAATAAATTATTTGAATGTTCTTTTTTCAAATGTTTTGTAGACCCTATTTGGTGATACGGCAAAGTACGGATTTTTCCGTTACTAATCGCAAAGATAGTAATTAAAAACAAAACTCGAAACGCATTTAAGAAGTTTTAACGAGATATTGAACGTATTTAATTAATATGTCGCTGTTTATGTCGTTTTGTTTGCCTCTAATGTGCGTTTTTGCCGATTTTTTGTCAGTCTGTTGTTTTAATATTACTTAAGCTTGCTCAAAGCTTCCTTGATTCGGCGTATGGCCTCTACGATATTCTCGTCGCTTGTGGCATAGCTCATGCGGAAACATTCTGGGTCTCCGAAAGCATCTCCTCCCACGGTAGCCACGTGTGCCTCTTCCAAAAGGTACATGGCCAAGTCTGTAGAATTGTTGATGGTGTGGTTGCCTGTGCTCTTGCCATAGAAACTGCTGCATTTGGGGAATAGATAGAAAGCACCTTGTGGTAAGTTTACCTCAAGTCCTGGTATTTCCTTTGCCAACTTCACGATCAGGTCTCGGCGGCGTTCGAAAGCCTGGCGCATTTTCTCTACCGCACTTTGGTCGAGCATGTAGGCTGCTTCGGCTGCTTTCTGGCTTACCGAGCAAGTTCCGCTGGTGTACTGTCCCTGCAGTTTGTTGCATCCCTTGATAATCCACTCGGGGCCAGCCAGGAAACCGATACGCCAACCAGTCATGGCATAGGCCTTTGATACTCCATTGGCTATGATGACCTGTTCTTTCATATCTGGTTCCTGTGCGATGCTGTGGTGCTTGCCTATATAGTTGATGTGTTCGTAAATCTCGTCGGCCAGTACGAATACATCCTTGTGCCTTCTCAACACATCGGCGAGGGCTGTCAGTTCTTCCTTGGAATAGACGCTTCCTGTCGGGTTGCTTGGCGAACAGAGAATGAGCATCTTAGTCTTGGGAGTGATGGCTTGCTCCAACTGCTTGGCGGTCATCTTGAAGTCCTGGTCGAAGCCTGCGTTTACGATAACAGGTACACCGCCTGCCAGTTTTACCATCTGTGGATAGCTAACCCAATAAGGCGCGGGGATAATAACCTCATCCCCAGGGTTTACTAAGGCGAGTACGGCATTACAAACGCATTGCTTGCCTCCTGTGCCCACTATTACCTCGTTGGTGGTATAGTCGAGGTTGTTCTCGTTTTTCAGTTTGGCTACAATTGCTTTTCTCAGGTCGAGGTATCCCGGCACGGGGGAGTAACGGGAGTAATTCTCGTCGATAGCTTTTTTGGCTGCCTCTTTGATGTTGTCTGGTGTGTTGAAATCGGGCTCTCCTACGCTCATGTTGATTACGTCGATACCCTGAGCTTTCATTTCACTGCTTTTCTGCGACATCGCCAGCGTTGCTGATGGTGCCAATCTGTCAAGACGATCGGATAAATGTGCCATAATTTATATCAATGTTTATATTCGCTTGCAAAAGTAATCATTTTATTTCTTTTGCGGAAAGAAACATGTTGTAATTTAACTTTTTGTATCTAAATTGTTACATTCTGCCATGTTTACCCCAGGTGAAGCATGTGTCCCATGCGGTCTCTCTTTGTTTTGAGGTATCGCTCGTTGTATTTGTTCGGAGTAGTTTCGATGGCTATGTTCTCTACGATTTCCAGTCCGTAGGCTTCCAGTCCGACACGTTTTACAGGATTGTTAGTCATTAGGCGCATCTTGTGTACACCAAGGTGGCGCAGCATCTGAGCTCCGCAACCATAGTCGCGCTCGTCGGGCTTAAAGCCTAAATGGGTGTTGGCGTCCACTGTGTCGTAGCCTTCTTCCTGGAGCTTGTATGCTGCAATCTTGTTCATCAGCCCAATGCCTCTTCCTTCCTGCTGCATGTAGACGAGTACACCTTTCCCTTCTTTCTCTATCATCTCCATGGCTTTGTGCAACTGTTGACCGCAGTCGCAACGCTTGCTCCCCAAGATGTCGCCTGTGGCGCAAGATGAGTGAACTCGAACGAGGATAGGTTCGTCTTCTTTCCATTCTCCCTTGATGAGGGCCATGTGTTCCAATCCGTTGCTTGCCTGGCGGAAAGGTATGAGATGGAAGTGGCCGTATTCTGTTGGCAGATCAACCTCTTCACCTATTTCTATAAGCGACTCTTTCTTGAGTCGGTATTTTATCATGTCTTTGATGGAGATGATTTTCAACCCCCATTCTTTGGCAAACTGCAAGAGCTGTGGTAGTCGAGCCATGGTGCCGTCTTCGTTCATGATTTCCATCAGAGCACCAGCGGGGTAGAGTCCTGCCATCTTACAAAGGTCGATGGCAGCCTCCGTGTGCCCACTTCGTCGCAACACACCGTTGTCTTGAGCGTAAAGTGGGTTGATGTGGCCTGGACGTCCGAAAGTCTTCGGCGTAGAGTTTGGGTCGGCAAGTGCCTTGATGGTTTCTGCTCTGTCGTGCGCAGATACTCCTGTGCTGCATCCCTCGAGTTTGTCGACGGTGACGGTGAATGGAGTTCCAAGCATGGAAGTGTTCTCCGAAACCTGATGGGGCAGGTCGAGCTCGTCGCATCGACTGATGGTTATTGGTGCGCAAAGCACACCACGTGCATGCTTGAGCATGAAGTTCACCTTGTCTGCATCAATCTTCTCTGCTGCTATGATGAGGTCGCCCTCGTTCTCTCGGTCGTCATCGTCTACGACGATGACGAATTTACCTTCCTTGAAGTCTTGTACGGCTTCTTCTATGCTGTTCAGTCTTACGTCTTCCATTTTTTCTAATTACTACCTTATTATATATAGTTACATTTCTTTAGTTCTCATGATGATGTCGTTGCTCACTTGCGTCACCACTTTCAAGTCTCTGTACAATCGCAGGCGGAAGCTCCACATTCTGAGGTAGAGCACGGTGCCGACAGGGACGATGAGGGCTACTATGATATTGAACCATTTATGTTCGAACGGTCGTGTGTGAGCCTTGGGCAAGAGCACGGGGTATTGGTTGATGTCGTGTAGAATGTATTTGTTCTTTGTGTTCGACAAGTCTTCTATCACTGCTTCCAGCTCGTTGCTGATACGTTCTATTTCATGGTCGGGCTTATATTTGAAGAACACGTTGATGAAGTTGGGCCATTTCTTGAGTCGGTGTTCCTTGTTGTATGTCTTTATGTCCTCGTTGATGTGTTTCAACTTGACGGCATCCTCTGCATATGCTGGGTCGTTGATGATGACTTCCTTGCCGAAGATGTGTCGTTTGAGCCTGACACCCAACAACTTGAGTATAAATTCTTTGTACATGTCTATGTTGAACACAGTCGAGTCGTTGGTCGCCTTATAGGTGACGAATACAGCCAGAGGAGCCAGCACAGCCGTGGCAAGCCCTTTACCAAACCATATTGCCCAAATTCCACTTCGGCTCATTCTGTAGCCTGTGTTGTCGAGGATGAAGAAAGTGATGAATACCAATACAGAGATGATGACGGGGAATCCCAACCCTCCTTTTCGTATGATGGCACCCAAGGGAGCACCGATGAAGAAGAATATAAGGCACGACAAGGCGAGCGTGAATTTGTTGATGGCCTCTATCTTGTGGTCTCTTATCAGACGGTCGCCTACATTGGTGATCATGCTCTTGAAGTCGAGGTCGCTGATGGCTTGCTGCACATCAGAGGAAGCAGAGTTCACTACCGACAGTTTGCGCTCGGTAGTCATCTTTTCAAACAGTGAGTCGATATTCACCCTTGTCTTTGACGCTTTCTTCTCAGCCAGCAACGAGTCTTTTTTGCTCATATAGGGCTGGTGATAGTATCTTATTCTGGCATCGGCAAGGTATATTCTTCCTATTGAGTCGTACGAATGGTTGAGGGAGTCGATGTCGTGATTTATTTGGGCAAGGCTCTTTGCCTTGGCGTTGTTAGACAGCGAGCTGGCATCGGTGAGGCTGAAATCGCCGTCGAAGTCAAGAACTATTTTCTTCGAGATGAATGTCTCTCTTCTGTAGGGCACGGCCGCACTGTTGGCGAGCTCGCTACTCTGCATGTTCTCGAACCATTCTCCGCTGTACAGGCTCAACACGAGGTGCTTTTTCTCTGCCGTACTCTGCAGCATGCCCGAGTCTGCGAGAATAATGGCGGCATCCTCGTAACTATCGGTCATGCGATAAATCATGATACCATATAGTTTGCCCGTCTTGAGGTCTTTCTTCTGTACATAGAGGTTACAATTGGGAATCCCATCATAGAAAATTCCTTCGGGAATCTCCAGCTCCGGACTTTTCTGCTTCATCGAGATGAGAAGTTGCGCCAGCTTCATGTTGGAGCTGGGACCGATGTTGTTCTGAAAGTAAAACGAACTGATCATCACGAGGACTGTGATGATGATGAGCGACCTAAAGGCTTGCATCAGCGAAATGCCGGCCGCCTTGATGGCAGTCAGTTCTGAGCTTTCTCCCAAGTTGCCAAAGGTGATAAGCGATGAAAGTAGAATGGCCAAAGGCAGAGCTTGCGGCACGAGCATGAGCCCCATGTACCAGAAGAACTTTGCCATGACTTCCACCGACAATCCTTTTCCTATCAGGTCGTCGATATATCTCCACAGAAATTGCATCATCAGCACGAACTGGCAGATGAAGAACGTTCCCACGAAAAGCAGTCCGAATTGCTTCGCAATGAATATATCTAATTTCTTAATTCTCATTTCGACTTGCAAAAGTAACATAAAAAAATCAGAAATCATTATTTTTTTGTTTTTTTATGTATTTAAAATCATTCACAAGTATTCACACTACGTTCATAACTGTTCACTGCACATTCAGTTTCTGAACGAAAAACAGCAAGAGAAAGGCACCTTGAGACTCACTAAAGTTTATGTCGTACGACTATGCATTCTCATGTCGTACAACTATGCAACCTCATGTCGTACGTTCATAGCAGCTATAGTCGTACGACATGACAACCTCATAAAAACCGTCTTCCGAGAGGGGCAAAAAAACGACCTTATGTGGACGGCTTGGTGAATTTGGTTTGTTGCCGTTGCATTGCAAAAGTTTTGCTTATCAAGCAAAAAGGATACTGAGTAGTTACATATAAATTGTAAACGAGGATAAGTTCTTATTGCTTTTTGCAAAAATATTTCCTTTTAATGAACGAATCTACGATATTTTTTTGTAATTTTGCAACATTATAAATAATGAGTACACCCGCATGAAACATTATATATATAGCATCATCCTATCATGTCTGATAGGCACCACACTCACCGGTTGCAACAGCAGTACAGAGGAATTCTATGCCGATATAGAGCAAGATCGCGACAATGATGAAATAACAGGCGACGACTATGAATACCAGATACCGCTGATATTTCATGTCTTCTACCAAGACAGCCAGGACAAGCAGCAATATGTAGACTACACCCGGCTTAAAGAGCTCGTAGATCATGTCAACGAACTCTACCAAGGCAGCATCTACACCTATCAAGAATACGAAAATAGCGAAAATATACACATCCGTTTTGTCCTTGCCGAGAAAAACGAGCAAAATCAAGCCTTAGCCCAACCAGGAGTTGAATATATCAAATGGTCAGGCACCTACCCCATAGACTGCAATAAGTTCATGGGCGACAACACAAGTCGATACACCCGATATGTATGGGATCCCAACGAATACATCAACGTGATGGTATACCCTTTTTCCCAAGCCAAGGATGCAACCTCCATTACATTGGGCATCAGCGTGATGCCTTATCAGGCAGCAGGTTTTCCACAGATAGAAGGTCTCAACAGCACCAAACGATCCAAACTTTCCAAGAGCAACCTGAAATATGCTCACTGCCTTTGCATCAACAGCCGGTTCATCTACTATGAGAGCAACCGATACAAAGGCATAACCTCAGAATCCGAGAGCACCGACAATCTTATCTATGACGCCAACGCCACTCTTGCCCATGAATTAGGACATTACCTTGGTCTGCACCATGTCTTTGCTGAAAAAGACAACAAGCCCACCGAGTCGTGTGCCGATACCGATTATTGCACCGATACGAAAAGTTACAACCGCCCGGCCTACAACAAATGGCTTTCTGAATATATAGAGAACAAGAACAAAGAAGCCGAATCGACAGGAAAAGATGCCATCTTTCTTCTGTCCGACATGATATCGCGCCATAACGACACAGGCGACACCTGGAGTTCCATCAACCTGATGGATTATTCCCTGGGGCTGAGCTATCAGTTCACTGCCCAACAGCGCCAGCGCATCCGTCAGGTGCTTTACTACAGTCCCCTCATTCCCGGTCCTAAGAAAGCGCATATAGATACACGCTCCATAGAAACAGCCACCGATGAACCACTCGACTTACCTGTAATCATTGTCAAATAACAAAGAAAACAAAACACAACATGACATATATTATCCAAGCCCCCAAACAGATCAACAGCGCCATCCATTTGCCAGCCTCAAAGAGTATCAGCAACCGCATCCTGATAATCCATGCGATGGCTGGCTGCACCTTTCCTTTAAGCCATCTTAGCGACTGCGACGATACGGAAGTAATTGTTGCAGCCCTGCGCGACATGCCCGAAAACATCAACATCAAGGCGGCAGGTACCGCCATGCGTTTCATGACCGCCTACTTGGCAAGCACCCCAGGCTCGCATACCATCACAGGCACAGAACGAATGAAGAACCGACCTATAGCCATCCTCGTAGATGCCCTCCGGTGCTTAGGAGCCAATATTGAGTACATAGAGAAAGAAGGCTATCCCCCACTCCATATCGAAGGGAAGCCACTCGATGGTGGCTACCTGAAAGTTGTAGGAAGCATCAGCTCTCAATATATCTCCGCCCTGCTGATGATAGGTCCGATGCTGCAGAAGGGCCTTGAACTGAAGCTCACAGGCGAGATAGCCTCACGTCCTTACATAGACCTCACCCTATGGATCATGCGACAGTTTGGTGCCGATGCCAAATGGACAGACATAGACACCATTACCGTTGCACCCCACCCTTACGCCCAAATAGAAGACTACACCATAGAGAGTGATTGGAGCGCCTCGTCTTACTGGTACGAGATTATGGCTCTCAATGCCAATCCCGATTCAGAATTACAGCTGGATGGTCTATCCGATTGCAGCAATCAGGGCGACTCTGTGGTGAAGTACATCTTCAGCCTGTTAGGAGTGAAGAGCGGTTTTGAGTTACGTGACCGTATAGCCCCACTCAAGCTGAAGGCCCACCGTTGCACATCACCACGCCTTGACTACGATTTTACGGGGTCTCCCGACCTGGTACAAGCCATCGCAGTAGCCTGTTGTGCCATGGGAGTACACTTCCGCTTCACTGGTCTTTCTACATTGAAAATCAAGGAGACAGATCGCATAGAGGCACTAAAGCGAGAACTCAGAAAAGTGGGTTACGAGATTCACGACGAGAATGGCAACACCCTTATCTGGGAAGGTGAGACCTGCGATCCAACCCTTGAACCTATCGACACCTACGAAGACCATCGCATGGCAATGGCCTTCGCACCTCTGGCATTCAAGTTTCCACAGTTGCAGATCAATCATCCCGAAGTTGTCACCAAGTCATACCCCCACTTCTGGGAAGATCTCCGCTCTGTAGGTTTCGTTATCACCGAAAAGGCATAATCCCTTTGCCTTCTCACAAACAGTAAGTATATATCCGCACATCCCATGCTATATCTCGTCATATTCCTCGTGGTCTTAGGTATCATCTCTGCCCTATTAGGCATCTTGAGCCATCGCAATGGTTCCGAATCACCCATTCAGGAAGGAGTGTCCTGCAACACCTGCAATGGTGACAATGCAAAATGTGAGCAAGAATGCCTGATGGAAGCATCGGTCAAAGAAATAGAATACTTCGAAGATGAGGAGTTGGATCGTTTCCGAGGTCGCAAGTCCCACGACTATACTCCCCAAGAAGTAGAAGAATTCTCAGAAGTTCTATACACCATGCAGCCCGAGGAAGTGGCAGCCTGGAACAGAAGTCTCATTCTCCGGGGCATCAACCTTCCCGACACGCTGAAAGACGAAGTCGTAGCATTTATTCAGGAACATCACACAGCCTCATGAACATACTCGAATATACATTTTTCCAGAACGCCCTTGCCGGAGCTTTTCTGGCAAGCATCCTCTGCGGTTTCATAGGAACTTATATTGTTACACGACGCCTTGTCTTTATCAGCGGCGGCATCACCCATGCCTCGTTTGGAGGCATAGGCATAGGGGTGTTTGCCGGCATCAACCCCATCCTCTCTGCAATGGTCTTTGCCATACTCAGTGCTTTCGGTGTACAATGGACATCCTCGCGCAAGGACATACGACAGGATTCCGCCATTGCCATGTTCTGGACTTTGGGCATGAGCGTGGGAATTATCTGCTGTTTCCTTACCCCTGGTTTCATGCCCGACCTGCCATCTTTTCTCTTCGGCAGTATTCTCACCATCGGCACATACGACCTTTGGCTGCTGGGGATTCTCACGGCAATCGTCAGCATCCTCTTTTCCTTTTTTCTGCGTCCCATCCAAAGTGTGGCATTCGACCGCACCTTTTCTCTTTCGCAACATCTTCCTGTTGCCTTGATTGAATACATCATGATGGCACTCATCGCCATGACCATTGTTGCCACCCTAAAAATGGTAGGCATAGTCCTTGCCATCAGTCTGCTCACCATTCCCCAAATGACAGCCAGTATCTTCACCTACAGTTACAGGCGTCTCATCCTTTACAGCATCATTGCGGGTTGGTTCGACTGCCTCATCGGGCTCCTCGTCAGCTATCAGTTCAATGTTCCCTCTGGTGCCACCATCATCTTTGTAAGCATCCTCACTTTTGCCCTATGCAAGACAATAAAAACAGGTGTTTCTCTGTTTTATAAGAATAAAAGCATCTTATAAAAAACAAAAGCCATCAACGTGAAACAGCATTCCGCCCTCTATATTATCCTCTTCCTCGTCATAGGTCTCATCACCGTGACAGGCTGTTCTACGCAGAAAAACACTGCGCGCAACAGATGGCTGCATGCCTTCCACTCCAAATACAACATTTACTATAACGGCACCTTGGCATATATCGAAGCCTCATTGGAGAAAGAGCAAGGTAACAAAGACAACTATACCGAACTCATTCCCCTGTACACCGTTGGCAATAAGAACAGCCGAGAATTGGGCAAGGCCAACTACGACCGTGCCATCGAGAAATGCCAAAAAGCCATCCAGCGCCACAGTATCAAGCAGCGTCCAGAATGGAACAAGAGCCGTCGTAAGACAGCCAAGGACATCGAGTGGCTCAACCGCAGAGAGTACAATCCCTTCATCTGGAAGGCATGGATGCTCATGGGGCGTTCGCAGTTCTATCAAGGCGACTTCGAAAGTGCCGCCTCCACCTTCGCCTATATGAGCCGTCTCTTCGAGACCCAGCCAGCCATCTACGGACGAGCCAAGGCATGGTTGGCAAAATGCTATATCGAACAAGACTGGATATACGATGCCGAAGACATCATCCGCAATATGCAGCGCGACTCTATCCACTGGCGTGCCCAGAAAGAATGGGACTACACCTATACCGATTATTACATCCACACCCAACAGTTCGACCTTGCTATCCCATACCTACGCAAAGTCATCAAGCACGAGATGCGCCGCAAACAAAAAGCCCGCGAGTGGTATCTCATGGGCCAGCTGCAGGCAGCTTTGGGGCATAAGACCGAGGCTTACAAGGCATTCAAGCATGCGATACGCCTCAACCCACCCTACGAGTTGGAGTTCAACGCCCGCATCTCCATGAGCGAGGTGATGGCATCCACCAATACCAAACAGGTCATCAGCCGCCTGCGCCGAATGGCAGCCTCCGACAAGAACAAGGAGTATCTCGACCAGCTCTATTATGCCATGGGTAACATCTACCTGCTGAAGCGTGATACCCTTAATGCCATATCCTCTTACGAGAAAGGCAATACCAAGTCAACACGCAACGGTATTGAGAAAGGTGTACTACTTCTTCATTTGGGTGACCTCTACTGGGCCAAGGAACTCTATTCTGACGCTCGCCGTTGTTATGGCGAGGCCATCGGCCTGTTGGACAAAGACCGCAAGGACTATGCCCAACTGTCCGAGCGTTCAAAGGTACTCGATGAACTCGTCCCCTATACCGAGATTGTCCACTTACAGGACTCTCTTCAGCAACTTGCCACCATGAGCAAGTCTGACCGCAATGCTGCCATCGACCGCGTGATAGCCCTTCTGAAGAAGAAGGAGAAAGAAGAACGCAACCTGCAAGCCGAAGAAAATGCCCAGCGCCAGTTGGCTCAGAATGGCGGAATAAGCAACACCTCTGCCAACAACCGTCCGTCACAAACATCATCACCTACCGCATCGCAGGTCAACAGTGCCTGGTATTTCTACAACCCCATAGCTGTAAGCCAGGGCAAGACATCCTTCCAACGTCAGTGGGGAAAGCGTGAGAATGTAGACAACTGGCAGCGTATCAACAAGACCGTCGTAGCCTCAGCCCAGGGAGCAGAGGAGATGACCGACGAAATGCGTGACTCTTTGGCACTGGCATCCATACAGGAAGACTCACTCAAGCTGATAGCCGACAGTGCCCAGAACGATCCACACAAACGTGAATACTATCTGGCACAAATTCCCTTCACCGCCGAACAGCTGCAGGCAAGCAACGCCTTGCTCACCGATGGTCTGTATCATTCGGGAGTCATCTTCAAGGATAAACTCGACAACCTGCCACTGAGCGAGAGGACCCTGCGACGTATTGAGGAACATTTCAAGGATTACAAACACATGGACGATGTATTCTATCATCTCTATCTGCTCTACTCCCGCAGGAACATGCCTTCCACAGCCAACACCTATGTAGAACGACTCAAGAAGGAATATCCTGAGAGCCAGTGGACTACCCTTCTTACCGGCCCCTACTACGCTGACAATGCCAAGTTTGGCGTCCACATAGAAGACTCGCTCTATGCTGCTTCCTACGAGGCCTTCAAACTGGGGAAATACCAGATGGTACTGTCCAACTCTGATATATCAGCAACCCGTTTTCCCATGGGTGCTAACCGCGACAAGTTTATCTTTATCCGCGCTCTGAGCAAGTTGAACCAGGGTGATGCTCAAGGATGCGTGGCAGATATGAAGACCCTGGTCGAGAAATATCCTGAGGGCAGACTCAGCGAGATGGCTGGCATGATAGTCAATGGGGTCAATGCCGGAAAACGTCTCCAGGGTGGCAAGTTCGACCTGGAGAATGTGTGGGAGCGACGTAGCACCGTACTCAATGAGAACGAGCAGGCTGCACAGAAGACCTTCAGTCAAGAGCGACAGACCGACTTTGTGTTCCTCCTTGCCTATCAGCCCGACTCTGTCAACGAGAACCAACTGCTCTTCGAGATGGCGAAGTTCAACTTCACAACCTATCTTGTCCGCAACTTTGATATCAGCATCGAAGAGCGCGACGGCATCCATCTCATGCTGATCACAGGTTTCCGTAATTTCGACGAAGCACGCCTCTATGCCCATGACGTATTGCACCAGACACAGATCGTGCGCCTCCTGGGTAAATCGCGCACCTATCTCATCAGTCAGGAAAACCTTTCACTGTTAGGAACCCAATACGCCTATAGCGACTACGATAAATTCTACCAAAAGCACTTTGCTCCCATAAAACCTATCCAGGTAGATTTTGCCGAGCCTACAGAGATTGTCACGGAGAAAGAAGAGCCCACGCCATCCTCTACCGAGGAGAAAATAGATAAGGACCCAGAATTAGAAGACTCGAACGCCTCGACTACCATCATCGTATCAGAAGAGAAGACAGACAACCAGCTTACTCCCGACAACACAACGACAATACCCGATGAGTCTCAGCAACAACAGATTCCTCAAGACACAACCGTCAGCAAAGAAGAAACATTGCCAGCCCAGCCTGCGTCGGGCACTACTGTCATCAAAGAGGAGACTCAACCTGCTGCCGATACAGCCAAGACTGCTCAGCCTGCAAAGACAAATCAGCAGGCAAAAGGCAAGACCACCCCAGCCAAGGTGGCCAATAAGAAAACTGCACCCCCCAAGACCAAAGACAACAAGGCAGAAGAAAAGAAAAATCAGAAAGACAACAAGGAGAAAAAAGAAGACTCCTATGATCTGGAAGACGAATATTTTGAATTAGAAGGATTTTAGAAATATGAACAACGGACTATTATTATGGGTAGATGATGAGGTGGAACTTCTCAAGGCCCACATCATCTTCCTCGAGAAAAAAGGCTACCAGGTAGTCACGGTAAGCAACGGATCCGATGCCATCGAGCTGTGCCGCCAGCAAACCTTCGACCTCATCTTGCTCGACGAGATGATGCCAGGACTTAGCGGCTTGGAGACGTTGCAGCAAATCAAGGACATACAGCCTGCCACACCTGTGGTGATGTGTACCAAGAGCGAGGAAGAAAACATCATGAACCAGGCCATCGGTTCCAAGATTGCCGACTATCTCATCAAGCCCGTCAACCCCAACCAGATACTCCTCTCGCTCAAGAAGAACATCCATCAGCGCGAGATTGTCACCGAGGTCACTCAGAGCAGCTACCAGCAAGAGTACCAGCAGTTGGCGATGCAGATTATGGACTGTCGCACATGGAAAGACTGGATGGACATCTACCGTCGCCTCGTGAAGTGGGAACTGGAGCTAAGTAGCACCAACAGCCCTATGACCGAGATGTTGCAGATGCAGAAGGAAGAGGCAAACTTAGGCTTTGCCAAATATGTATCCAAGAACTATCTCGACTGGATGCAGCAACTCGCTTCTCCCAACCAAAACGAGCAACGTCCCTGCATGAGTCCTGATATCTTCAAAACCAAGATATTTCCTCTCCTCAACCAGGACGAGAAAGTATTTCTCATCGTCATAGACAATTTCCGTTACGATCAGTGGAAAGTATTGGCACATGATATCGGCGACCTCTTCGATATCGAAGAAGATATGTACATGAGCATTCTCCCCACTGCCACCCAGTATGCACGCAACGCCATCTTCAGTGGATTGATGCCCGACAAGATAGCCCAAATGTTTCCCGATTTGTGGGTAGACGAGGAAGAGGAAGAAGGCAAGAACCTCAACGAGGCACCCCTCATCCAAACACAGTTCGACCGATACCGCCGTCGCAACACCTTCAGTTATCACAAGATCAACGATTCTACGGGAGCCGAAAAATTCATAGATAAGTATAATGAGCTGAAAAACTACGACCTAAATGTGGTAGTCATCAACTTTATAGACATGCTTTCACATGCCCGCACCGAGTCGAAGATGGTTCGCGAGTTGGCCAACAACGAGTCTGCCTATCGCAGCATTACCCAGAGTTGGCTCCATCACTCTGTGCTGTCCGATCTCTTCAAACTCCTGTCGCAAAGCAATTATAAAGTGATCATCACCACCGACCATGGCAGCATAAGAGCCACAAAGCCTCTGAAGATAGTAGGCGACAGAAACACCAACACAAACCTGCGCTACAAGTTGGGCAAGAACCTTGCCTATAGTGCCAAGGACGTATTTGTCATCAAGAATCCACACAAGGCATTACTTCCCGCACCGAACATCAGCACTTCGTATGTGTTCGCCTATGGTGATTCCTTCTTCGCCTATCCAAACAATTACAACTATTACGTCTCCTACTACAAGGACACCTTCCAGCATGGAGGTATCTCTATGGAAGAGATGCTCATCCCCATAATCACCCTCTCGCCCCGAAAGCGATAGACATCAAAATTTTCATCATTATAACATACCCACCTAAGGGCAATAGAATAAGGAAACAATAAAAGTATAGCAATATGGAAATAAAAATCAACACATTAGAGGACATACACAACGCAGCAAAGACATTCATCGACAACATGGGAGAAAGCAAAGTCTTCGCCTTTTATGGCAAGATGGGAGCAGGAAAAACCACCTTCATCAAGGCCATATGTGAAGAATTAGGAGTAGAAGATGTCATCACCTCCCCCACATTCGCCATCGTCAACGAGTACACCTCAGGCAATGGCGAAGCCATATACCATTTCGACTTCTATCGCATAAAGAAAATAGAGGAAGTCTATGACATGGGCTACGAAGACTACTTCTATGGCGGCAACCTCTGCTTCTTAGAGTGGCCCGAGCTCATAGAGCCCCTTCTCCCCGAAGATGTCACCAAAGTCCACATCACCGCCGAAGCAGATGGCTCCCGCACCATCACCTTCTGCCCCTTGCCATAAAACAAGAGAACAAAGCGCACATTTTATAATATAATGTTCGCATATTTACGTGCACATTATATTATAAAATTCTGCACTGGATTCCAACAACAGCTCTACGTCGAAACAGCCACGAACTACCATATAAAAGTTAAGAACCTATGGGCACGTATGTTGGGATATATTCAGTTCCGCACATCAGCTGCAGGACAAGCGCATATCAGCTGTTGGGCAAGCGCACATCACCTGTTGGACGAGCGCACATCAGCGGTTGTGCGGTTATAGAAGCTACATATATGAAAAACTATATTGGCCTTTAGAAAGAAGTTTAACCATAACACAAGTTCATTTTACTCAAAAAAGCATGGCTTCCCGCCATGCTTTTGAATCAAGGGAGATAGGATTAGAGGAGTGACTGGAACTTTTCGTCGAGGACTGCCTTTTTAGTAGCACCTACAAACTTGTCGACGAGCTTTCCGTCCTTGAAGAAGAGAAGCGTAGGTATGTTGCGAACCCCAAACTCCATCGCAATGTCTTCATTTTCCTCTACATCGCACTTGCCTACTACTATCTTGCCATCATATTCTGAAGCAAGTTCTGACACAATGGGGGCAAGCTGACGGCAAGGACCGCACCATGTAGCCCAAAGGTCTACCACCAATGGCTGTGAACCATTTTTATAACTCTCGAAATTCTCGGTTGTAATTGTTACTTCCATTTTTCTTGTTTTTAATTTCTTGTTTTTAATTGTTTGCATTGTTTCTTATGATAGTTGCAAAAAACATGCCAAAAAACACGTCCTAAAAAGCAACAGATAAAGCCCCCAAAAAGGCTATGGCTTTTGCAGCATCAGTTAATGCTATACGACATTTTGGAATTGGCATCGATGAACTGGATGAGATTCTTATCTACGTTCACCGTTTTGTTTTGAGCACGCATGAGAATATAATCGTTGCTCTCTACTTCGTGAATACGGAGGAAGAGCTGGGTACGGCTTTCCGCATTGTCGCGGGAGAGGAGTGTTCCCAAGTCGCTCACCAACGTGTCATCGATGATATCACTATCAATCGTGATGGTGAGTTTGTCCAACTTTTTCTCCTTCACCGTCTGAAGATACTCCACATCCGAGACCTTGAAATCGAGATACATGTCGTTGCCAAAACGAGACTGACATTTCGCTGTAACAAAGACGGTACAGCCCTCGGTGAACATTCCCTTCCACTGTCCCCAGTCCTCACCAAAGAGAGCTAACTCGCCAGATCCTTCAAAATCTTCTATTGTAACGAACCCACAGGGATTACCCTTTTTGGTGAACTTCGACTTCACCTCGGTGACGATACCTCCAAAGACTATATTCTCTTTCTTTGTAAGCGAGGGTTTGTCACTCAACTCCGAGCAATGTGTATTGCACATAGTATTCAGTACCACACTATAATCATCTAAAGGATGCGCCGATAGATAAATGCCAACCAAGTCACGCTCCTTGTTCAAGCGTTCGATGGTACTCCATCCTTCAGCATGGGGGATGGGAGGCGTGGTTATCTCTATAGCATCCTGTCCCCCAAAAAGGGAGGTGACAGCCTCGTGCTGCTCGCGCTGATAAAGCTGACCATATCTCACCAATGTGTCGAGGAACATCTCGTTCTTGGTATTGACAGCGAAGAAATTCTCACGGGGTATTCCGAAACTATCGAAGCCGCCACTGAGCGCTAAGCTTTCAAATGCTTTTCGGTTGACATTACTGAAGTCGACACGCTGTGCAAAATCGAATATGTCTTTGTAAGGTCCATTCTTCTCACGCTCTGCCACAATGGCATCGGCTGCAGGAGTTCCCATACCCTTGATGGCGGAAAGGCCGAAGCGAATCTCACCATGCTCATTCACACCAAACGCTCGATAACTCTCGTTGACATCGGGTCCCAGGGTCTTGATATTCATAGACTGGCACTCCTCCATGAGTTTGGTAATCTCGGTAATCTGAGAGAAGCGACGAGTCATCAGCGCAGCCATGTATTCAGCGGGATAGTGAGCCTTGAGATAGGCAGTCTGATAAGCTACCCACGAATAACAGGTGGCATGCGACTTGTTGAAAGCATAGGAGGCAAACTTCTCCCAGTCGCCCCATATTTTCTCGAGCACCGCAGGATCGTGGCCGTTCTCCTGTCCCTGCTTGATGAACTTCGGCTTCATCGCATCGACAATATCTTTCTTCTTCTTACCCATCGCCTTACGAAGGGCGTCACTCTCACCTCGAGTAAAGTTTGCCAACTGACGTGAGAGGAGCATCACTTGCTCCTGGTAAACAGTAATGCCATACGTGTCCTTTAGGTATTTCTCCATACAAGGGATATCGTACTCAATGGGTTCCTTTCCGTTTTTACGGGCAATGAACGAAGGGATATAGTCCATTGGGCCTGGACGATAAAGGGCATTCATGGCGATGAGATCCTCGAAGACGGTGGGCTTCAGCTCACGAAGGTACTTCTGCATGCCAGGCGACTCGAACTGGAAGGTTCCGATGGTTTGTCCCCGCTGATAAAGTTGATAAGTCAACTCATCATCGATAGGCAATGTATCGAGGTCTATGACATCGCCTGTGGTCTGTTTGATAACTTTACAAGCCTCCTTCAACTCCGACAGTGTCTTAAGTCCCAAAAAGTCCATCTTGATGAGTCCAGTGCTCTCGATGACATGACCGTCATACTGGGTTACCGCAGTTTTCAACCCTGGGAAGTCGGGGTCGTCGGCCGTAGATACCGGTACCCAGTTGCTGATGGGGTCACGACAAATAATAAAGCCACAGGCATGAATACCAGTTCCTCGCACTGTCCCCTCGAGCATCTTGGCATATTTAATCGTGTTGCTCTCGCGCACATCGGAAGAGAATTCTGCCTGTTGCAGTTCCGGGGTATACTTGATGGCGTTGCTTAGGTTCATCTTGGCACCTTCGGGCAATCGGTCGGGTATCGCCTTGCAAAGGGCATTTGCCTTATCAAGTGGCAACTTTTCCACTCGTGCCACATCCTTGATGGAATTTTTGGTTGCCATACTGCTATAGGTGATGATGTGGGCACAATTCTCGTGCCCATACTTATCCATTACCCATCGCAGCACCTTGCCACGGCCGTCGTCATCGAAGTCGGTATCGATATCTGGCAGGTTGACACGGTCGGGATTCAAGAAACGCTCGAACAGCAAGTCGTACTTCAGCGGATCTATCTTGGTAATGCCCAAACAATAAGCAACTACCGAACCTGCAGCAGAACCACGACCAGGTCCTACCATGACTTCCAACTCCTCGCGGGCTGCCCTGATAAAGTCGGAGACTATGAGGAAGTAACCAGGAAAGCCCATGGTCTTCATCACATGAAGTTCGAAGTTGACATGCTCGTCCACATTGGCTGGAAGAGGGTCACCATAGAGTTTCTTAGCTCCCTCGTAGGCAAGATAACGCAGGTATTCCGCCTCAAACTTGATGCGGTATATCTTGTCGTAACCGCCCAAGCGGTCGATGACTTTCTGCCCTTCCTCGGGTGAAAGGGGATTCTGCCCATTCTCATCGGTGGTGAACTCACGATAGAGATCTTCCTTGGATACTCGCTGGCGCAACTGCTCTTCGGTGCCGAAACTCTCTGGAATAGGGAAGAATGGCATGATGGGGCCATGGTCTATGCTATAAATTTCCACCTTATCGAGTACCTCCAAGGTATTGGAAAGCGCCTCGGGAACATCGGAGAAAATGGCATTCATCTCTTCGCGGGTTTTGAACCATTCCTGCTTGGAGTAGCGCATACGATTAGGATCGTCAAGGTCCTTGCCCGTAGCCAGACAGAGCAAATGGTCGTGAGCCTCGGCAGTCTCCTTGTCCTCGAAATGGCAGTCGTTGGTACACACCAACTTGATGCCATATTCCTTCGACATCTCGATAAGTACCTTGTTGGCTCGCTGCTGCATGGGAAACACCTCGCGATTGGCAAGAAGAGAAGGATCAGTCACCTCGTGGCGCTGTAGTTCCAAATAATAGTCATCGCCAAAAACACGATGATACCACTCGCATGCCTCACGGGCTCCCGCAATATCTCCATTCAAAATCTTGCGGGGCACCTCACCTGCGATACAGGCTGAACAGACGATGAGGCCTTCGTGATACTTTTCCAAATCGGCACGGTCGGTACGTGGACGCATGTAATATCCATCGACCCACGAATTACTCACTAACTTGATGAGGTTCTTATAACCATTATAATTCTTTGCCAACACGATGAGGTGGTAGCCGCTCATGTCGCCTTTATCCTTTTCACGGTCTTCCTTGCGACGATGGGCTACATACATCTCGCAGCCTATGATGGGCTTGAAAGGTTCCAAACCCTCTTTCTTTCTGCCTTTGTTCACCTTGGCGCAATAGTCACAAAGTTCCTTGATGCCGAACATCACACCATGGTCGGTAATGGCCATACCCTTCATGCCATTGGCAATGGCCTTGTCAACAAGATGGGGAATCTTGGACTGACCGTCGAGAATGGAATATTGGGTATGAACATGTAAATGAATGAAATCTTCCATGTTTTATGTATAAAACTCAAAATTTGACTTCAAAGTTACGGGTAAAAGTTGACATAACCAAAAGAAAAAGGAGAAAAATTTGCAAAAACCACAAAAATGGTGTACCTTTGCAGCATTAAAAACTCAATCCTACCTTATGGGGCAAAGAATAAAGAAACTTAAAAAAATTAGATTACACCGTGAAGGTACAGACCAGCTCGTGTATGGGATGATAGCATTAGTAGCAATCGCCGCTATCTTATGGAGCACCATTGACAACAAGGTTCCTTTTGGGATTTTCGTAGTAGTCTTTGGTGTGGCATATGGTATCGTACTCAACTTCTACAGATGTCCTATAAGATACTTGAATGTAGAAAATACCGACAACTTAGTGGTAGCACCAGCTGATGGCAAGATAGTGGTTATAGAAGAGGTAGACAATGCGCCTTACTTCAATGATCGACGACTGATGATTTCAATCTTTATGAGTTTGTGGAACGTACATGCCAACTGGTTTCCCGTAGACGGAAAGGTGAAGTTTGTGAAGCACGTGGACGGAAACTTCCATAAAGCGTGGTTGCCCAAGGCAAGCGAGGAGAACGAGCATGCTGACACCATGATTGCCACACCGAAGGGGGTGGACGTGCTGTGTCGACAGATTGCCGGTGCCGTGGCACGCCGCATCGTAACCTATGCCAAGGAGGGTGAAGAGTGCTACATCGATGAGCACTTGGGATTCATCAAATTGGGGTCGCGTGTGGATGTATACCTGCCCTTGGGATCAGAGGTATGCGTAAAGATGGGACAGTCGACCACCGGCGATCAAACAATCATCGCAAAACTAAAATAAATGAGCATTAAGAAACATATTCCAAACACGATAACTTGCTGCAACCTCGTCTCGGGCTGTATAGCTACATCGTTCGCCTTTGGCGGTTCGCCAAAGCTGGCTTTATTGTGGATCATCATTGGTGCCATGTTCGATTTCTTTGACGGCATGAGCGCCAGACTGCTGCATGTTTCATCACCTATCGGCAAGGAGCTCGACTCTTTGGCAGACGACATAACATTCGGTGTGGCACCCGCCACCATTGTATTCTCCCAACTATATGTAATGGAATACCCTGCCTTCTTGGAGTGTCTGCGCCCTGTATTGCCTTATGTTGCCTTTATCATTGCAGCATTCTCGGCACTGAGATTGGCGAAATTCAATCTCGACGAAAGGCAGTCCACATCTTTTATCGGAGTCCCTACTCCAGCAAACGCTCTCTTTTGGGGATCCTTGATTGTTTTCAATCCAGAGTGGATAACAAGTTACAGTTGGTCGGTATTCGTCATCTTGATACTCATTCTCATCACCAGTTACCTGCTGGTCTGCGAGTTGCCATTGTTCGCCTTGAAGTTCAAGCAATGGTCGCTAAAAGGCAACGAGGTGAAATATGGCTTCATGACCTTCACAGTTGCTGCATTAGCTTTTGCCGTCATCAGTGATGGATTTATAGGATTTCTACAAGCATGGTGGCTTATTATCTTGGTGTATGTTTCGACTTCTCTATTCATTTTTCTAAAGAAAAAAGATTAATACATACGATACTAAAGAGGACTTATTTCGCTATGAAACAAGTCCTCTTTATGTTTTAAGTTTCTTGATTTAAACACTATTATTTAAAGAGAGCCAAGTTTGCTATAATGGAAAGGTTAATTGTGGACAAGAGTTCCTATCTTCTCACCTTCCATTACCTTCTTGAGATTACCTACAACATCCATGTTGAAAACATAAATGGGAAGATTGTTTTCCTTACACATGGTGGTGGCGGTAAGATCCATCACCTTCAAGCCCTTGGTGTAAATCTCATCGTATGTGATTTCACTAAACTTAGTGGCTGACGGGTCTTTCTCAGGATCAGCGGTATAGATGCCGTCTACTCTGGTTCCCTTAAGCATCACGTCGGCTTCTATCTCTATGCCACGCAACGAAGAACCTGTATCCGTAGTGAAATATGGGCTACCAGTACCAGCTGAGAAGATACAGATATAGCCAGCCTCCATTGCCTCTACGGCTTTCCACTTGCTGTAAAACTCACCTATGGGTTCCATCCGAATGGCCGTAAGCACTTTGTTTTTGACACCAATGGCACCTAAGGCACTACTCAATGCCAAGGAGTTGATGACCGTGGCACACATTCCCATCTGATCGCCCTTTACGCGATCAAATCCTTTCTGGCTTCCACTGAGTCCTCTGAATATGTTGCCACCTCCTATCACGATTCCTATCTGCACACCCATCTCGTGTACTTCCTTGATTTGACGTGCATAATTGCTCAACCGTTCTGGGTCTATGCCATAGCTCTGACTTCCCATCAAACTTTCTCCACTCAACTTCAGAAGAATTCTCTTAAATTTTGTCATATTCTCTGTTTTTTATTAATAATTTTCTTGATTTTATTAGTCCAAACTACCCTTTACCACTTAATCTTGAGTTCACCAAAAGAATAGGAACGAATATGGCCTTGCCTATCGTGTAGGACGAGATGACCGTCATCCTCTACTTCCACGATAGCCCCCTCGAACTCGCCATCCCTATCCTCGTACCAATGGTAGCCCTTACGATGATAAAGGTACTGGTGGTAAATGCCGGAGACATCCATATAGTCGGCACGACGAAGGAGCTCGTAATAATCAGCAAAAATATCCAAGATGTTCAGCAATAGTGTTTCACGGTCTACATCATGCCCCAAGATTTGTCGCAGAGACACGGGATTGGGGGCTTCGCTCACAAATTTTTCCTGATTCACATTGAGACCAATGCCAAAGATGCATCGTTTGATGCCTTGCGAACACACCGAGGTTTCTATCAGGGTTCCACTAATCTTCTTGTCATCCCAATATACATCGTTGGGCCACTTTAAGGTAATACCATCTGTGTATGTGTCAAGGACATCCTTCAAGGCTATGGCGCCAGCCATAGACAACAGGAACTGGCGAGCCACTGGTACCCATACTGGGCGCACCAAAACACTGAAAAGGAGGTTCTTTCCGCGCTCACTCTCCCAAGCATGTGCACCTTGCCCACGACCAGCAGTCTGGTAGTCAGCTACTGCAACTACCATTTCTTCGTCATCAGAAGGGACATAATTCTTCAAATATGCATTGGTAGAGTCAATCTCCTCTAACCTTATTATCTGCGTATTCATTATGATAACATATATAAGTTTCAAAAATTACCCCGTCCCACCTACGAAAGGAATTCCAGTAGACGGTAGCTAACAATCAAGAGGACACCAAGGCATAGATACCAGTGGATTCCGAAAAACGCTATAATATCAGCAACGGATTAAAGGCATCCATCAAATGGTCGAGACGTTCTATCTTAGAAGGAGAGCCTACGATGGAGATGATGTCAAAACGCAATTCCTGCGCAACCAAATGTCCCTTGACATAAGCATTGGCAGCCATGGCAAGATTACGCATTTTGTGTATATCAACTGCCTCTTCTGGAGCTTTCATGTCGTCGGATCCACGAGTCTTTACCTCTACAACCACCATGGTACAACCATCCTCCGTAAGAGCTACGATATCCAAGTCGCGCTTGCCGAAACGCCAATCACGATCCAATATCACATAGCCCTTCGTCTCTAAGTATTGCGAAGCCTCAGCTTCACCCCACTTTCCCAAATCGTTATGTTCTGCCATGCTTCCCCATTTATTCACCGCATATTTTGCACGGCGGCTATCTTCTGCAAAAATAATACTTTTATCGCTAACCTCAAACTTTTTCATCCACATTTTCTTTCCCTTCTCATTTTTTTATATTACTTTTGTACCAAATCAACAAAAAACGATGAGCGAAATAGAAAAGAAAGATGAAGAATTTATGCGGAGAGCTATTACAGAAGCACAGGCCGCATTCGATGAGGATGAGATACCCGTTGGAGCAGTCATCGTGTGCCAGGGAAGAATCATATCAAGAGCTCACAATCTGACGGAGATGCTGCACGACGTGACTGCCCATGCCGAGATGCAAGCTATCACGTCCGGTGCCAATATGTTGGGCGGAAAATATCTAAAAGACTGTACTCTCTACGTCACAGTGGAACCATGCGCCATGTGTGCTGGAGCCATAGGATGGGCACAGATAAGCAGAGTGGTATATGGTGCAAGGGACGAAAAAAGGGGATACACAAAATACGCACCCGAAGCACTGCATCCTAAGACTACAGTCACTTCGGGCGTATTGGAAGATGAGTGCCGAACACTCATGATTAACTTTTTCGAGAAAAAGAGATAAGCAAGACTACTTGACGAGTACTACCAAGTACTTGCTTGTGCTCCAGAATATCTGCGGATTGGTAATACGCAAAACATACTGCTTGCTGGCATCGCGAGTAAGCGAATAGCTGCTGGCAGGATGAGCTGTGAGCAACTTGGCCGACTTGGAATAGAGCTTAATCTCGGTGGTATTGCGAATGTCAACCTTGGTAAAGTAATTCTTATTGAAATTGCCATTCATCACCTTACCACCTTCCAGGATATGCTGTCCCTTAAGTTCCTTCTTGGTTCCAAAAACATACCAAGCAGTATTGAGTTGCTTGTCCTGAGCATTGATGGTCTCTGCCTTCTGCTTATTGTCTGCAGAAAGATTGCTCACATTGGTATTCAAGTTGCCTATCGTCTCATCAAGTTCCGAGATATGGATATCTTTCTTATCCAACTCCTCACGCAAAGCTACCAGTTGCTTGTCCTTCTCTGTCAATTGGGCAGTGAGGTTCTCTATGGTCTTCTTGAGTTGCCCACCTTTCAAGGTACTGCTGTCCAACTGCTTCTGCAACTTGGCTATCAACTCTCTGTTCTGCTTCATGCGCTCGGCAATAAATTGGATGTTTTCCTTGAGGTTCTGCCTTTTGTTTGCACCCTCGCCATTCTTCAACAAGGCGACACGATTTTCTGCCTCATTAATCAAGCGGAACCCTTCTTCGATGTCATTCAGCGTGCCCATCATTTCATTGATTTCACTATCTTTCTGAGCGATAACATCGTTCAGTGAGTCTGTTTGTTGAACACTCGCCTGTTCGGGAGCATTCTTGCCGTCCTTACAACCTGTCATCAACAAGGCTGCGCAGCAAACCATAAAAAATAACTTTTTCATAATCATTCTCCTTTTTCACTTTGATTGTTATGCATTTTCTTTGCTTCGCGTTTGTGTTCTTTCATCTCCTTCTTCAACAACTTGGAATCCTTGCCTGCCAAGACGATGACAAATTCTCCACGAGGCTCCGTCTCCAGAAAATGAGAGATGACTTCAGCCAAGGAGCCCCGGACACATTCCTCATGGAGCTTGGATATCTCGCGGCAACAACTCACCCGACGTTCTTCTCCAAAAACCTCGGCAAACTGCTGCAAGGTTTTCACCACACGATAAGGTGACTCATAGAATATCATCGTGCGCGTCTCGTCCTTGAGTGACTCCAAATAGGTTTGGCGTCCTTTCTTCTGTGGCATGAAGCCCTCGAAACAGAAACGGTCGCAAGGAAGACCTGACGATACAATGGCAGGGATACAGGCTGTGGCACCCGGCAAGGTCTGCACGGTGATGCCTGCCTGAGCTGCCTCACGAGCCAGATAGAACCCCGGGTCGCTGATGCCTGGCGTACCAGCATCGCTGATAAGCGCTATGGTCTCCCCCGCTTTCAACCTGTCGACAATGGCAGCCGTCGTGCCATGTTCATTGAACTTATGATGAGCCATCAAGTGATTACGAATGTCGAAATGCTTCAACAGGACACTCGAAGTTCGAGTGTCCTCGGCAAGCACCAAATCAGCCTCTTTCAGAACTCTGATAGCTCGAATCGTCATATCCTCCATATTACCTACCGGAGTCGGTACTATATATAATGTGCCCATACAGCATACAAATGTAGTTAATAAATCTTTCTTAGCAAAAAAAAAAAGATTTTCTTTGCAATTTTTAAAACCTTATTGTTAATTTTGTCACCGAAATGACAGAATATCTAATTGGGGAGGCACACCGCCCTGGAAGAATAGAAGTGGTGTGCGGGTCGATGTTCTCTGGAAAAACAGAGGAACTCATCCGAAGAATGAAGCGAGCTAAGTTCGCCAAACAGAAGGTGGAGATTTTCAAACCTTCGCTCGACACACGGTATTCGGAAGAAGAAGTAGTGAGCCACGACAAAAACTCAATCAGGTCGACTTCTATCGATTCTTCTGGAGCCATACTCTTGTTGGCTTCCGACATCGATGTAGTGGGCATCGACGAGGCACAGTTTTTCGACAATGGGTTGGTTGAAGTTTGCAACCAATTGGCAAATAATGGTGTGAGAGTCATCGTGGCTGGACTGGATATGGACTACAAGGGGATTCCCTTCGGACCAATCCCAGCCCTATGCGCCATTGCAGACGAAGTGACAAAGGTGCACGCCATCTGTGTGAAGTGCGGATCGCTGGCTTACGTGAGCCACCGACTCATTCACAATAATAAGCGCGTACTACTCGGAGAGAAAGATGAATACGAACCCCTCTGTAGAGAATGCTATCAAAGATGTATCGACGTAGAGACGAAGGCAGAAACTACCGAAAATCTACAATAATCATTATCATATCACTATGGCTAAGGAAATTACATTCGACAAATTTGTACGTTGGGCTGGCATCGGCATCCTGATACTGGGAATACTCTATCTCATTAATTATCTAAGCAGTGTGTTGCTGCCATTCTTTATCGCATGGTTCTTTGCCTACCTGCTCTACCCTGTTGTACTGTTTATAGAAAACAAAATGCATGTTCGTATCAGAGCCGTGTCCATAATCATCGCCATGATGGCCATGATTGCCGTCATTGGTGGCGTGATTTGGCTCATCATTCCTCCGATGATAGACCAGTTTGACAAATTGGGGGACGTGCTTACAAGATGGCTTCACCAAACTACTCACACCAATAACCTCACGGCGCTAATCAAGGAGTGGATGCAAAACAACCAAGACCAGATAGAGCGGTTCATGAGAAGCAAGGATTTCTCGGATACAATGAAGACAACCATGCCTAAACTGTTTGCCGTAGTAGGACAAACAGCCAATGTGCTGCTGAGCATCATCGCCTCGATGATTACCTTATTATATATGTTCTTCATCTTGCTCGACTACGAGACACTCACCTCCAACTGGGTGCGCATCTTCCCAAAGAAGAATCGCCCTTTCTGGCAAGCACTGATGAACGATGTGAAAAGGGAACTCAACAACTACATACGTGGCCAGGGTATGGTGGCGTTGTGCATGGGCATCATGTTCTGTATAGGCTTCACCATCATTGGTTTTCCCATGGCCATCGGATTGGGCATACTGATAGGCATACTCGACCTTGTGCCATATCTGCATACATTCGCCTTGATTCCTACCGCTTTCCTCGCCATGCTGAAAGCCGCCGACACGGGGCAGAGTTTTTGGTTGATATTCGGCCTTGCTTTCTTGGTATTCTGCGTGGTCCAAGTGATCACCGATATGGTGGTTACGCCAAAAATTATGGGCAAAGCCATGGGACTGAACCCAGCCATACTGCTTCTCAGCCTCTCGATTTGGGGTGCCCTGCTGGGCTTCTTGGGGCTTATCGTTGCCCTGCCGCTGACTACCCTTCTCATCGCCTACTGGCAGAGGTATGTTACAAGGGAAAAGCCTCATCATCTGGACGGAGAATCTCAAAATGCAGAAAAAGCAATAGCAGAATGCTCCGAAAATGAAGAAAATTAGCAAAAAAAGAGATAAACATTTGGTAATTCAAAAAAAACATTGTACCTTTGCACTCGCTTTCGTACAGAAAGTTGGAGATTGACTCGCTAGCTCAGCTGGTAGAGCACAACACTTTTAATGTTGGGGTCATGGGTTCGAGCCCCATGCGAGTCACCAAAACGAAAAGGACTTTACTTTGGTAAAGTCCTTTTCGTTTTAACTGTCCGCTCGCTCAGAATAAAAGAATGCCGTTTGCACGCATTAATTATATACATGCGTACACAATCATAAACGTAAGTTCTATATAAAGTTTTATATAAAATGCATGTGTGTACACACATGTACATTATATGTTCTTCTTTGATTTCACGCCGCTGCCTTTCGTCAAGGTCAAAGTGGAACGCTGAAGTTTTCTGTTACTATGGTCAAATACAACAGCGGGATTCATACGGCGGCCGTGGAATGATATTTCGAAATGAAGATGCGCAGTAGTTGCCCTGCCTGTACGACCGGTAAGACCGATGACTTGACCTGCCCTTACCTTCTCGCCACGCTTGACAAAGTTCTTGGACTGATGGCTGTAGAGCGTCTCAAAGCCATAAGCATGCTTGATTCTTATGCAGTTGCCATAACCATAAAAAGGACCAGAAGCGACCACCGTACCATCAAAAGCGGCTAAGACTTTGTCGTTGGGCCGCGTCTTGAGGTCAACTCCTGAATGGCGGCGTCTGCCTCCATAAGGACTGATCACCTTGCTACCTGGCAGTGGATAAGCCCAATGAGAATCAGAAATTTTCTCCAAATCCAACTTAAAGGTACTCGACTTCAGGAAAGGGTCGGCAACTTCATCTGGATCGAGGGTAAACTCCTTGCTCTTTATGGCTGAAGATGCTATCATCCCTCCAACTACTGTCACACGGATATGGTTACCCATCTTACGAAACTGCAAAGTCTGACGACGCAGTTTGTGATTTTTCAACTCTATCATTGTCTCAGGATTGATGCGAGCACCATTTACCATGACAGAGAACTCGCAAAAAACACGAGAGCCCTTACCTCCTACGATGGCTATAGTCTGACCAGCCTCCACACCTTGCCCTACCCTAACCAAGTTTTCGGCATTGAAGGAATAGACTGTTTCCAAGCCATTATCGTGCCGAACCACTATCACATTGCCATGGTTTTCCGTCTTTCGAGAAAGCCGGACATAACCATCGAACATAGCTTTGACGGCATCTCCCTTCTTGGTTTCTATATGCAAAATACTGTTATTCTCCAACGTAGCCTTGCCCACAGGAAGAGGAAAGGAATATTCCTTTTCTCTGAAGTTTTCAAAGTCTACATTGAAAGCTTTGCTCTGTTCGAAAAGTCCTGGCGTGGCTATACTTATCCGTTGCTGTTCGGCAGCAGTAAACTGATTTTTCTCTGGCATAAAAGCCGAAACAATGACGAAGCCACAGCCCAACAATACCGCAACCATCATTGCCTCATAAATATGGCTAAGTTTATTGATTAGGTTCTTGCACATGATTGCATATAAAGTAAAATTAGTAATGTATGATTCCTGTGAAGATTCTTCCCGACTGAACGCCCAACCGCCGGGCAGAGAAGAACTCATCACTGTGCTGATAGGTGCAAATGCCAGACAGATGTATGTGGACTGCAGGAATTCCAGACTTCTGTAACAAGAGGGCATTGGAAAGAGGCAAATCAATGTGCCACTTCATGGGCTGGTCCACATTCCCCTCTTTCTTCATATTGGGACGTCTGTCGGCAATGGCAGACATATCGAAACCACCTTGCACAAATTCCTCATACACCTCGTCGCCTACCTCAAAGGCTTCCTTGGATATGCCTGGACCTATGACAGCCTTCAACTCTGAAGGACGAGTATGAAAAGAGGCACACATCACCTCTATGGTTTTCTGCACAATACGCTGTACGGTGCCACGCCATCCAGCATGAATGGCAGCCATGGCATGATGAGCCTCATCATAAAGAAGCACTGGAATACAGTCGGCTGTAGAAACTCCTATGCAGACTCCCCGCAGATCGGTAACCAGTGCATCGACACCTTCGAGTACCATCTTGCGGACATTCTCGGGCTTCGAGAAGAACTCTCCGTCTATTCTTCGCACTTCTATCCCATGCACTTGATGGGTCATGACGACATGATCGGCAGGCACACCTAAGCGTTCTGACAAAAGACGGCGGTTCTCCAAGATATGTTCAGCAGAATCGCCACAATACTCATTGATATTGAATTCACTATAGTTGCCTTGGCTCACACCACCTTTCCGCATGGTGGAGAATGCCAAGACACCTTCAGCTACAGCATATTCCTTCAGCATAGGTCAAGAAAAAATTACTCGTATTCAAAATCGTCGAGGTCATCGACATCCTCTATCTCCGCCTCATCGATATATTCCACGGCATCCTCGCCTTCGGCAGCCAACTCCTGTTGGAATCTACTCATATCCTTATCACGATGCACAAGGGTATCTTCCGAGCTAATCTCCTGCAATTTGTTGCTCTCGGAATTGAGTTCATGCCAAAGCACATCCTTTAGTTCCCGAATGCCCTGTCCTGTAACCGATGAAATGAAGACCACAGGCAAATCTGTAGGAAGTTCCTCCTTCAGCATATCCATCAACTCATTGTCGAGCAAGTCGCATTTGGTAACAGCCAACACACGATGCTTGTCGAGCATCTCTGGATTAAAGTTTCTCAACTCGCCAAGAAGCACCTCGTATTCCTTCTTGATATCGTCGGTATCACCAGGTACCATGAAAAGCAAGAGGGAGTTGCGCTCAATATGGCGCAGAAATCTCAACCCTAAGCCTTTACCCTCGCTGGCACCCTCGATGATGCCAGGGATATCCGCCATTACGAAAGACTGATGATCACGATAATCCACAATGCCCAAAGAAGGTTCGAGAGTCGTAAATGGATAGTTGGCTATCTTGGGACGGGCACTGGATACAGAAGACAGCAAAGTGGACTTGCCCGCATTGGGGAATCCCACCAAGCCAACATCTGCCAGAAGTTTCAATTCCATTATAATAGTCATCTCCTGCATTGGCTCACCTGGCTGCGCATAACGAGGTGCCTGATTGGTAGAGGTGCGAAACTGGAAGTTTCCCAATCCGCCACGACCACCTTTCAGCAGCAACACTTCTTGTCCATCGTATGTAACGTCGCACACATACTTTCCTGTTTCGGCGTTATATACCACGGTTCCACAAGGCACATCGATATAAATGTCCTTGCCATCAGTACCATGGCACTTGTCCCGGCCACCGTTGCCTCCATGCTCGGCAAAGAAGTGGCGTTGGTACTTTAAGTGCAACAAAGTCCAGTAGTTATGGTTTCCACGCAGATAAATGCTTCCTCCACGTCCGCCATCGCCACCATCAGGTCCGCCATTGGGTTGATACTTCACGTGGCGCAGGTGCATGGAGCCCTTGCCACCCTTACCAGAGCGGCATTGTATCTTTACGTAGTCTACGAAATTGGATTCAGCCATTATTTTTCAATGTTTAGCGTTAAATGTTAAGTGCTAAATGTTTGATTAAGCACAATTAGGACACGCGTCCCACTTTACATCAACATTTAACACTTGACATTAGTTCTATATATTTAGAGGTTGTCTATTACCTGGCAAACACGCCCGAAAATCTCGTCTACCGTGCCCAAGCCTTCGATGTGGTGATGGATACCTTCCTTCTCATACCAGTCGATCAGTGGAGAAGTCTGTGTGTGGTAAACATTCAAGCGCTTCTTGATAGTTTCCTCGTTGTCGTCCGAGCGGCCACTCTCCTTGCCACGGTTGATAAGACGAGCCATCAACTCATCCTCTGGAACAGAAAGTTCTATCATGGCAGCCACCTTGTGGCCACGCTCTGCCAACATCTTTTTCAAAGCCTCGGCTTGTGGAATGGTACGAGGGAAACCATCAAAGATAACCCCCTTGTGCTCCTTGCCGAAACTGTCGTACACACTTGCCAAGATGTCGATCATCAACTCGTCAGGAATCAACTGTCCGTTGTCGATGAAGCCCTTGGCTGTCTTGCCGAGTTCCGTACCCTTTTTGATCTCGTTACGAAGCACGTCACCAGTAGAGATATGGCCCAATCCGTACTTCTCAATCAGTTTGTCGCTCTGAGTGCCCTTTCCTGCACCTGGCGCACCGAAAATTACAATATTCTTCATTTTTATGTTATTGAAATAATTATCTTTCAACTAATCTTCGACTATCGTATAGATGTCGCGCAAATTACGCCCCTGCTGGTCGTAATCAAGCCCATACCCCACAATAAAATCGTTGGGAATCTCCATCACGGCATACTTGATGTCGAGAGGCACGCGGAGGTTGCCCGGTTTCACCAACAAAGAGCATACACTTATCGAAGCCGGATTCTTGGCTTTCAGACTGTCAATCATCTTCTGCATGGTGAATCCAGTGTCTACGATATCCTCGACTATCACGACATGACGTCCCTCTACATTCTGATTGATTCCTATCAGTTGTTTCATATTGCCCGTAGAACTGGTACCTTCGTAAGAAGCATATTTCACGAAAGATATCTCGCTGGGAATGGTCACCATACGCATCAAATCGGCAGCAAACATAAATGCGCCATTCAACACGGCCAAAAACAAAGGATTCTTACCATCCATGTCCTGGTTAATACGATTGGCAACAACTTGCACTTTCTTCAAGATCTCCTCTTCCGGAATAGAGGTTTTAAAAGTCTTGTCCTTGATTTTAACTATACTCATAGTTCCCTAAATAATATTTTCGGCAAAATTACTAAAAAAATACGGAATATCTTATAGATATCGGGCAAATTTTCGTATTTTTGCAGAAGTATGAAGATTTTTACGAGTACTCAGATACATGAGTTGGATAAATACACCATCGACCACGAGCCTATCTCATCTATCAATCTGATGGAAAGAGCCGCCAAGGCCATCACCCGCTGCATAGAAGCAGAATGGTCGAACAGAGCACCCATTGTGGTCTTCGCAGGACCAGGAAACAATGGAGGCGATGCGCTTGCCGTGGCAAGGCTATTGGCAGAAGATGGCTATCATGTAACGGCATACTTATTTAATGTTCACAACAAACTCTCCAACGAGTGCGCACAGAACAAGAAGCGACTCGTCGAGGGGAAACGCATCAAGCAATTCACTGAAGTTTCCGTCAACTTCGAACCTCCTACGCTGACACCAGATACCGTGGTGGTGGACGGGATTTTTGGAAGCGGGCTTAACAAACCGCTTACAGGAGGCTTTGCCGCCCTGGTGAAGTACTTGAACTCGTCGCCTGCCAAAGTGGTCAGCATCGACATTCCGTCGGGACTTATATGCGAAGACAACACCTACAACATACCTGCCAATATTCTGAAAGCCGACCTCACACTGACTCTACAGCAGAAGAAGTTGTCGATGCTGATGGCCGACAACCAGAAGTACATAGGAAGGCTCAAGGTGCTGGACATCCGTCTGTCACCCGAATACATACAGAAGACAGACTGCAGATATCGTATTTTGGAAGAAAACGACATCAGATGCATCATGCGACCCCGTGACGACTTCGCCCATAAAGGAAGCATGGGCCATGCGCTCATCGTAGCGGGCTCTTACGGAATGGCCGGGGCTTCCATCCTTGCCACAAAAGCCTGTCTGAGAGCAGGAGCGGGGAAGGTCACCGTGCATACCCCCAAGCGCAACTACGACATCATGCAGATAAGTGTGCCCGAGGCTATACAGCAGATGGACCCAGAAGAAACCCTGTTCAGCCATCCTGCCGACACCGAACCCTACAATGCGCTCGGAATAGGGCCAGGATTAGGCACCAACGAAACAACAGCCATTGCCCTGATAGCACAAATAAGACGAAGCACTTGTCCCTTGGTCATCGATGCCGATGCCATCAACATCCTGTCGACCCACCGGGCGTGGATGCAACAGTTGCCCAAGGACATCATCCTCACTCCACATCCAAAGGAGTTCGACCGTTTGGCTGGCACTACGGGTTCTTGCTGCTACGAAAGACTTATGAAAGCAAGCGAGCTGGCAGAACGCCTACAGGCACACATCCTGTTGAAAGGCCATTTCTCAGCCTTGTGTCTGCCCAATGGGCACATCGACTTCAACTCTACCGGCAACAGTGGCATGGCAACGGCAGGAAGCGGAGACGTGCTGACAGGAATCATCACAGCCTTGCTGGCACGAGGCTACGACACATCTTCTGCCTGCAGGATAGGCATGTACCTACATGGACTCGCCGGTGACCTGGCCGCCAAGGACTTGGGAAAGGAGAGTCTCATAGCCGGTGACATCATCCAATATCTACCCAAAGCCTTTCTCAGAATGGAAGACTAAGGGAGGAGCAAAAGGGGAAGTACAAGACTTATATTTTTCTCCAGTTGGGGAAAAAGTATATCCCAGTTAGGAAAAGTTTTTTTCCTAACTGGGATTCTTTTTTTCTACAATTTATTATGCATGACTCGTGTTCACAGAGAAACGCAGAGCCTTTCATCATTTGACATTCAATATCACTTTCTTAGCTTTCAGATTCTCGCCTGCCACATTCAGCTCCACCTTTCCTGCCTTATCGCCAGCTCTCAAGATCACAAGGGCTGAACCTTGAAACAGCGAACGCTGGGCGGTCTTCTCCAACTGGGTCTTGCCGATATGAAGTTCATCGGAAGCAATATTTCCATTGTCCACGCCCACGATGTTGGCATCGCCCTTCACGGTGAAAGTCAACTTATCGAAGGCTCTTTTATCCCGCGGGCTAACCACTCTCCTGCCCTTCTTGTCCACGGCATAGACACGAACGTGCAACAAGTCCTGCCCATCCGCATGCCAAGTCTCCACATCAGGCACAATCTTCAATGCCACAGCCTCGCCCGTGGTCTCAATTTGATGGCGAGCCACCACCTTGCCGTTTTTCTTTGCCACAGCCACGATAGTACTAGGAGCATACTCGATGCCATCCCACTTGATGCGGTCACGCAACTTAGGGTCTTCGCTGTTTTTCTTCACACCGAGGCTCTTACCATTGAGGAAAAGTTCCACCTCGTCACCATTGGTATAGGTGTAGAGCGAAACTTTCTCACCTGCCCCACGGTTCCAGTTTTCAGAAAGCTTTCCAGCAGAAACATTGATACCGTTCCACTGCACGTTGCCTCCCGCATTCTCGATGACACCGATATGCACCATAGGCTCGTCGCTAAACATGCTCTTCACAAAATAGGCATCGGGCTTCGGTTGCAAAGAGATGTCGAACACGCCCTGGTTCCAACCTTTCACAGGCCATCCCATACTCTCACCGAGATAATCGATGGCTCCCCAGTAAGCCAATCCCAACACCTTGTCGCGGTCCATCTCGAAGAAGTTGGGTCCCATCGCAGCGGTACTCGCTTCGCTCTGATAGAAGGTCTTCTCAGGATAACGCTTCATGTCGCCAGGAAAGTACATGTAGCGATAGTTGTAGGAGTTGACCTCAGTGGCCACCGCCAAGTCGGCAGGAATGCTGTCCGTGTCGATGTTACGGTAGCGAGGGTGCATGGCGACGGTAGTCAATCGAGTGTCATCATAATGATGCAACAATTCCTTCTGCAACTTGTAGGCGGTTACGCCCCAGTCGTTGAAAGGCAGGTTGCTGTACTGCTGCAACTCATTGCCCAAGCTCCACATGATAACGGAAGGATGGTTTCGGTCTCGCTTCACCCACTCAGGGATGTCTTTCTGCCAAAGGCATTCCCAATCCGCTCTGCCGCCAGCATACTGCTGCAACCACTTGTCGTAGAGTTCATCCACCACCAAGATACCATACCTATCGCAAAGTTTCAAGAAATCCTCACTATAAGGATTGTGGGAAGTACGGATATGATTGAATCCAAACTCCTTCATCAACTTAATGCGCTTCTCGATAGCACGAGGATAAGCGGCTGCACCAAGGGCACCCAGCGTATGATGGTTGGCATAGCCCTTCAGAAGCACCTTTTTACCATTGACAAGCAAACCCTTCTGAGGATTCATCTCGATAGTACGCACGCCGAATGGTTCCTTGATTTGGTCTGCGACATTGCCATCATTATCATAGAGCGTCACTTCCGCCGTATATAAATAAGGTGTATCGCAAGACCAGAGCTTGGCATTGTCGAGCTGGATGCTTGGCAGCTCATACTCCCTGTCTCTCCACTTAGCATTGAAGTCGAGGTTGCTTTTCCGCTCAGCAACCACTTTGCCATCGGCATCGAGGATGCGAACCTGCACAGGTATAACAGCCTTACTCTGTCCTTTAGCCACCTTCTGCTTGTTGATAATCTCTGCCTTGGTTTTCACTTCCTTGTTATCAACGGTGCGAATGTAGAGCGGATGGCGAGGGAAGAACAATTGGGAGTTTGTCACAATGAGGTTGACATCACGGAAGAGACCGCCGCCCGTAAACCAGCGAGAATTATTTGGCTGACCCGTATCAGCCTTCACGGCGATTTCGTTCACCTGTCCCCACTTCAGGAGTTTGCTCAAGTCGATGTCGAAGCCGAGGTAGCCATAGTCAGTGCCACCGATACGCTTACCATTGAGATAGACATCGCCCACGAGCATGATGCCCTGGAAGTCGAGCATGATGCGCTTGCCCTTCCATTCCTCTTTCGGAGTTAATTCGTAGCGATACCAGCCGATGCCCATCTCCTTGAATCCACGAGGACTCAACCGGCTGCGCACATTGCTTCCCGCATCGCTATTGTCGGGTCTCTCGTTAGCGTCCGGAGCCACCCAGTCCTGTCCTATCAAGAAGTCGTGAGGTAGGTTCACAACATCATCTTTTGCTTGGGTAGACTTCAAGTCAGCAATATTCTTCACATCACCACGATGGAACTGCCACCCCTTGTCTATATTGATGGTATCTCGCACCGCCGCCTCAGCCGAGATGGCGCCCCACATAGGCACCCCTACCATCAGCAACGAGGCAAAAAGTATTTTAGTTTGATTCATATTCATTTGTATTCTTCATTCTTCACTCTTCGTTCTTCACTCTTCACTTAATTTCCGTCTGGTTTGGTCACATCCTGCACCACCGATGGATACCAAACGAACTTATTGAAGTCGTCTGGCTTGGCAGGATTAAAGTCTTTCCAGTCAGAGCGCAGGTATTTCACGATAGGCAGATCAAGCTGCTTCATGCCCATCACCACCATCTTGGCAACCTCGTAGGCACCATATGGATTGAAGTGGGTATTGTCGGCAAGTGCCTTTGCCTGATTGGGGAAAGTATTTGCAGGGTAATGCACCAAAGCCTTGGTACTATTCTCGTAACCTAACGTCTCGAAGAAAGTACGAGTCATATCGTGAAGCTCGATGACAGGCACGCCTTCACGCTTCGCCACGGCACGCATGGCATCAGGATAATCGCCATGAGTCTCCTGTATCTTGCTGTGGGTAGCATCGTCGAAGCGACGGCGCTGGGTAGGAGTCACGAAGATGATGTTACCACCCTTCTTGCGAACCTCGTCGATAAACTCCTTCAGATTGAAAGAGAAGTTGTACCAAGCACCGCTACCAGCAAACTTTTCTTTCTGGTCGTTGTGTCCAAACTCACAGATTACATAGTCACCTTTCTTCATCATCGACAACACCTTGTCAAGACGATTGGAGCCCAAGAAAGACCCTGCCGTCAAGCCACTCTCCGCATGATTGGAGATGGCGACCTCAGGACTGAACCATCGAGTAATCATCTGTCCCCAGGAAGCGTATGGCTCCGTGAACTGATCGACAACGGTAGAGTTGCCACAGAGGAAAACCGTGGTGGTCTCGGCAGGAGCAGGTTCCACCTTGATGCTCTTCACCACAGGAGCAGCACCCGTAAACTCCAAGGTCAACTTCTCGTCCCAAGTAAAATAGCCCTTCTCACGAGGTTTTATCTTCACTTTTTCCTTGTCTGAGATATAAGGGCTTCGCTTGTTGACAATGAAAGAACACGTCTTGAACTCGCCCTTCTTGGTGCTTACCTCGTCGAGCATCAATCTTCTGTTCTCTGCACGAACCACCGTCTTGCCCGCTTTTTTCTTGCTTCCGAGCACCACGGTAACCCGATAGTTGCCGTCAGCCACCTTCACCGAATAGAAGAAAGGTGCGTTGCTTTTGGCCTTGGGAGCAGCCACGATGTCATAACCACTGCCATTCTCTAACGAATAGATAGGCTGACTCTTGGTCATGTCTATATTATAACTCTGCGCATGGACATCCACAGTGGAAGCCAACAGCAATAAACTCGCTAATAGATAATGATTTGTTTTCATATTGATTGTTGTTTTTAGAATTTGGTGCAAAGATACTCATTTTCAAAGAGAATACACCTATAATAATCGTCCTATTATATGGGAATTTTATACAAGAAGCTACGATTAAAGAGCATATTCTATAACAAAACGGATTATTTTCAAAACAAATGTACGATAAAACAAAAAGCTGACAAGTAGTTTTTATACCTTTGCATTAGTATTTCAAAAAGGGCACAAGCCTTTATCCTCACAACAAAACAATCAGGCAAAACAATGAGAAAGAAACTATTACTGCTTCTACTCGCATTTCTTTCACTTACGAACATGAATGCGGTGGAAAGAACAAAACTCAATTTCAACGGTGGTTGGCTGCTGAAAGTGGGCGACTTCAAGGGAGCCGAGGCAGCGAACTATCTCGATGCGGCATGGAACCAAGTCACCCTACCTCGTGCCTTCAACGAGCAGGAAGCCTTCAAGGTCTCCATCGAAAACCTCAGCGACACCATCATGTGGTATCGCAAACACTTCAACGTCCAGGAAGTTGGCGACCGCAAGTACTTCATCGAGTTCGAGGGTGTGCGCTTCGGTGCAGACATCTGGCTCAACGGCAAGAAGGTGGGTTTGACGGAGAACGGTGTGATGGCGAGCGGATTCGACTTGACTCCTTTTATTATAAAAGGTGAGAATGTCATCGCTGTGCGTGTCGATAACTCTTGGAACTACCACGAGCGTGCCACAGGTCAGCGCTATCAGTGGAACGACAAAAACTTCAACGCCAACTACGGCGGCATCCCAAAGAACGTGTTTCTGCATATCACCGACAAGATCTATCAGACCTTGCCATTATATAATAATCTGAAGACCACTGGTACCTATATCTACGGCACAGATTATGACATCGCTGGCAAGAAGGTAACGGTGAACGCTGAGTCGCAGGTAAGAAACGAGGACTCCAAGCCGAGGAGTTTCCGCTTCTTCGCCAAGGTATTGGATGCCGACGGCAAGGAAGTAGGTCATTTCGATGGCGAGCGATACACCTTGCAACCTGGTGAAACCAAGACTGTAAAGGTGAGCGGACTTTTGCAGAACGCTCACTTCTGGAGTTGGGGATATGGTTATCTCTACACCGTGAAGACGCTCCTCAAGGCCGACGACGGCAGCAAGATAGATGACGTAGCCACTCGCACTGGTTTCCGCAAGACCCAGTTTGGAGAGGGCAAGTTCTATCTCAACGATCGTGCCATCATGGTGCACGGCTATGCGCAGCGCACCTCCAACGAGTGGCCTGGCGTGGGTATGAGCGTGCCAGCCTGGCTGAGCGACTACAGCAACAAGCTGATGGTGGAATCGGGCGGAAACCTCGTGCGTTGGATGCACGTCTGCCCTTGGAAACAGGACATTGAGAGTTGCGACCGGGTGGGACTCATCCAGGCGATGCCTGCTGGCGATGCCGAGAAGGACGTGGAAGGAAGGCGATGGGAACAACGCCTGGAACTGATGAAGGAAGCCATCATCTACAACCGCAACAACCCAAGCATCATCTTCTACGAGAGCGGCAACAAGGGCGTAAGCCGTGAGCACATGCTCCAGATGAAAGCCCTCCGCGACGAGTTCGACCCATTCGGCGGAAGAGCCAGTGGCAGCCGTGAGATGCTCAACATCAACGAGGCTGAATATGGTGGCGAGATGCTTTACATCAACAAGAGTCACAAGCATCCGATGTGGTCGATGGAGTACTATCGAGACGAGGGACTTCGCAAATACTGGGACGAGCAGAGCTACCCTTACCACAAGGATGGCGACGGTCCGCTCTATCGTGGAAAACCTGCCATCGAATACAATCACAACATGGACACCTTTGCCGCTGGTATGGTGGAGCGATGGTTTGAGTATTGGCAGGAACGTCCCGGCACAGGCAAGCGTGTGAGCGATGGCGGTGTCAAGATTGTCTTCTCCGATACCAACACCCACCACCGTGGCGAGGCAAACTATCGCACAAGTGGCGTAACCGATGCCATGCGTATTCCGAAGGATGCTTTCTTCGCTCATCAGGTAATGTGGAACGGCTGGGTATCTCCCGAGAAGGATGCTACCTATATCGTAGGCCATTGGAATTACAAGCCCGGCACCGTCAAGAAGACGGAATACGTGGTAAGCACCGGCGACGAGGTAGAACTCTTCGTCAACGGCAAGAGCCTCGGCTTGGGCGAACGCAGCAACCAGTGGCTCTTCACTTGGAAGAACGTTCCTTTCGAGAAGGGAAAGATAGAGGCAGTCGCCTATACCTATTATAATAAGAAAGGGGAAAAGGAAGATTTTTCTAACAAAAAGTCTAACCTCACCAAAAAAGAGACCAGCCGGTATGCAATCGAGACCACTGGTGAACCAGACCATATCAAGTTGACCTCCATCCAAAACCCAGAAGGGTTTAAGGCTGATGGCGCAGACATGGCACTCATCCAAGTAGAGGTAGTGGACAAACAGGGCAGACGTTGCCCCCTCGACAACCGCACCATCCACTTCAACTACCAAGGAGAAATGGAATGGATCGGAGGCATCGCTACTCCTAACGAGGAAACCAAGAAAGCACTTGCAGCTAAGAAGCAAGTTCTCGTGGTAAATAAAAACGAGACCGCCGAGCAGAAAGCCGCTCGCAAGGCTGCCGACATTCTCGACTCCACAGACAGCGACAACACCTTCGACAACTACATCCACAAGATAGACCTCCCTGTGGAGTGCGGTGTGAACAGAGTGTTGATTCGCAGTACCGTGAACCCTGGCGACATCAAGATTTACGCAGGTGCCGAGGGCATCAAGGGTGTGGCAGGCATCGAGTTGAAGACCGAGAAGGTGGACATTGCACATTACTTGCCTCAGCAGACCTTGAAGTGCGACCTCTCTCGTGGAGAGACTCCTTCCACACCGTCCTACACCGACATCAAGGAGACCATCGAGATAGCAGGTGTCGCAGCCGGCAGCAACCAGGAGGATGCCAAGAACACTTACGATGACGACGAGACCACCGAGTGGAAGAGCGACGGCAAGCCAAAGAACGCATGGATAACCTATCAGTTTGCCAAAAAAGAGAAGGTGGATGAAATCACCGTGAAGCTCACAGGCTGGAGAGACAAGATGTATCCGCTCGCCGTCTATGCCGGAAAGAAAAAGGTTTGGGAAGGCTACACCTACGCATGTCTCGGCTACGTCCACATCAAGATAGACAAGCCCGTGAAGGCAAAGGAGCTCACCATCAAGATGATAGGCGATGCCAAGAGCAAGGCTCAGCTCAGCGATACCAAGGAGTTGGCTGGCGGCAAGGCAAGCACCCTCGACTTCATTGGCATCAAGAAGGGCAAGCCTGTTTTGCGAATCGTGGAAATAGACTTCTTGAAGAATAAGTAAAAGAAAAGTATAAGAATACCATTAGAAGTTCATTATAACAATCGAGTAGGAGGTAAACACCAATCATAGGTGTTTACCTCCTACTCGATTGTTTACCGTCCTCTCACACCACCGTACATGCGGTTCCGCATACGGCAGTTCCTATTTTGGGCACCTTTCGAGATATGAAGCCCACCAGCATAGGATAGCCCGCATCTCGCAACCTCTGCGACGAGGCAGCAAGGTTGCATTATTGGAGAGCGACTCCCCCCAATATCCCTTGACATATCCCCATCTTCTTGCATCATATTTGTTGATGCCACATCGCATGAGGTTCTTTATCCTTGTCTTCGGGAGTTTCCAAGCCTTCCATATACACATGCGTATCCGTCGCCGCAACCAACTGTCGGTATCCATAAGCAAGCGTTTCATATTGGATAGGTGGTAGTAACCGACCCATCCCATTATGCACTCTTCGAGTTTCTGCTTTCTCATGGCATATCCCCATCCATTGCTTCGGGAAGTCAACTCCTTGAGTTTAGCTTTCAACTTGGCTTTGGATTTCGGATGCACCGCAAGTTGGCATTTGCCCTTGCCTACATAAAAGGAGTTGCCCAGATACTCCACTCCCTTCACATGTGACACGACTGTCTTTTCCTTGTTCATTTTCAGATAAAGCTCATCTTCAATGAATCGGGTTATGGACTCCCTTACACGCATGGCTGCACGCTTGGACTTGCAAAATATCATCGAGTCATCGGCATAGCGCACAAATGGGAGTCCTCGGCGTTCAAGTTCCTTGTCGAATGGTACTTCCACGATGTTGTCTTCACGCATCCACATGAAGGTCTGCACTCCCACGTATTCTTCGGATTCCAGCCTATCCTTCCGTGGGTAACCCTTGACTGCCGCCAATGTTTTCTGCATTCTTTCCTTCATAAAGTACGTTTCAATTGCTATCGTTTAATTTATAGGTTCTGCCCTTCATGGAGCGTTATCGAGAACTCCACTAATATGGCATCTGCTGACTTCTCACGGCAAGCTTTACTCCATGACTTTCGTAAAGGAAACTCATGTCTGTGAGACCTCACTATTTAAGACGCCCTTGTCTCTCTGGCTGGACGTTTCCCGCTACTATGGCTCGTTAGGAACTTGCACCCATTAGACAGCACACATGCTAGTCAAACCCAAAAAGGGACCAGCCTCCGCTGGTCCCAGTAACGAGAGAGATATAAGTGTTGACTTTGCCAACATCACTGTGCTGGTATATCTTAAATACTTAATTCGCATTTTTTATTAAACAACTATTTATTAGCTGGATGATCATAAGGAGATGTACGAACATCCCAGAACATCTTGCTATAATAGTTGTTGGTTCCATCCTGAAGCTTAGAAACAGCCTCAGTCCAGTTGGTACCATTCAATGAACTTTCATTGGTTGGATACTTCACACGAGGAATAATCAAGTCTTTGGTATCACTCAATGTTGTAAACTTCACATTATTGCCATTATAAACAGCTGTGATTTCACCAGGGCGAAGCAACTGGTTAGGATAACCTGTACGACGAATTTCAGTCCAAGCCTCGGTACCATTGGTATAGAGGTCGATGTACTTCTGGATGGCACAAGTCTCAGCGTTGACATTCTGAGACACAGCATTTACATAAGTCTGAATATCCTCATCAGAGATTGACTCACCAGCCAAGTCATACCAATACTTGATAGAAGCCTCTACACCTTCCTTATAATCCGCTGCATCATAACCATTATACTCGCAAAGGATGAACTTCAACTCAGCGTAAGTCATCAAAGGAACCGCATAAGTCTTGGTCAAAACCAAAGGCTGCCCACTATACCAGTTGGGTGATGTAGCACGAAACTTATCCTGAGTACCAGTTGGACAAGCATAAGGAATTCCATCATAAGTTCCTTGCGCATTCTTATTAGTATAAATAGAGATGCGTGGGTCTTCGACACCCTCCCAAGGATGACTCTTGCCATTCAACTCATCCTTCTTACCGAGCATCAACTTAGTAAGCACATTGGTTATAGTGAAGTCGTTACGTCCATCAATATAGAAGCCCTCATAGAACTTGCAATAATCAGAACCAGAAGATGCGTATGTAAACTTAGCCGCATCATCATTGCTCTCCATCACACCACTTGCCACAGCCTCAGCAATATACTTTTTCCAATTAGGATCAACCTTTGACATGTGGATGGCCAAGCGGCACTTCAAAGAGTTACCAAACTTCTTCCACTTAGAGGCATCGCCACCAAAGATGACGTCACCAGATGTAAAGGCAGGTTGGTCTTCATCTATCATGCCTACAGCCTCATCCAATTCAGAAATCATCTTGGCATAGATGTCCTTTTGGTCATCATATTTACAATAAAGTACTCCCTTATCCTCCAACTGAGCGATGTCAGAATAAGGAACGCTACCCCATGTATCAGTGATGACATCCATCAGCCAAACCTTCATGATCTTGGCAGCGGCAATCTGGTTGCAGTTAGCACCATTAGCGGCAGCCGTATTCTTGGTAGCCTCATCGGTATTCATCTTGATGACCTTGTCGAAGTTAGCCATACCCATATAGAGATAGTTGAAATAACTATTGTTGACTGACTCGCGAATCTGGTAGCGATCCTCCTCTGTATAGTTGCGCTGAGTCCACTGCTGCGAGTAAGCCAAGCACTGGCGACCACTGAACCAGTTATCATAGATGTTATCCATGGTCCACTTCTCTGCACCTTCCATCAACATATTGGAAGGTACACTGGCTGGAGCATTTGGGTTCTCGTTGAGCGAGTCTAAGTCATCGCATGATACCATTGGCAGGCAAGTCGCTCCTATCAATATATATTTTAAAATCTTCTTCATAACTTTTCCGCATTAAAATTAGAACTTCAAACTAACACCAAATCCATAGTTGGCAACCATAGGAATGGCACCACCCTCGATACCCTGAATGTTACCAGAACTGGTGACAATCATCTCTGGGTCGAAGTGCTTGCAATCTGGTCCCCAAACACCCAGGTTACGACCATATGCAGATAGGCGCAAAGACTTGACAAACCATGCAGGATTCAACTTGAAAGTATAACCCACGTTGATTTCACGCAACTTGATATAATCACTCTTCAATACACTCTGAGCTGCAGGACCATTATAATAGTTCTCATAATAGTCGCGAGCACTTACCTTCATGGTGTTTGGCTCACTAGTACCATACACAACACCCTTAGAAATGATACCGTTCTCACGAATGCCATTGGCTGCTGTCTCTTCCATCATACCACAATAGCTACCCCAAAGAGTTGTGGTAGAGAAGAACTGACCTCCCTTGGAGAAGTCGAACTGAATGCTGGCATCGAAACCCTTATAGCGGAAAGAGTTAATCCAACCACCAGTAAAGTCTGGGTAGATATGACCGATTACCTCATTGCCATCGGTAGCCATATAGAGACCAGTCTCTGGGTCAACGCATTTATTGCCATTCTCATCAAATACGTAGTTGGTACCCATGATGACACCATACTCCTCGCCTACCTTGGCACCGACCTCAACCATAAATGGTGCTGATGAGATACGATAGTAATCTACACCATCGGTAAGACTCTTCACCTTATTCTTGTTAGATGCGAGAGTGAAAGATGTGTTCCACTCGAAGTCGCGGGTCTTGATAGGAGTTCCATGGATGGCAAGCTCGATACCCTTGTTCTCAATCTCACCAGAGTTAATCATCTTGTAGATGTAACCTGTGGTACCAGACACTGACAAAGGAAGGATTTCATCCTTGGTGTTGGTCTTATAATAGGTAAAGTCGAAGCCTAATCTGTTGTCAAAGAACGCCATCTCAAGACCTAACTCATAAGATGTAGTTGACTCTGGCTTGAGGTCTGAATTGTTCAATGTGTTAGGCAAACGATAACCTGGTGTAGAAGAGTCTATATTGGTATATTGAGTATAGGTGCTCAAGACCTGATATGGGTCGGTATCGTTACCTACCTTGGCAAAACCAAGACGAACCTTACCATAGGTCAACCACTTTGCCTTCTCTTTCAGCAGTTCAGAGAACAACCAGCTACCTGTTACAGATGGGTAAACATAGGTATTGTTGCTTGAAGGAAGTGCAGATGACTTGTCACCACGGAGGGTAGCCTCGAGATAGAGCATATCCTTCCAACCAAATGTTACATCACCAAACAAAGAGTTGATGCCCTTTACTCGCTTCAAGTTATAAGCGGCAGCCGTCTGAAGTGAGTTAGCCAAGTTGTAATATTCAGGAATAGCCAAGCCGCCCTGAGTCACACCATACACATACTCGTAATGGCGACGCATAATGTTAGCACCCACATTAGCACTCAAGCTATAGTCGCCAAAAGTCTGGTTGTACATCAACAAGAACTCATGGTTCAACTCATACTGCTGGCGAGAAATCTCCTTGTACTT
>ERZ808240.368-NODE-368-length-60507-cov-5.502713_pt1 | contig 60507 bp, 52 predicted proteins | sample MGYA00521084_ERZ808240 | MGnify/ENA primary metagenome ERZ808240 (study PRJEB31516, sample SAMN03275571) | gut metagenome | biome: mammalia-associated habitat; material: feces | host: Papio cynocephalus | place: Kenya | collected 2012-08-06 ...
TATGCGCAACTTTTTCATTGAAAATATTTTATCGAATCAATTCAACCAACAAGTTGACATTAGGAAATTGTCGTATGCAGAATGGAAGAATGGGTTAAGGCACAAGCCATTGGTCGGATTTGTTCTCAACGAACAATCTTCAGACCATGGGACTATATGGCATGCGTGTAATAAGCATGGATGTTGAACGCCGGAGATGCAGCATTTTTGCTCGTAAGAAGAAATGACCATTTGGCGAAAGAAAGATTGATTGACCCGCCTTTTTGTCATAACCATCGTTTCTTCCCATGCAGGCAATCCTTCAGATGAGAATTCTGTTTCCTCGGCTGAGCCTGTTATTTTTTTGACATCATCCAGCAACATATCCCAGTGGCCATAGTAATTGTTCCAAACTTCAGAATCTGTCCGAGAAATGTTTCCAAGTCCGACAATGCCTTTGGAAGCAAGATTTGAATCAAGAGACCCGAAATTCCCTATTTTCATTTTGAGTGCAGTGATCGAGCGTCCGATAATTGGGGCATATTTGGCGATAAGAGGATTGCTGTTTGTTACCTTGCTGAATGGAATTATGCAATATAAGTACAACGCTATTGTGTCTTGTTCGATTGTCCAATTATTCCTCATAATATGGGGCTTATTGCGGTAAAGGGTGGTTCTGATGATTGTTTTTGCGTAAGGCAGACCAAGACAAAAACCTCGTTTAGCCTTGGTTTCCACCGTATCAAACGCAAAGTTAGCACTTTATGCCTGCATTTCCAAACGTCATCGGGGGGGGATTTTGCGATTTCGGGGGAATTGACTATTTTTGCACATTAAATGCTGTGCGGATGCGTGCGCGTCGCGCCTGTGCGGCATACCGATACACTAATCGCTCGAAATCAATATGAAGGGAATAGTATTGGCGGGTGGCAGCGGCACACGCCTTTATCCTATAACGAAGGGTGTCAGCAAGCAGTTGCTGCCCATCTATGACAAGCCTATGGTATATTATCCCCTGTCGGTGCTGATGCTGGCGGGGATACGTGACATTCTCGTCATTTCCACCCCTGATGACCTGCCGATGTTCCGGCGGCTGCTGGGCGACGGCAGCGACTTCGGCTGCCGCCTCGAATATGCGGAGCAGCCTTCGCCTGACGGATTGGCGCAGGCGTTCATCATCGGGCGCGAGTTCATAGGCGATGATGCCGTATGCCTCGTGCTGGGCGACAACATATTCCACGGCTCGGGCTTCCAGCCGATGCTCACACGGGCTGTCGAGGATGCCGAGCAGAAGGGCATGGCGACGGTGTTCGGCTATTGGGTCAACGACCCGGAGCGGTACGGCGTGGCGGAGTTTGACGCTGACGGCAAGTGCATTTCCATAGAGGAGAAGCCGGCGCAGCCTAAATCGAACTATGCCGTCACCGGCCTGTACTTCTACCCAAACAGCGTGGTTGACATTGCAGCGCAAATCAAGCCGTCGGCTCGCGGCGAGCTGGAGATAACGTCGGTCAACAGCTGTTACCTGCAGCAGGAGCGGCTGATGGTGCAGACACTCGGGCGCGGGTTTGCGTGGCTCGACACCGGCACGCATGATTCCCTCGCCGAGGCTTCCATATATGTGGAGGTGCTCGAGAAGCGTCAGGGACTGAAGATCGGCTGCCTCGAAGGGATAGCGTTCCGCAACGGCTGGATAGACAGCTGCAAGCTGCGGCAGGTGGCGACACCGATGGCGAAAAACGGCTACGGGCAGTATCTGCTCAAATTGGCTGACAGCGAGTAAAAACGCATGCACGTGCATAGACATCTGAAACAGTGGAAATAATCAAGACCAATATAGAGGGCGTTGTGGAGGTGAGACCGCGTGTGTTCGCCGACCGCCGAGGGTATTTCTTCGAGTCGTTCTCGCAGCGCGAGTTTGACGCGCTGGTGCGTCCGGTGCGTTTCGTGCAGGACAACGAGAGCATGTCGCAGCGCGGCGTGGTGCGCGGGCTGCACTACCAGAAGGGCGCGGACGCGCAGAGCAAGCTGGTGCGCTGTGTGCGCGGGCGTGTGCTTGACGTGGCTGTTGACATACGCCGTGGCTCGCCCACTTTCGGACAGCACGTGGCGGTGGAGCTGACGGAGGAGGGCCACAACATGCTCTTCATACCGCGCGGCTTCGCCCATGGATTCTCCGTGCTGACCGACATCGCCGTCTTCCAGTACAAGTGCGACAACTACTACGCGCCGCAGAGCGAGGGGGGCATCCAGGCCTTCGACCCGCAGCTTGGCATCGACTGGCGGTTCACAGCCGGCGAGGCCATCGTCTCAGACAAAGACCTGGTGCGGCTGCCGCTGACGGAGGACACCGCTGATTTCGACTACAACACCGACTATTATCTCTGACACACGGCCATGAACATTCTTGTCACAGGAGCAAACGGGCAGCTGGGGCGGTCATTGCGCCTCGCAGCCGCTGAAAGCAACGACATATACACGTTTACCGACATCGGCGAACTTGACATAACGGACGCTGCTGCCGTTGAGATGGCTGTCGCCGGCACCGGCGCGGAACTGCTGGTGAACTGTGCGGCATATACCGACGTGAACCGCGCTGAAAGCAATGAGGCTCTCGCCCGCAAACTGAACGCTGAAGCACCGGGCATACTCGCTGCTGCCATGCAGCGGCACGGCGGCTCAATCATACATATATCAACTGATTATGTGTTCGGCGGACTGCCATATAACACCCCGCTGACCGAAGACCTGCCCACCTCGCCGCTCGGCGTATACGGCAGGACAAAGCTCGAGGGCGAGCAGCTGGTGCGCAGCGCCAACCCGCGCCACGTCATCATACGCACGGCATGGCTGTACAGCGAGTTCGGCCGCAACTTCGTCAAGACGATGCTCGACCTGACAGCGCGTATGCCGAAGGTGAAGGTGGTGTTCGACCAAGTGGGGACACCTACCTACGCGCCAGACTTGGCACGCGCAATAGCACGCATCGTCGAGGCGTTGAAAACGCCCGAGGCTGACAGCTGCCACGGCACATACCATTACTCTGGCGAGGGGGTGTGTTCATGGTATGACGTGGCTCGCCGCGTGGCTGTACGCGCAGGGCGCGGCGGAAGCGTGGTGACACCATGCCACAGCAGCGAGTTCCCCTCGCCTGTTGAACGCCCGGCATACTCCGTGCTAGACAAGACAAAAATAAAGGAACGCTTCGGGGTCGAAGTGCCGTACTGGACAGACTCGATAGACACTTGTATCGGCAATCTGCTGAATGGCTGAGCGTTGACACCTGAAACGACAATACCCACCCAACGAACATGAACTTCAAACGAAACATAATCGTCACTGGCGGCGCCGGTTTCATCGGCTCGCATGTCGTGAGGCTGCTGGTCAACAAATACCCGGAATACCGCATCATCAACGTTGACAAACTCACATACGCCGGCAATCCTGAAAACCTGCGAGATGTGGAGGCTGCCCCCAACTACGTTTTTGAACACGCCGACATCTGCGACACCGACACCATGCGTGCCGTGATGAACCGCTACGGCGTTGACGGCGTGATACACCTCGCCGCCGAGAGCCATGTAGACCGCTCCATACGCGATCCCTTCGCTTTTGCCCGCACCAACGTCATGGGCACGCTCTCGCTGCTTCAAGCAGCCCGCGAACTGTGGGAGGCATCGCCCGGGGGATATGACGGCAAGCTGTTCTACCACATCTCGACCGACGAGGTGTACGGCGCCCTGGAGATGACACGCCCCGACGGCGAGGCTCCGTATGGCGACGACTTTTTCACCGAAGAGACGCGCTACTCCCCCCACTCCCCATATTCGGCATCCAAGGCCTCGTCCGACCATTTCGTGCGGGCGTTTCACGACACATACGGCATGCCGGTCATCGTGACCAACTGCTCCAACAACTATGGCCCGTACCAGTTCCCGGAGAAGCTGCTGCCTCTCTTCATCAACAACATCGTCCACCGCCGCCCCCTTCCCGTATACGGCAAGGGGCAGAACGTGCGCGACTGGCTGTATGTAGAGGACCACGCACGCGCCATTGACCTCATCTTCCACCGTGGCAAGCCCGGCCGCACATACAACATCGGCGGCTTCAACGAGTGGAAAAACATCGACATCGTCCACGCGCTCATCGCCGTCACCGACCGTTTGCTCGGCCGCCCGGAGGGAGACTCGCTGGGGCTGATAACATACATCGAGGACCGCAAGGGACACGACCTGCGCTATGCCATCGACTCGGCGCGGCTGAAGGAGGAACTCGGCTGGGAGCCGTCGCTGCAGTTTGAGGAGGGTCTCGAGAAGACCGTGCGCTGGTATCTCGACCACCAGGAATGGACAGACCATATCACCTCCGGCGAATACCGCAACTATTACCGCCGCATGTACGGCGAGGAGATGAAATAAACCACGCTGTCAGCTCGTTATACAGTTATGAACCGTCTGTTGACCATGCTTGCCGCCGCCGTTGCCGCCATAGCGGTTGCATCGGCCCAGAGTGTCCCCGACATGGGGGAGATACTCCGTGCCACTGAACGCGCCGCTGCCGAGGCAAATGCCGGCACTGCGGAGGTGCTCGACGGCGTGGCAGCCTCGATGCGGCAGCAGCAGTCGTCAATGTCGCAGACTATAGGCGGTGTCGCAGCAGCCATGCGTGCCGCCGGCTCTTCATCAGGCAGTGACAACAACGCCTCCGCTACTGGCGATTTCGCTTCTGCCGGCATAACCTATTCCACCTACGGCATCGACGCACGCCAGGACATCGCCCGGCCGGCAACCGGTTCAGGCCATGTCAACCCCTTTGTCATGGGGACATATTCGCCGGCGACCACATACGCCGCCCCTGGCGGCAGCCGGTACATCAACACCGGTTACGGCACGTCCAAGGCCGCACCCGTCAGCGGCTCGCTCGTCAGCGGCTTCGGATACCGCCCTGCGTTCGGCAGGATGCACTACGGCGTTGACCTGCAACTCAACACAGGCGACACGGTGCGTGCCGCCTTCGAGGGCAAAGTCGTCCTTGTCTCCAACGACCCAGACGGCTACGGTCGGTATGTCAAGGTGAAGCATGCTGGCGGCATGGAGACCATCTACGGACACCTCTCCTACCCGCTCGTAGTCCACGGACAGTACCTGCGTGCCGGGCAGCCCCTCGGCATCGGCGGCTCAACTGGCAACGCTACCGGCCCGCACCTGCATTTCGAGACTCGCATTGCCGGCGTAGCCGTTGACCCCGCAAACTATTTCGACTTCGACAGCAACGGCAACGCCAAGCCGCGCAGTGGCGGCAAGGCTGGCAGCAAGAAAGAGCGCAGCTCGCAGCATAAGAAACAGACGAAACCGTCCCCCCCGCGTGTCGCCGGGCTGAAGACCGAGACCGTGGCATCGGCAGCATCGGCAGCATCGGCAACCGCCAAGCCCCGCACCGCCACATACCGCGTCCGCCGGGGAGACACCATCGAGAAGATAGCACGCGAGCACGGCATGAGCGTCGGCGAGCTGTGCCGCATCAACAAGATGTCGAAATACACCCCCATGTACAACGGCAAGGTAATCCGGCTGAAATGACACCCCCGCCAGCACCGCGCCGCTCGTCGCGCCGCTCGCCCCTTGCGGCAATAACAGCCATACTCCTCTGCACGTGCCTTGCCGCTGCGGTCACCGCCGCCCCGAAAAACGGCAAGAATAAAGGGAACAGCCAGTACACCGACTACATAGAACGCTTCGCGCCGCTCGCTGTCGAACAGATGAAGCAAGCGGGCATACCGGCTTCCATTACCCTCGCCCAAGGGCTGCTTGAGAGCAGTGCCGGCATGTCAACGCTCGCTCGCGAGGGCAACAACCATTTCGGCATAAAATGCGGCAACTGGACAGGGCCGTCGATGCTGCGCGACGACGATGAACCAGACGAGTGCTTCCGCGTATACTCATCTGCCGCAGAGAGCTACGCCGACCATTCGCGCATACTCCAGGCAAAGCGCTACAAGCGGCTCTTCGACCTCGCCCCAAGCGACTATGCCGGGTGGGCGCGCGGACTGAGCGAATGCGGATACGCCACCGACCCGAACTATGCCGACCGCCTCGTGACGATAATCGAGCTGTACGGGCTGACGCGCTACGACAGCGGCGCGGCGGACGCCGACGACGTGGTGCAGTTCATATTCGGCGCGTTGCAAAGCTCGCACGCCGTGCGCCGCTCCCGCAACCTCCACTATGTGGTAGCCGCTCCCGGCGACACATACCTCGCCATCGCACGCGAGTTCAACATGAAGGTGACAGACCTGCTGCGCTACAACGACGCAAAGCGCGACGGCGAAATCAAGGCCTGGGAAGAGGTCTACCTGCAAGAGAAGCACAAAGACGCGCCCTCTGGGCAGAAGAAAGTGACGATAGGCGAGGGAGAATCGATGCATTCGATAGCCCAGCGGTTCGGCATGCAGCTGTCGACACTGCGCAGCCTCAACCCGAAAGCCAAAGACCGCCCCGGCACCGTCCTCCTCCTCCACTGACCGTACAGACACTACGGGAGCGGAATTGCGGGGCGGCATTTGCGTATCCGCGAGATATTCTTTAACTTTGCATCTGAAACCAACCACATGCATTTTGGATACAGATCCTTTACCAGCATCGCCCTTGATGGGCTTAATCTCACTGACGGCTCAAGCCATTGAATTCATGTCCCCTCAGATGGGCTGGGGCGCTTGGTCGTTTACCGTCATCATCGCTTTCGCGTGCCTGGCCTGCTCGGCGTTTGTCTCGGGCAGCGAGATCGCGTATTTCGGGCTGACGGCCTCTGACATCGACGACCTGCGCGAGAACGGCGACAACGCCCGCTGCCGCAAGGCGTTTGGCATGATCTCAGACAGCGAGAGGCTTCTCGCCACTATCCTCATAAGCAACAACCTGGTCAATGTAACGATGGTCATTCTGCTGACTTTCGCCATTTCGCAGACTGTCATTTTCAACAACACCGTCATCGCGTTCTTGCTTCAGACTGTGCTGCTGACTATGCTGCTGCTGCTTTTCGGCGAGATTTTCCCGAAGCTTGCTGCCAAGTCGTTCCGTCTGAAATGGGTGAAAGCCACGGCGCCGGCGCTGTATGCGGTGTTCCGCTTTTTCGGGCCGCTGTCGCGCTTCATGGTGCGCTCGTCGTCCATAATCGGGCGCATCGTCACCAAGAAGCACGCCAACATATCGACCGACGAACTTGAGGCCGCCCTCGGCATTTCGGACGTGAAAGAAGGGAAGGACAAGGAGATGCTTGAGGGCATCCTCTCTTTCGGCGACAAGCAGGCGAGCGACATCATGACCTCGCGTGTGGACGTGACGGCGATAGAGTACCATGACTCGTGGAGCCGCGCCAAGCGGGTAATCCTCGATTCGGGTTATTCGCGCATTCCGGTCTATGACCGCTCGCAGGACACCATACGCGGCATACTGTACAGCAAGGATTTGCTGCCGCATCTGGACCATGCCGATGACGCGTTTGAATGGCAGAAGCTGCTGCGCGAGCCGTATTTCGTACCCGAATCGCGCATGATAGACGACCTGCTCGAGGACTTCCGCGTGCGCAAGATACACATTGCCATTGTCATAGACGAGTACGGCTGCACACAGGGCATCGTCACCCTCGAAGACATACTCGAGGAGATAGTCGGCGAAATCGACGACGAGTATGACGAGGACGAGACGCTGTTCAAGAAAGTGGGCGACGACACATACCATTTCGACGCGAAAATACCGGTGGCTGACTTCTGCCGCATCGCCGGCATCGAGGAGGAGGAACTGGGCGAGCCCGGCGAGGAGGCGGAGACGCTTGCCGGGCTGCTGCTGGAAATCAAAGGCGATTTCCCGTCGGTGCGCGAAACTATGGAATGGGGGCGCATCTCGTTTCAGGTGCTCGCCATTGAGCGTCACCGCATACGCAAGGTGGCAGTGACGGTGCATCCGCGCCCCGAAACGGAAGAGGATGAAAAGTAACAACACAGACACAGAAAAGACACGATGGAGCAAGATTTCGTATACTGGCGTCACCGCACGCCGATAGGCATCAAGGTTGAGGAAATCAGCGGCGGCGCGCGCTACGGCGGCGGTGAACACTCGACATGGGTGAGCCTCGCGAGGCAGGTCTATTGCGAGAACGGCCGCGACGGCTTCCGAGGCCTCGGATACTACGACAACGGCGCACCGTACCTGAGCGGCGAGCTGACGCGCATATCAATCACGCATACCGAGGGCCTGTATGCTGTCGCCACGCTGCCCAAGACTCCGGAGGTGGATTTGCGGACATTCGCGCCGCGTGCCGCAGTAGGCATCGATGCTGAGCGCCGCGACCGAGAGCAAGTCCTCCGTGTGCGCGAGCGTTTCCTCTCGCCCGAAGAGACGGCGTTTGTCCCTGCCGACGACGTTGTCGCCAACATCACCGCTTGGACTGCCAAGGAGGCGCTGCTCAAGGCTGCACTCAACCCCGCCCTGGACATACGCTGCGACATCCGCATACAGTCATTGCCCACGTCGATGACCGTGCGCAAAGGGGCAAACGGCAAGCCGCAGTTTGAATACACGCTGGGCAAGGCTGAAATAACCGTCGAGGGGAAGAAATACCCCATGGAACTGTTCTGCTACGACTCTGACGACTGCCGCGTCACGATAGCCTACTCGCCCAAGTGCGCTAAGTTCATGCGGAACGCCGACTGACCGGCTGCAAGTACAAAGATAAAACAGGAGGCGCGGTTACTGCACCTCCTGTTTGTAAATGCGAGCCGTGGCAGATTTCTGCCGCGCAGCCGAGCCTAATGAAGCCGAAGCCGTCAGCCGAGAAGCCAGTGTCAGTGACCTGCAAGCAGCAGTGTCCGCAGCTGCAGTGCCACCAGGGTTGCCCCAATTGCGTAGACAAACCATGTGGACTGCACGAACTTGAGGCGGACCAGCGTCCGCAGCATCGTCATTTTTATCGTTGAGTGTTTCATAACTTTGTTGGCATCGTTGTCTTGTTTTTATGGTGCAAAGTTACGTGATGGCTGCAACGCCGTTGCAGCGGACAGTTAAGATACACAAAAAAAGGGCTGTGCCTTGTGTTCGGCACAGCCCCCAGAACTATGATGCAAGAGAACGACTATTTCGCTATTTTGACTGCGATGCGCTTGCCGCCGAGATTGCAGCTGACGATGTAGATGCCTGGCGCGAGCTGCGACAGGTCGAGGCTGTCGGCAGCGGCAAAGCGGCGCACTACCTGTCCTGATACGGTCACGAGCATGATGTCTGCCGCGCCGTCGGGGAAGACAACAGTGTCGCCGACATGGTGCATTGAGCCGTCCTCGGCAGCCTCGTCAATGCCAGTTTCCGGGTCGATGATGAAGCGGAAGCCGCAGATGCGTCCCTCGGCCTCGCCCTCAGCGCGGAAGCCGACGGTCACGTTGCCGGCAGTGAAGCTGATGCGCCCGCCGTCCTCGTCCGGCTCGTCAGCAAGCGACGGGTCGTCCGCTGCCACGGCGAGCAAGGGGAACTGGGCAGCCTCTGCGAAACTCTTGACCGAGGCGCAGTCGATAGTGCCGATTTTCCGCAACATCTCTTCTGGAGCGACATTCGAGCCAAGGTACACGCTGATGTCGCTCGGATCGGCGAAGCCACGGCTGAACGGCAGCACCTCAAGGAGGTACTTCGTGCCGCTGTGGGTGTACAACGGCGGTGAGATGAACCACGAGTCGCCGTCCGCTTCCGCGCCGCCGGCACATGCATCGGTGAAGCCGATACGCCACCCGCCTTGCTCATTCCCGACGGCTTGGTTGAACGGATACCACTCGTAGAAGTTTTCCGGCTCGTAAGGCACGTCTGCGCCGCGCCCTATCCACCGTGTCACCTCGGGATGCCCCTCATCGGCAATGAGTTCGCCGTTGTATACCTTGACCATATACGTGTACATGCCGGAGTCAGTTACGGTATTGTCCTCGTATGAAGAGCATTCGCCGGCTGCGAGACCTTCGGTGACAGAGCCAATCAGCTCGCCGTCACGGTATATTTCCGCCAACGTGATTGGCGGCTCACTGTCGGGGACGCTGCTCGTCGAGGGGTTGCGCCATGTAATGTCGGCAACATTAGGCATGACAGGATCAGTGGAGACAGCGAGGTCCGCCGCCGGGTCGGGAATGACAGGCAGCGGCGGTTCTGGCGGCGGAGGCGGCAACACCTCTACAGGCGAGACGGCAGCGCGAGGCCCTGTCTGCTCGCCCGCTTCTACTGCGACCTCGTATGTGTAGGCCGCTCCATGCTGCACGTCGCTGTCAGTCCACTCGGTGGCGCTGCCACGGTGTATCAGCGTGCCGTCGCGGTAAACCAATGCTTCCATTGGACTGTCATCGGGAATAGACGCGCCGCTCATGTATTTGTCCGGCATTTTCCACGACAGCTTCACTTCCGGGGTCTCGCTCACTGTGGGCGTGGCTGTCAAACCGGTTGGCCGCGACGGTATTGATTCAGTCATGCCGAACCTTGCCACCTCAAAGCCAGTCAACTGGATGGAATTTCGGTCATTTTCAGCTGAATGAGCATGGAAACCGAAATAGTAATACCCATCCTCGTCCGGAATGAACAAATTATCCACTTTGTGCCATTCAGGCATCAAGCCTGCTGAATTGGAAATGTCAGCGATGAGCTTGCCGCCAGCCAGACTTTCGGGCGACATCTCCTTTGACGCATGCAGCGAAAACTTCTCGCAGTTCATCACCGTCGGGTCTTTGTGCCAGAAGCTCACTCTGTACCCACCATAGCCATCCAGATACAGCGGCGGCGAAACTATCCAGTCGTCAGCGGCTTCATAGCTTCTTCCATGGTTTTCCCAGCCGCCAGCCGAGTAGGGCGATACGAAATCCACGCCACGCGAATAGTCTGGCAGGGTAAATACGCCATACGGTATTGTCCATGTCAACAGTTACCTTGCCCCAGCTGCGTCCGCCGTTGACATCCAGCACTGTCCAGCCGGCATTGTTCATGTCAGAGGCGTATGTGACAAGGTTGGAGGCATACGCCGCCTTGACGCGGCTGCTGCACAAGCCGTCTGCCACGACTTCAATCTCGTAAGTGTGGCTGCCGTACACAAACCCGGTTCCCGCCGTGTCTATCCAATGCCTTTCAGTGCCCAGGAGCGTCTGCGCCAGCACGCCGTCACGGTATATGCGGATAGCTCCGGTAGCGGGGTTGAACTCCGAGCCGTCCTTGTATGTCGAGGGCAGCTCCCATGCCAGGCTTGCAGTAGGAGGGTCAGCGGTAGTGACATACGTGGGGAGGTTTACGGGCGAGGGAGGATTCTCCTCGACTGGCGGAACGGGAGGCGGTTCTGGTGCTACCCAGTCTTTCTCGCGGATGTCGAAGCATGTGATGTCTTGATACCCATATTCAGCATCTATTGAATTCCACAATTTCAGATAGTAGAAGCTGGTTACCGAGGGCGTGAAGCTGTACTCCAGTTTCTCCCATTCAGAGGACGCAGCTGTGCTGTAAGTCCTGTAAATCGCACATTCTCCCTCGTCAAAGCTATCCGAAGTTTTATTGCCTGTTTCTGTTTTGTAGATATGGAAGCGCGTGTAAACTTTAGAAAAAGACTTGCCCTTCTCCCTGTGCCAAAAACTGATAATGTACTCTTTGCCGCCCACCAATGCAAATTCCGGGGAGTACAGCCACGCATAATCGGTATAGAAGTGTCTAAGGCCCGTCGTATACCCATGCGGGGTGTCTTCAAGCGTCGGCGGATACGCCGTTTCATCTTTCCAGAAAGCACATTCAGTCCAGCCCGTGAGTCCCCCCCAGCCGCTGTCTCTGAAATCAGACGTATAGGGAGTGTCCTTGAAATCGTCGCCTGTGGGACAGATAGTCGGCGATTCACCATACAGTCGCGGCCCGTACACGCCAGCTACCTCCAGCTCAATGCCGTATGTATGCTTGCCTGGCGTAAGTCCGAGGTCGGCAGTGTCGATCCACGAGGTCGCATTGCCCGAAAGGGACTTCACCGGCTCGCCGTCGCGGTATATGTGGACATTGTAGATCGGCGCATCTTCTGGCAGCGGGAGAGGATTGCCGTCGGTGTCAACCGTCGGCAGCTTCCATGAGAGTGTCGCCGCCTGCGCAAACAGGTCGTCTTCAGTACCCGAACTGATGGTGAAATCCGACACCAAGCCGAGTGCGGGCATATCGGCTGGCATCACCTCAAAGCCAGTTAACATCAATCCGTCACCATATTTCGGGGCACTGATGCCGTAATCGTGGAAACCAAAATTGTATTCTCCGGTCACAGCCGGGGTGAAAGAGAACACCTCCTTTGTCATTTCTGTGTGATATACACCATCGATGTCCGTGACGACCGTTCCTGCCTTCAGGCAGTCTATGGAAGTGCCGAGAGCGGCATACAGCTTGAAGTACTCTGGTATACGCGGCGAACAGTGCCAGAACTTTACGTTGTACTCGACTCCGGCAGCCAGCTTGATTGAGGGTGAAATCAGCCAGTTGTCAGGAGGGTTATTGTTGTGGTTTTCCATGCCGCCGGGGTATTCAGAGTAATAGTTTGAGTAGTCTGTGAAATATTCCCACCCCCTTCCGCCGTCAACATTGACTATCGCCCAACCAGGGTCATTGAAATACGAGACGTACGGCGCATCCTTTACGAGCAGGTCAAAGGCGACCTTGCTCCTGTTGCCCAGCTGTCCGTTTATGTCCAGTTCCACCTCATACTCATACCTGCCGGCATCCAGCCCGCGGTCAGTACACGAGACGGCATCGCCGGGGAGCGTCTGGACGAGCTCGCCGTTGCGGTACACCCTGACGTTGCTCACCGCAATGCCTTCGGGCAGTTCGAAACCGTCTTCATCCAGTGCAGGAGGCAGTGTCCATGACAGCACAGCGTCACGCTCTCCGGCGACCTTGTAGACTTTGAGGTCGGAAGCCGAGGCCGGTATGGGGACATTCTCCTTCACCTCAAAACTGGAAAGCTCGATATAACCCCAATAGGGATCAACGGCATCCGTATGGATGCCAAAATAGTATGACCCGCTTTCCGAGGGTGTGAACCACAGCACCTCTTCCGAATGTGCGCCGCTCAAGTCAGCAACCAAAGTGCCTGCAGCCAACCCTGCCGCGCTATTGTCTGTAGAAGCATACAAGGCGTAAGTCAGCGTCCGCTGGTCAGCCCCAGCATGAGAAAATTTATGTCTGGCCTTGACTCTGTACATTGTTCCCGCTGTCAGCGAAACTGGAGGAGAAACGATCCAGTCATCAGCGCTGGTATGCTCGTCACTACTGCTGAATCCGTATCTTAAACAGGAGTCATCCGTATACCAGGTTATGCCGTCACCGTCGGCATCAATGATAGTCCAGTCGTTCCAGTCATCCGCGAAGTCAGACGAGTACAGCACCGCCGAGGCCCGGGCGAATGTGGCGAGCGACAGCAGCGTCAGCGCTGCAACAAGGGTAATACGTTTCATATTCTCAGTTTTTACGCCATTCGGCATTAGCAGTACGCAAAGGTAGTTTATCTTTTTCAATCATACAAATAAAAGCGAGAAAATATTTTTCAACTGTGAATTTTCAATCGAAAATACGGATTTCATTGATGCTGCGGCAACCGTTCCGCACTTCCAATGCTTGCTTTTAGACATAATACGTTGCGGCTACCTTCTGCTTTTGAGATGGGCGGCACAGATGACACGGGCGGCGGCATACGCCGCTATCATCAGCAGGACTATCGCCGCCGAGGCCGGCACCGAGATGAAATATGACACCAGCAGCCCCCCGATGCTGCACCCCACAGACAAGGCGGCTGAATATGCCAGCATACGACGGTAACGCGATGTGAACAACTCGGCCGTAATCTGCGGCAGCGTCATCAGCGAAATCAGCAGCATGATGCCTATCATCTTGATTGTAAGCACTATCGACAACGCAGTCAGCACTGTCATCACAGTGTCGACAGCCGTCACAGGCACACGCCGCGTCCGCGCAAAGTCCGCGTCGAAACTCACGGCAACGATGTACGGATAAGCCAGCAGGTAGAACAGTCCCAAGACAGCGGCGAAAGTGAGGAACAGCCACAGGTCAGACGGCGTGACAGTCAGCACGTTGCCGAACAGGAACGCATTCAGGTCAGGCACATATCCGTCAGAAAGCGAGACGAAAAGCGTGCCGAGAGCCATCCCCGCAGCCCACACCACCGCGATGGCGGAATCGCTGCGTACCTGACGGCGGTGCAGCCAGTCAACGCCCAACGCCCCCGCCACGGCAAACGCCGCCGCGCACAGCACCGGGCTGATGCCGCAGAAATAGCCGAGTCCCAGCCCACCGAAACAAGCGTGCGTGATGCCGCCCGTGAGGAACACGCGCCGCCGCGTCACAACGTAAGTGCCGGCAAGGGCGCACGTCAGCGACACGAGGACTATTCCGGCAAGGGCATTGCGGAAGAACGGATATGACAGCAGTTCCATCATGGGCAAAAGCCGCTGGCCGGCATTAGCCGGCGCAGCCTCGCAAAGTTACTAAAAAAAGCCGTAACTGCCGCAATCCCGATAAATAAGCAACCGGACAACACTATCGGCAACAGCCACATTTCGTCCTCTGCTTATCCCCGACAAGGCAGAGACACGGTGTGCCGTGCCTCTGCCTTGCCAGTACGCTTGGACTCCGTTCAATACAGATGGGATAGGGGTCAGTTGGCGAGGTTGGGGACTTCGCCGAAGCGGTTGGGCTGCATCTCGCTCTCCTGGCATGCAAATACCAAAAGCACTATCGCGCCCACAATGGGTATGAGGCCGATGAATATCCATCCTCCTCCCTTGCCTATGTCATGCAAGCGGCGCACAAACAGGCCAAGACCGGGGAGGAGCGCAACTATGCACCATATCCACGCGAGAATGGCGAATATTCCGGCACCAGCCATCGCGCCGCCGTAGCTGCCGCTGGCCGCTGCTCCGCCTACTACGATAATCTGCATTATTTGCAGGGCTGCTGAAATCACAATGTTGAACAGGTAGAACCACCAGTATTCCGAGCGCGAGGCGCGGCCCGAAAAACAGCAGTATTTGGAGAACGCTCGCTTGACGGCTTCTCCGAAAGGTACTTGCAATTGAACCATGTTTTTGTTTGATTGATTGGGTTTATATTGTGTTGTTTGATTGATTATGCCGCAAATGTAGCCATTTATCGGTATATATGCAAATATTAGCGCGTTTTTTTACGAATAAATGATGCAGCGGCGCGTTGGCGCGGCATTTTCGCCTGTCAGAAGAATGTGCTAACTTTGCAGCTGATATGTGACCCCGGCGCATGCTGCCACAGACGGCGGCGTATGTGTCAGGACATTCTATTTCTTATCATGGAAACTAACGGAACACACCACCGCGCTGACTTTGAAATCATGGCTCCCGTCGGCAGCTGGGAATCGCTCGCGTCGGCTCTCTACGCTGGCGCAGACGCCGTATATTTCGGCATCGAGGGGCTGAACATGCGCTCGCGCTCAAGCGCAAATTTCACTGCCGACGACATGGCGCATATAGCAACTGACTGCACTGCCCGAGGTGTCAAGACCTACCTGACTGTCAACACCATAATATTTGACGGCGACACGGAGCTGATGCACCGCATCATCGACCGCGCCAAGGAGAGCGGCATCACGGCAATAATAGCCGCCGACATCGCAGCCATAATGTATGCACGGAGCATCGGCGTGGAGGTACACATCTCCACACAGGTCAATGTGACCAACATCGAGACGGTGCGCTTCTACTCGCAGTTTGCCGATGTCATGGTGCTGGCCCGCGAGGTCAATCTGGAGCAGGTCAAGGCTATCACCGACGCCATAGAGCGCGAGAACATCTGCGGGCCGTCTGGCAGCCGCATACGCATAGAGATGTTCTGCCACGGCGCACTGTGCATGGCGGTCAGCGGCAAGTGCTACATGAGCCTGCATGAGATGAACTCGAGCGCAAACCGAGGGGCGTGCAACCAGATATGCCGCCGCGCATACACGGTGCGCGACCGCGATACTGGCGAGGAGCTTGACATCGAGAACCAGTACATCATGTCGCCCAAGGACTTGAAGACCATACATTTCCTCAACAAGATGGTGGATGCCGGCGTGCGCATATTCAAGATTGAGGGACGCGCACGCGGGCCGGAATATGTCAGCGAGGCTGTGAAGTGCTATTCCGAGGCGCTACAGTCCATCTGCGACGGCACATATTCCGACGAGAAAATACAGGCTTGGGACACGCGGCTCGGACGCATATTCAACCGCGGGTTCTGGAACGGCTACTACCTGGGGCAGCGGCTCGGCGAGTGGAGCGCGAAATACGGCTCTTCAGCCACACGCACCAAGCGGTACATAGCCAAATGCACGCGGTGGTTCCCTAAACTCGGCGTAGGGGAGTTTGTCCTCGAGGCCGGCGAACTGCATCCGGGCGACGAGGTGGTGCTGACAGGCAAGACCACGGGTACGCTGATATTTGACGTTGAGCAGCTGCGGCTCGAGCGCGACCCGGTGCCGCAGGTGGTTAAGGGGGAATGCTTCGCCATGCCCGTGCCCTCGCGCGTCCGTCCTGGCGACCGCCTCTACCTGTGGGAGAAGAACGAAAAATAGGGAGACGGCCGACCGGGGCCATCTCCCTGAGCAAACCTATGCTCCGGATATTCTATATCCTCTTTTTACTCATCCACAGTCTTTGCATCAACCCGGATTCACGATTTGCCAGTGTATGAGTTGTCACGCAGCTTGGCGTATGCACGCAGGTAGCGGCGCAGCGATGACACCATCTCACGAGTCTCCTGAAGCATGTTGAGGTAGACGTACAGCACCGTCATGTCGGCAGGGTCGCCGTCATGGAGGCGTGCGTAGAGACGGTGGTATATGTCTGAAATTGCATCCTTTGCATCGTCGCATGAGCGGCGCAACGCACTGACATTCTCCACACTGTCGTCATTCATCATGTCCAGCACCGACAGCATCAGGTCTGACACGCGAGTCATAGTGACCTCGTATTCCTCCATGTATTCTTCGGGCAGGGGCAGGAAGTTGTTTTCCACATGCTCCTTGCACATCTCGTTGATGCGGCGCAAGCTGTAGAGTATGCTCATGCAACTGTTGTTGCCAAGGTGAAACCATGCGCTCTTCTCCAATGCCGTCTGGCGGTTCACCTGCCGCAGGCACATTGTCTCCTTGCGGCGGTCAGCTTTCAGCAGCTGCTTTTCCTTCTGGAGCGAGCTGTCAGTCTTGTCGAGTGTGCGCACGTCCTCATCTATGAATGCACGTGTCATCTTGCGGTAGCTGTCGGCAGCATACTCCATGAACTTCTTGTGACGCTCTGTGATATACACCAGCAACAGCGGCCATGTGCGGCTCTTGTCCTCGCCGGTGATGATGCTGCGGAAAAGGGTGTCGCCGGTGTCCTCCTCCTTCTTGGCGCGGAAACGGCGGTTGCTTCTGATGAGGAGGAATATTGTGAATGCAGCGAGCGCGAAAATCATCCAGTGGCCGCCCCAGTGCATTGCAAACACCACGATGCCGGCGCCGATGAACGCCACTCCAGCGGTCAAGAACCAGCCGCCGATGACGGAAATCACGCCCGTGATGCGGAACACCGCGCTCTCGCGACCCCAAGCGCGGTCGGCAAGCGATGTACCCATGGCAACCATGAAGGTTACGAATGTGGTGGAAAGCGGCAGCTTCAGCGACGTGCCGCCCGCTATAAGTATGCCGGCAAGCACCAGGTTGACCGATGCGCGTATAAGGTCAAACGACGCGCCCTGCTCTATCTCGGCATCCTCCATGTTGAACCGCTCGTTGAACCAGCGGCGCACACGCGGAGGGGTGACGCTCTTCACCCAGTTGTAGCATGACAACGACCAGCGCACGAGACGCCGGGCTATGCGCGAAGACCCGAACATCTCGTCGCCGCCGTTCTGGCTGCCGAGGCCTATCTCGGTCTTGGTGACATTATGCGCCTTGCGCGAAGTAGCGAGAGAAACAACCATTACCAATCCTGCGCAGACGAGGAATATTACAGGCGTGTTGGCCGGGCCGTTCAGCGAACCCATCATAAACCCATGAGCGTCGCCTCCTCCGTTGGCGACATAATCCTGAAATGCCGAAAGCCCCGACAACGGAACGCCTATGAAATTCACCAAGTCATTGCCGGCAAATGCCATCGCAAGCGAGAATGTGCCCATAAGCACAACCACTTTAAGCACGTTCACCTTCATGAAATACAGCAACTGCATCAGGATGGTGAAGCCGACAAAGCAACAACCAATAATAAACAATGTGTTGGCCTTAATCCAATCTTTTACCTCAGGGGTCATGAATGTCAAGTCCTTAGCCCCTTTTATTAGCATGAAATACACTATGGCGGTAGCGCATATACCGCCGAATATGCCGATTTTCCACTTGATGTTGCGGCTGTAGCGGAACGAGAATATGGTGCGCGAAATGAACTGCACCACCGTACCGAACACGAAGGCTATCGCCACTGACAGGAATATGCCGAGTATCACGGACAACGCTTTCTCAGTATTGAGGTAGTCATTGAAGCCCAGCGCTTCAGCTCCCGAAGCCATCTTGATGAGCGAAACCACGAATGTAGCTCCCAGCAGCTCGAAGACCATCGACACGGTAGTCGAGGTCGGCATGCCGAGAGTGTTGAAGATGTCGAGCAATATGATGTCAGTCACCATGACCGCCATGAAGATGCATATCAGGTCGTAGAACGAGAAGTTTTCCGGGCGGAAAATGCCGTGACGTGCAATGTCCATCATGCCGTTGCTCATCGCCGCGCCTATGAACACGCCTATCGAGGCTATCACCAATATGCGTTTGAAAGTAGCCGCCTTCGAACCTATGGCGGAATTAAGAAAGTTGACCGCGTCATTGCTTACGCCAACCGACAAGTCAAACACCGCCAGAAGGAACAGGAAAACAATGACGCACATAAACAAAATATCCATATACTCGTCTTGCTAAATTACGGTGCAAAGTAAGCACCGTAATGTTTCAAAAATGTTTCATACACCTTAATTCTACGTTACAGGGCAAGCCGTGCACGCACACACATTTGTACACAACCTGTAAATAACCTGACCATAACCCCTGCTTTGCAGTAGACAACCCTGTCTAAAACATCTATATAATACACATGGCGAGGGTTTGCACAAACCGGTGGATTTGACAAAGCAGCACGGCATCGAGACCTCAAAATTTACAGCCAAATTTTTCATGACATTCTTTCTACATCTCCCGGCACGGTTGCCGACACTTTTTTTACAGCTGTCTGCACCGCTTTCGCCACTTATTTATTAACTTTGCACTTATCTACAGCGTGTAGAGAATGTCCGCATCTCGCTGATTTTCACTCACACCACTTGTAGACAGCATGTCAACAACAACCAGCAGACATCCAATAAGTGACATATCCAAATTTCAGAGGAAATAATTATTGTACTTATTGACAGCCCTTGTTGATGATATTGATATGGTATTCACATTATTATAATGTCTAATCATCTAAATAACGATATAACAACAATGGAGACCTCAACGCCGGGCATGACCGCCGACCAGCTGCGCAGCGAAATCCTTCGCCTCAAGCAGGAGAAGAACGCCGTCATCATGGCCCACTACTACCAGATACCGGAAATACAGGAGATAGCCGACCACATAGGCGACTCGCTCGCGCTGGCACGCATTGCCGCCGACACCGATGCCGACATCATCGTGCTGTGCGGCGTGCATTTCATGGGCGAGACTGCCAAAATACTTTGCCCTGACAAGAAGGTGCTGATACCCGACGCAGCTGCCGGCTGCTCGCTCGCCGACTCTTGCGACCCAAAGGAGTTCGAGGAGTTCATCAAGCAGCACCCCGGTTATACAGTCATCAGCTATGTCAACACTTCGGCAGCCGTCAAGGCACTCACCGACATAGTGGTGACTTCAGGCAACGCCCGCAAGATCGTAGACGCGCTTCCAAAGGATGAGAAGATCATCTTCGGGCCGGACAAAAACCTCGGTGGGTACATCAATTCTGTCACGGGGCGCGAGATGCTGCTGTGGAACGGCGCCTGTCATGTACATGACAGGTTCTCCATAGAGCGCATACTCGAAATGAAGAAGGAACACGCCGGGGCGAAGGTGCTTGTGCATCCGGAGTGCCGCCGTCCGTTGCAGCTCATCGCCGACAAGGTAGGCTCTACCGCCGCGCTGCTCGAGTTTGCCCGTACCGACGAGGCGCAGGAGTTCATCGTCGTCACCGAGAGCGGCATCCTCTTCGAGATGCAGCGCAAGTGTCCCGAGAAGACGTTCCTCCCCGCGCCGGCAGAGGATGCGGAGTGCCAGTGCAACGAGTGCGAGTACATGAAGATGAACACCCTCGAGAAGCTGTACTGCGCACTGCGTGACGAGCAGCCGGAAATCACGGTGGACCCTGAACTGGCGGAGAAGGCCGTGCGCCCGATACGCCGTATGCTCGAGATGAGCTGACACGCCGCGCTGTGGACAGGCAGAAGAAAAACATAATAGAGCTGACGCGCGTCAGCTGCGACGACTACCGCCGCATGGAGAAGCTGCCGCTTGCGGTAATGGCTGACAACGTGCGGTCGATGCTCAATGTTGGCTCGATGCTGCGCACCGCCGACGCTTTCCTCGTCAGCGAGATGATACTCGCCGGCATAACCGGCACGCCGCCGCACCCGGAGATAGCCAAGACCGCCCTCGGCGCGGAGAACAGCGTCAGGTGGCGGCATGTGCCTGATGCCGCCGCCGAATGTAGGCGACTGAAGGCTGGGGGGTGGAGGATATGCGCCCTCGAACAGGCGCACGATTCCGTGCCGCTCGATGAGTTCACCCCTGCGCCTGGCGAAAAGTACCTGCTTGTGGCTGGCAACGAGGTGGAGGGGGTGAGCCAGGCGATAGTGGACATGGCGGACGCTGTGCTGGAGATACCGCAATGCGGCGTGAAGCATTCGCTGAACGTGTCTGTGAGCGCCGGCATCGCCGTGTGGCATCTCTTCAGCCGTCTGCGCCTGAGCTGACGGGAAAAGTATGCCGTAAAACATTTGTGCAGTGGACGGAACTTTTGTAACTTTGCAAAATTCACCGGCAGGGACTGTTTTTGCCGTCCGCTGGCGGCATATAGAATAGAAAACTGAAATAAAAAATATATACAATCCATGGAAAACAAATGCTGCAAGGGCTACCGCACGGAATCTGACCTGATCGGAGAGCGCGAAGTGCCTGAATGTGCATTATACGGAGTCCAGACACTCCGTGGCATCGAGAATTTCGGAATCAGCAAATTCCACCTCAATGAATACCCCATGTTCATCAAGGGTCTTGCTATTACCAAAATGGCTGCCGCCCGTGCCAACCACGAGCTGGGTCTGCTCACCGATGAGCAGGCAAAGGCCATAGAGCAGGCTTGCCAGGAAATCATCGACGGCAAGCACCACGAGCATTTCCCCATCGACATGATACAGGGCGGCGCCGGCACTACCACCAACATGAACGCCAACGAGGTGATAGCCAACCGCGCTCTCGAAATCATGGGCCACAAGCGCGGCGAATACAAGTTCTGCTCGCCCAACGACCATGTGAACTGCGCGCAGTCTACCAACGACGCTTACCCGACAGCCATCCACATCGGCATGTACTTTGACCACCTCCGTTTCGTGGAGCAGTACAAGAAGGTCATTGAGGCGTTCCGCAAGAAGGGAGAGGAGTTTGCCCACATCGTCAAGATAGGCCGCACCCAGCTCGAGGACGCAGTCCCCATGACGCTCGGCCAGACATTCAGCGGTTTCGCCGCTATCCTCACAGACGAGATACGCCACCTCAACGAGGCTGCCGAGGACTTCCTGACTGTCAACATGGGCGCAACCGCTATCGGCACAGGCATCTGCGCCGAGCCGGGATATGCAGAGAAGTGCGTTGCCCAGCTCGCCAAGATTACAGGCTGGGATATCAAGCTCGCAGAGAACCTTGTGGGCGCAACTTCCGACACTTCATGCCTCGTAGGCTATGCTTCAGCCCTCAAGCGCGTGGCTGTCAAGATGAACAAGATATGCAACGACCTGCGTCTGCTGGCCAGCGGCCCGCGCTGCGGCCTGGGCGAGTTCAACCTCCCCGCTATGCAGCCCGGCTCGTCTATCATGCCTGGCAAGGTGAACCCCGTCATCCCCGAGGTGATGAACCAGGTTTGCTACAAGGTCATCGGCAACGAGTTGTGCGTAACCATGGCCGGCGACGCTGCGCAGATGGAGCTCAACGCTATGGAGCCTGTAATGGCACAGTGTGACTTTGAGTCAATCGACCTGATGATAAACGGTTTCCAGACCATGCTCGACAACTGCATTAGCGGCATCACTGCCAACGAGGAGCATTGCAAGGAGAGCGTGCGCAACAGCATCAGCATCGTCACCGCGCTCAACCCCGTAATCGGCTACAAGAACTCAACCAAGATAGCCAAGGAGGCCATGGCAACCGGCCGCAGCGTCTACGACCTGGTGCTCGAACACGGCATCCTCTCCAAGGAAGACCTCGACACAGTCCTCGCTCCGGAGAACATGATCAAGCCCGTGAAGCTGGACATCAAGCCTCTCAAGCAGCTCTGATGCCAGCCCTTCAACGGCTGAAATGATACTGAAGCCACCTGCAACGCGGGTGGCTTCTTGTTGTAAATCAGCGAGTTGTGTATGTCATGGAAAATTAGTAACTTTGCAGACGAAAAATCCAAATCATTTTCACCATAACCATAATGAAAAAACTCGTAATCTCTTCAGGTGCCGGCATCTCAGCAGAGAGCGGCATCAAGACATTCCGTGACACCGACGGACTGTGGGAAAACTATGACGTGATGAAGGTGGCAAGCGCCGAAGGCTTTGCCAAAGACCCGGAGCTGATACACCGCTTCTACAACGAGCGTCGCCGCGCCCTCCCAAAAGCGCAGCCCAACGAGGCGCACAAGATACTTGCGCGTCTCGAGAGCCAGTATGACGTGCGCATCATCACGCAGAACGTCGATGACCTGCACGAGCGTGCCGGCTCTACCCACGTGCTTCACCTGCACGGCGAGCTGATGAAGATACGCTCCGTGTCAGACCCCGACTACATCATCCCCGTGACAGCGGATACGGAGACGACCCCGCAGACACGCGGCCCGCGCGGCGACCTGATGCGTCCGCACGTAGTCTTCTTCCAGGAGGCAGTGCCCAACATGGAGAAGGCGGCGCAGCTGGCCTCGGAGGCTGACATATTCGTGGTCGTAGGCACCTCGCTGGTGGTCTACCCCGCAGCAGGGCTCATCAACTTCGTGCGCCCCGGAGTGCCTATCTACTACATCGATCCGCGTCCGGCCGACGTGTCCGGCATACCGGGAGTGCATGTAATCGCCCTGCCCGCGACACAAGGCATGGCGCGTTTGGCCGAAATACTGGCCGAATAACAGACCGTTGGGGGTGGAATGCGCAGAATATGTTATGTAACATATAAATGCAGCAACCACCCCAACGGAAAAAATGATTACTTTTGTGCAACCTAACAATCAAAGACTCTAAATATGGCAAAAGTAAAAGGAGCAATCACCGTGAATACGGAGAGATGCAAGGGATGCAACCTCTGCGTGGTGGCATGTCCCACCAAAACTCTCGCATTACAGCCCAACGAAGTCAATGACCGTGGCTACCATTACGCCTACATGGCCAACCCCGACAATTGTACTGGCTGCTGCTCATGCGCTTGGGTTTGCCCCGATGCTTGCATCGAGGTTTACCGCGTCAAGGTGGACTGACCTGGCGGTAACGCATCCAACACCCCAAACACTTTATTCTAACTCAATTACCAACAGACAAAAGAAAAAACATCGATATGGAAGAGGTAAGACTCATGAAAGGTAACGAGGCTATAGCCCACGCCGCCATCAGATATGGCTTCGACGGCTATTTCGGATACCCTATCACCCCTCAGTCGGAAGTGCTCGAAACTCTCGAAGAACTCATGCCCTGGGAGACAACCGGTATGGTAGTGCTCCAGGCAGAGTCTGAAGTAGCGGCCATCAACATGGTTTATGGCGGCGCATCAAGCGGCAAGGCTTGTATGACATCATCTTCATCACCCGGTGTCAGCCTCAAGCAGGAGGGTATCTCCTACATCGCAGCTGCATCGCTGCCCGCGCTCATCCTCAACGTAATGCGCGGCGGCCCGGGCCTCGGCACTATCCAGCCTTCGCAGGCAGACTACTTCCAGGCTACCAAGGGCGGCGGCCACGGTGACTACCACCTCATTGTCCTCGCCCCCTCTACCGTTCAGGAGATGGTTGACTTCGTAGGTCTCGGCATGGACCTCGCCTTCAAATATACCAACCCTGCAATGATTCTTGCCGACGGTATCGTAGGCCAGATGATGGAGAAGGTTGTCCTCCCCGAGCAGCGTCCGCGCCGCACAGAGGAGCAGATCCGCAAGGAATGCCCCTGGGCGACAACAGGCCGCAAGGACTTGCGCAAGCGCAACGTGGTGACTTCGCTCGAGCTTGAGTCAAGCCGCATGGAGGTCATCAACCACGAGCTGCAGGCACGCTACCGCGAAATCGAGAAGAACGAGACACGCTGGGAGGAAATCAACGTGGAAGGTGCTGACTACCTGATCGTCGCTTTCGGCACAATCGCCCGTATCTGCGCCAAGGCACAGGAGATGGCAGCCGAGCAGGGCATCAAGGTGGGCATCATCCGTCCTATCACGCTGTGGCCGTTCCCGACAGAGGCTATCAACCGTGCTGCACAGGGCAAGAAAGGCATCCTCTGCGTAGAACTCAACGCCGGCCAGATGATCGAAGACGTTCGCCTCGCCGTCCATGACGCTATCCCCGTAGAGCACTTCGGTCGCCTCGGCGGTATCATCCCCAGCCCCGATGAGGTACTCGACGCTCTCAATGAGAAAATCATCAAGAAGTAATTAATGCTCTAACCTATCGAAATCAATGGAAATACAAGATATTATCCGCCCCGAAAACAAGGTATATTCCAAGCCTGAGCTTCTCGAAGAGGTACACATGCACTACTGCCCGGGATGCAGCCATGGTGTCATCCACAAACTCGTTGCCGAGGTAGTGGCAGAAATGGGCCTGACAGAAAAAACCATCGGCGTTTCTCCCGTAGGTTGCGCCGTATTCGCATACAACTACATCGATGTTGACTGGATCGAAGCAGCTCACGGCCGTGCACCTGCAGTGGCTACAGCTGTCAGCCGCCTCAACCCCGAGAACGTGGTCTTCACATACCAGGGCGACGGTGACATGTCGGCTATCGGTACAGCAGAGTCTATCCACGCTGCCAACCGTGGCGAGAACATCGTCATGATATTCGTCAACAATGCCATTTACGGCATGACCGGCGGCCAGATGGCGCCGACCACGCTGATTGGCCAGAAGACAGCCACATCTCCCTACGGCCGCCGCGTTGACCTCAACGGCTATCCTCTCGAAATCACCAACCTCATGGCTATCCTCGACGGCACTTGCCTCGTGACACGCCAGGCAGTGCACACTCCCGCAGCTGTGCGCAAGACCAAGGCCGCGCTGAAGAAGGCTTTCGAGAACGCTATCGCCAAGAAAGGCACTTCCGTAGTTGAGGTAGTGGCTACCTGCAACTCGGGCTGGAAGATGAGTCCCGAAAAGGCAAATGAGTGGATGGTAGAGCACATGTTCGAGAAATATCCTCTCGGTGACCTCAAAAACGTTTAACCCCAAACACAGGAATCAACCAATGAAAGAAGAAATCATCATAGCCGGATTCGGCGGTCAAGGTGTCCTCTCTATGGGTAAAATCCTCGCCTATTCAGGACTTATGGACGACAAGGAGGTAACCTGGATGCCGTCTTACGGCCCCGAACAGCGCGGCGGTACCGCCAATGTGACTGTCATCCTCAGCGACGAGAGAATTTCATCTCCCGTACTCGACAAATATGACATCGTCATCGCTCTCAACCAGCAGAGCCTCGACAAGTTCGCTCCCAAGGTGAAACCCGGCGGCATCCTCATCTTCGATACCAACGGCATCCACAACCGCCCCACCCGCGACGACATCAAGATCTACCCCATCGACGCTATGGAGGCTACCATGGAAATCGGCAACTCCAAGGCTTACAACATGGTGGTAATGGGCGCATTGCTTGAGGCCATGCCCTACAAGCTCCCCATGGAAAATGTCATCAAGGGTCTGAAGAAGTCTCTCCCCGAGCGTCACCACAAGCTGATACCTCTCAACGAGCAGGCTATCGAGAAGGGACGCGCATTGCTCAAATAACGACTCGATTCGTTTGAATTCTAGTATTCATACATTAGGAGAGGTTGCGCCGACCGGCGCGGCCTCTTCGCTTATTTGGTTAATTGTCATCGGAGTTCTCCCAACTAGGAGAACTCCGAATTTTCGGAGAAAATGCCCCGCTTTGCAGTGAGGGAGGTTTTTATTATTTTTGCATCACGATATGGATACAGCGGCACTGAACAAGACCATTCGAGACACAGCGGCACTTGATGCCACTATGCCAGACGCGCCGAGGCTGACTCTGCGCAAGGCTGACCGTCTGCACCACAGGACGCTCGTTAACGGTCTGTATGACGGCGGCAACTCGCTGTATTCCTACCCGCTGCGCATGCAGTGGCGTGCGCTCTCTCAGGAGGAGCTTGCCGCCTCGTTCAGAGGGGACGTTCCCAAAGGGATAGCGCCGGTGCAGATGATGGTTACGATACCGAAGCGCAAGCAGCGTCATGCCGTTGACCGTGTGCTGATGCGCCGCCGTGTGCGCGAAGCATACCGGCTGTCGCGCCGTCAGCTGCTGGACTGCGTATGCTCTATGCCATACGCCACTGTGTCGCTCTCATTCGTCTACATCTCCGACAAGAAATGCGGTTATGCCAAGGTGCAGTCGGCTGTAGTCACGCTCCTGAACAAGCTGCGCAAGGCGCTTGCGGAAAAGCAGGAGGCTATGCCATGAATGCTGCGCTGCGCCGCTGCCTGACGTTTCCCGCACGGCTGCTGCGGTGGCTTGTCATCGGGCTTATACAGTTCTATAGAGGCGCGATTTCGCCGCTGTTTCCTCCGTCATGCCGCTATACGCCGACGTGCAGCCAGTATGCCATAGAGGCGATACGCATACACGGCCTGTTGCGCGGCGGCTGGCTTGCGTTGCGCCGCCTGTCGCGGTGTCATCCGTGGGGCGGCCACGGATATGACCCTGTTCCACCGAAAAAGTAAGTGCGTATTTAGTCAGTGCTTCAAACGTGCGGTGACTGCGCTGCGCTGTCCGGGCGTGAGGGCTAGAAGCCACACCGAGGCGGCATATATGGGCAGCAGCGCGAGTACGGTGACTGTCAGGCGAAGCAGTGGCTGCATACTGCCAGTGCATTGCCATACAATAGCGACTGCGGCGGCGCACACGGCAGTGACCATGACAGCGGGGATTATTGCCCGGCGCAGGTATTGCCCTTCGGGCAGTCCGCAGCGTATGCGCAGGTAGATGATGCGTGCGGCGAGTATGGCTACCTCAACCCCTACCTTGACCCAAGCGGCGGTGATGAACGGCAGTCCGCAAGCGTACAGCACCCATGTCAGCAGGAAATTGAGCGTGATGAGACTGCCGAGTATGAGCTGGTAGTTGCGTATGCGCCCGGTGGCGAACACGGCGGAGTCTATCGGCGGCGTGAAGCTGACCACAAGCACTTGCGCTATCGTCAGTATGCTGTACATGGCAGCGTCCGGCGGCAGCGTGTCGCCGAGCCACAGGTGCAGCAGCGTCTCGATGTTGAACATTGCCGGTATAGCCAGCAGCAGTATCAGCAGGTAGGTGAATTTGCCGATATTCAGCACCAGCGACCTCATCTCTGCGAGCCGTCCGGCGGCATAGTCCTTGACTATTCGCGGCGAGGAGGCTTTGCTGATGTTGGTAACGAGTATGAAGACGGCGGTATGCACCTGTACGGCGATGCCGTAAGCCGCATTGCCGGCTACGCCGAAATACATGTTTATAAGCACATTGACTCCTTGCAGCGAGAGCATCGATGCGAGCGACCCCATGATGTTCCATCCGCTGAACGAGGCCATTTTTTTCACGAGCGACCAGTCGCGTATGCGGCTTATGCGCACGTACCGGAACTTGCGGCGGCTGAAAGTGACGTATGTCAGCGTGATGACGGTTTCGGCAGCCAGTGTCAGCAGCCCGTATGCCGGCAGCCGCAGGTCGGCAGCGGTGTATGGCAGCACGAACACGATGCCGAGCAGCAGCACAGCCTCAAGCAGGCAGACGACGGCGTAGAATGACATCCTCTCCGAGGCGACGATGACTGACTCGTAGGGCATGCGCATGGTGTTGGCGACCAGGACGAGTATGCAGAACTGGAACGTCCACGCGGCTTGCGTCTCCATGCCTGGCGGTATGGTCATGCGCGAGGAGAGAAACCACAGCCCGAAAGTCTCCAGCACGGCGACTGTAAGCAGCGCGACGGCGACGAAAAACCAGAAGCCGGTTGCGAAGATGCGCCGAAGGTTCTCCCCACCCTTGCCCATGTCGAAGTTGAGGAAACGTTGCACGGCAGCCACGAGCGTCGGTGAGATGAAGGTGAAGCCGGTGACAAAGCCGGTAATCGCTGTCCACAGGCCGTAGTCGTCGATGCCGAGTATGCCGAGGACAACGCGCACGGTGTACAGGCGGACTATCATCATGACCGCCATGCGTATGTACAGGTACATCGTGTTGCGGGCTATGCGCTTGTTGTCGCTGTCACTCATCGTGAGTCGTGCTTAGTCGAGTTTTTTGCCCATGCGCAGTTTCAGTAGCACGAGCCACCGCTGTATTGAGTAGTCGCGGGTGGAGCAGTTCAGCTCGTGCATCTCAAATCGGCCCTTCTTCTTTTTCAGCTCAATGTTGTCATGGCTATACACGTCGCCGCGATTGAAATCCTTGTACATGTACCAGTCGTAAGACTTGCTGAAATAATGGTTGATGTATGCACGCTGCCCTATTCCTCGCCGCCACAGTGTCGGGGCATACGGCACAGGGAGCTTGTTGTCGGCTACAGGATACAATCTCATGCCGAGGTATCGCGCCCAATGCTCATGCACCCAGATGCGGCAGAAGTCATAATCATTGTTTATGAACGATTTGCCGAGGTGGCACAGCCACGGCCATGCGGCAGTGTACCGCTCGGTGACGAGTTCGCCGGGCATGTATTCCGTATGTCCAGAAGTGCCGAAGTCTCGCCAGTGAAGCACTAAAGAGGGACAGTGCCGGAAACTGTGCAGCAGCGTCTTGATGTTGTTGTCGCGGCGCAGGTTTATGAACTCGTCGGCATCTATGTAGCCTATCCAGTGCGCCTCGTTGCGGAAGCGCCTGTAGCAGTCGTTGTAAGCGTCAATCTGCGCACATTCGTGAGGCCAGTCTATGAGAGTCACCATGCCGTTATCGATGTACGGCTGCAGCACTTCGAGGTAGTTGTCATCGGAAAAATTGTTGTACAGATAGAAATGGTCAACACCTATAATCAGATAGTATTCAATCCATTCGCGCATAAAACGGGCTTCGTTGCGGAATATCAGGCACAGAGTTACCTCGTGGCGGTAGGTGCGGCGTTTGGCGAATAGCGTATGCAGGACTATGAATATCCATTGCAGACACAGGATGGCAAGGGCAAAGATGTTATGAGCCAATATTTTGGAATGCGGTTCACGCGAATCGGGTACACCCTGGTAGTATCTTATGCGCATGGTTTGTCTGTATTACTGTTTGTTGTTTACGTCGGCGATATGCCGGCGGCACTCGCGGTTGCGTCTGCGCCGCTCGCTGTCGAACAGCCAGCCCCATTTGTTGAAGTACTTGAACGTGCTGTTGAGGTGGTAGCGCAGCAGCCGGCTGTTGTGGTAGCTCCCCTTGGCGTATGCGTGGTACACGCACACTTTGGGATAGAACACGGTCTTGGACTGCGCGCCTATGCGGCGGCACAGGTCAAGGTCTTCGGCATACATGAAGAAGCGCGGGTCGAAATACCCGACCCGGCGCAGCACGGAGCAGCGCATGAACATGAAGCAGCCTGAGAGTGACGGCACCTCCATGGGAGTGTCATAGTCAAAGCCGCGTAGCTCGTAGCGTGTGTTCAGCCGCCGCCGCACACCCTTGACAGGGATAAACCGGCGCACTATCAGGTCAGCCGGCGAGGGGAGCATCTTGCACAGGTACTGCGTTTCGCCGTCCGGATACAGGATTTTGGGCATCACCAGCCCGCAGTCGGGGTTGGCATCCATATAGTCAGCCAGTGACTCCACTACCGGGTCTGTCCAGTATACGTCGGGGTTTACCACGAGGTGGTAGTCCGCGCCGTTGTCTACCGAAGCTGCAATGCCGTAGTTGTGACCGCGTCCGTAGCCGAGGTTTTCCTCATGGTGGTATGTTATTCGGTCACAGCCCTCAAGGCATCTTTTTATGGACGTATCGGGGGAATGGTCGATGACGTATATGCGGTGTATGGGTGAACGTTCCAGCGAGGCAATCAGCTTTTTCAGCTCGTCGGGAGGAGTGAGGTATGTCACTATCGAGGCATTGATGGTTCGCGTCGTGTTCATTTTCGTGTCAGTCGAAGGCAGATGTGCCACAGCAGTGCGGCTCTGCTCATTATTTTTTGAGTCAGCGAGAGGCGGCTTTTGCCGGCGGCGGAAGAGCCGGCAGCGCTGTGGCGGCGGAAGAGCAGCCCCTCGAAAGGCAAGAAGGCGACGCTGCCGCACAGCGCGGCGTTGAGGCCTATCCAGTTGTCATGGTAGAACAGGCGTGACTGCGGTATAGGCAGTATGCGGCGCATCAGGCTGCTGCGGAACGCCATGCAGCACCCCGTGTAGCGGTTGCGCATCAAGTTGGCCCAAAATCCGGTTTTCGCGCCGAGCTGACGCAAGAGCGTCTCTCCTGTCGGGTTGAGGTTGCTGTCGGTGATGCGGCAGTCGTGCATGACGCATACATGGTCTGCAAGCGCGGCTATGCACTTGTCAACTTTGCCTGGCAGCCATACGTCGTCCTGGTCGGCAAGGAATATATATTCCCCGCGAGCGTGGCTCAGTGCGTAGCCGAAATTGGCGTTCACGCCGTGCGGCGCGGGGTGGTGCAACAGGCGTATGCGGCTGTCGCCGATGGCCTCCACCACGTCGGCTGTGCCGTCGCTTGAGCCGTCGTCAGAGACAATCACCTCGTCGTCATCACCCAGCTGGCAGAGTATAGACTCGAGCTGCTGGCTGATATACCGCTCTCCGTTATATGTCGCTACGCATACGCTTGTCATGGTGTCATCTGCTGAATAAACGCGGTATGAGGTACCGTATTTTGTATGCTATGAATTTGGCGGCGGAAATGCCGGCTACGGCGCGTACATCATCATACCACTGGCGGTTGTCTCGCCACGAGGCACGTATGCGCGACAGTTTCTGTGCCGCAGACCTTTCGGCGGTTGCGCCGAGCACGTTTGACGAGTGCTGGCGGTACAGCACGGTTGCTTCCGGCAGCCAGTCTATTGTTCCTCCGGCAGCGGCGACAACGAGGCTCAGCAGCCGGTCGTGTAGGCAATGCACCGGTGGCGCGGCGACCATCAGGTCGCGGGCGCGGCGGTTGAACGCGGCAGTGCAGCCGGTCACAGTCGGGTATGCGCAGGTGTACGCCAGGCGTGACGCTTTTTCCGGTTCGCGGCGTGTAAGGCGGAAGAATGAAGGGTGCAGCGGCTTTAGGCTTTCGTCCACCACTTGCAGGTCTGTATGCACGGCAGCGGGTATGCTGTCGTCCAAAGCACGCAGCCTGTCGAGTGTGCGCTCTACCTTTTCGGGCAGCCATACGTCGTCCTGGTCGGAAAACAGGTAGCAGTCGGCATCGGCAGTCTCTGTGAGGTAGCGGAAGCTGCCGCCGCAGCCACGGTGCTTGACCGTGTCATTGACGATGCGTATGCGGCTGTCCTGCGATGCGTATTGCGCGAGTATCTGCGGCGTGTCGTCGGTCGAGCCGTCATCGCGTATGTACAGGAGGTAGTCGCGGCATGTCTGTGCGAGAATGGAGTCGAGCTGCTCGCGCAGGTACTTGCCCCCGTTGTATGTCGCCATCAGTATTGCTGTCCTCATAATGCCGTAATCAAAAATTGGTTAGACTCTCGCGCACCTTGTCCTTTTCCGGGTTTACAACCCAAGAGTATGGTGCAAACGTGTGGAAATCAATGGTCATTCGTACTGTTTCGTATGTATTCAGCAGCATAACAACGGCAAGCAATGCGTATGCCATCATTTTTCTTCGCGATGGAATGCGTATGCCTGTGCCGAGTATTGATGCTATCCATACATAAAGGAACGGCATAGGATAGTTTGTCATGCGTACAAACATCTCCTGGAACACGAGGATACCCGCGCCGAAAATGATGAACAGGCATATCATTGCCTCGTACTTGATTTCACGCTTGAGCTTGTATTTCCATATCAGGCACAGCGAGGCCGGGAATACCACGTAGCGTATGAACCGGAGTATCATCCAGTTGCTGTTTATGTTGCCTGTACTCAAGTCTGATGAATATTTCATCAGTTTTTGCCCGTATGTCTGACCGAAAATGCCGACCAAGTCAAGCACATATCCGCGTGCAAGCAAGAGCACACCTACTACTGCCAATACTCCGATGATTAGTTTTTTGTCGAAGCGCAGGTTGAAGATTATGGCGAGCGGATAGACAGCGAGTATAAGTGCAGAGACATGGAACATGTACGCTGTTGCCACACAGATGTAGTAGCGTATCCACCGCCGCTTCTCGAGATGCTTGTAGCTCATCATGAAGATGGCTATCGCGATGCTCTCGCGCATGATTTCGGTGTTGAAATAGATGCAGTAGCACAGGTAGTATATCAGCAGCCCGCAGAACCAGTAGCGGGTGTTGCGCTTGATGAACCAGAATATGACGGCATTGATGAATGTGCTGTGTATCAACTGGTAAACCCAGAACGGCGCACCTATTGACTTGAGGCACAGCCACAGGAACTGTATGCCTGGCTGCATCTGCCCGAACTCGTCGAGCGAGGCCTCGCTGGCGGTGGCGAATGTCGGGAAATCCTCATAGTACATCATATAGCCGAGCGTGTCCCAGCCGATGCGGTAGCGCAGCCCGAACAGCACGACGATGTATATGTATATGAGCCAGTAGAGCCAGCGGCGGTTTGTGGTGCGGTCTTGGGCATCATAAAATATGATGCCAGTGATGATAAGTATCAGTGGTATGATGTACGGTATCATCAGTCGCTGGTGTCGAGGCTGTTACTGTCCACGGGGCGGCTCTGCAGAGGCGTACGTGGCATCGTCTTGCGTGTAGGTGTCTGTGGCGTCGTCCTCGAGGATATATGTGTCGTCTAAGTCTGTGCCGGCATTGCCGTCTTCATTGCTCTTGACGCGATGCTTGCCGATGGTGCTGGAGAGCCGGCGGCGGAATGACTGCGAGAAGAACAGCGGGAAGCATGTCTGCACCGCTCCGGCGAGGAACATGATGAGCATCCACGCCGCGAGGATTATGGTCTTGCGCGGCGCGGAGGCCTTGACCGGGACGGTGGACGGCTCGACGACGGCAAACGCCGGCGTAACCTCTTGCACTTTCGCCTCGCATTGCTGCATACGCTGCGAGGTCTGGTTGTAGAGGTTGAAGGCGAGCTGCATGTCATTGTTCAGGCGGTCGCGCACCGTCTGCGCGGAGTAGAGGGCAAGCCCCTGGTTGCGGTCCATGTAGTCGGCATACGCCTGTTGCGCGTCGAAATACTGCTTCTTTGCCTCTTCGTTGATTGTTATGGCGTGTTCCAGGTCGTTGCGGGCCTTGGCTGTGCGGTAGTCGATGATGTACTCCTGCAGGCGTGCGGCGATGGTGTCGGTGAGCAGTGCAGCCACGAGCGGGTCTTGCATGGTTACTGTGATTGATACTTCGCCTGTACGCTTGTCTATGTCTGTGGTGATGCACTTGTTCAGCGCCTTGTAGAGTGCGGTCTCCCCCTTGGTGAGGCGGAATGGGTCGATTATCTCACCGGGCTTCTTGGGCGTTTCGTCCTCGTCGTTTCGGCTGAACTCCCACCATGGCGAGGCGGTGTGATGCTCCATGTATTCGCGCACGGTGTAGGTGGTGTCGGAGAACGATGTCTGCACCTCCACATCGAAAAGCCCGGTGATGAATGGTATAGAGCTGACGATGTCGGGGTACAGCGTAGGGTTGTAGGCATCTTCTGTAGACACCTCCGTACCCATGCCGAGAGCGGCAAGCGTGGCGTTCATGCCGGATGCGGATTCTGTCGATTCAGGCACCATGCGCATACGCGCCTTGTATTCCTTAGGCGTTCCGAAACCGATTGTCAGCCCGATGCCGATGCCTATCGCCACCCATATCATCAGCACATACTTGCGTGTCCACAGGCGTGCTATGACATCGGCAATGGTCACTTCGCGTGACCGCTCGTTATGGTTGTTGTCTTCCATGTCTGTCAGGTGTTTTGATTGCCGGCTACTTGAGCAGCGAGGCTATTGACGCTGCCATCACGCCGAGTGAGGCGAATGAAGTGATGTAGCCCATGATTTCGCCAAACGAAGAGCCTTTCTTGGCAGTCTTGGTCGGCACTATGATCTGGCATCCCGGTTCGAGGGGCGTGCTTCCCTTCGCCTTGGTTATGTTGCCGTTCATGTAGACTATGTACACTTTCTTCTTGTTGGCTCCGTCGGTATATCCGCCGGCAAAGTCGATGTAATCCTTGACGCGCTTCCCCTCCTGGTATGTCACCGTGTTGGGCTTCATCACCTCGCCGGCGATAGATACGGTGAACGTCAGTTCGGGTATGTAAAGGCGGTCGCCGCGCTTCAGCACGATGTCATACTCGCTGCCGGGGTTGGCGAGTGCCTTCTCGAGGTTGATGCCCACATTGTAATATTCGTTGAATGCGATGCGCTTAACCGAGATTGAGTCGTTGCCCTCGGTGAGCTGCGCCATTTCCATTGACTCGCGGCGTGTCTTGATTTCCTCTTCGGTCATGCGGCGTATGAGGGACGCGCCTTTCAGGTAAGCGTGGTCGGTAGTGCCGCCGGCACGCTTGACCACGTCAGAGAGCCGTTCTGTGCGTGAGGTGAGCGCATACGGGCCGGCGAATGCGATTTCGCCGCCTACGGTGACAAACTCCTGCGGCTGGTAGCCGGGGCTGCGGCGTATCGTCACCACGTCATACGGCTCGAGCTTGAAGCCGGACCCCTCGCCTACCATGAGACCCTTGTCTATGGCGAGTGTGTAAATCTCCGACAGGCGGTCGCTTGCCTCGGTGGCAGCGGGGTCGGTGATGCGGCGAGATACCTCCACACGTGAGGTTGACGCTCCCTGCAGCAGGCCGCCGGCCTGGACTATAAGGTCCTCGACGGTCGCGCCGGCAGCATACGGGTATGTGCCGGGACGCGCCACCTCCCCCTCTATGGTCAGCTCTCCGCGGTCGTTCAGCTCATGCACGCTCGATACGACCAGCATGTCGTTGCGGCGCAGCTCGATGTCGGCAGCACGGCCCTGCAAGATAGCTCCGAGGTCTATGGCTTCCACTTCGAGCGAGAGGTCTTTCGCCTCGCGGTACAGCATCACGCGGCCGGTATATGCGTCCTCAAGCAGGCCGTCGGCCTTGTTTATCAGGTCGCGGACCGTGAATATCTCTGTGCCGAGGGCGTACATGCCGGGACGCTGCACTGCGCCGCGCAGTTCCACGCGGTTGCTGTATCGGTCCATGATAGTGCCTACGGTCAGCACGTCGCCGTCATGCAGGCGGAATGTCTTGTATTGCTGTTTTTCGACGTTGACAAGCTCGTTCTCGCGGCCGTTGCGGCGTGCCACGCGCACCATCTCGCTGTATGCGTCGCCGGCGAAGCCTCCGGCATAGTTGATGACATTGCCCACGGTCTCCCCCTCTTTCAGCTCATAGTACATCGGACGCTTGACGTTGCCGTCCACACGCACTAGCTGCTTGTAGGGCGATACGATGATCACGTCGCCCTCCTGAAGGCGTATGTTGCCGTTCTGCCGTCCCCGGAACAGGTAGTCGTATATGTCGACGGTGGCGACTTTCTTGCCGCCGCGCAGCACCTCGATGTTGCGCAGCGTGCCTATGTCGTTTATGCCGCCGGCATTGTAGAGGGCATGGAACACTGTCGCGAATGGCGACATCTGGTATGTGCCCGGAGTGGCGACCTCGCCCATCACGTTGACCTGTATGGAGCGTGTCTGCCCCAGCGAGAGGCTTATGTCGGAGCGTGAATCGGCCACACCTCCGTACTTGTGCGAGAATTTCTCGCGCACCACCTTGTCGGCTTCCTGCACCGTCTTGCCGCTCAGGTATATCGGCCCGAGCTGCGCCACCATGATGTTGCCCTCAGGCGAGATGGTCTGGCGGATATGCTCCTCGTTCTCGCCCCACAGGTCGATGATTACCTCGTCGCCCGGGCCGAGGCGGTAGTTCTGCGGTGTCGCCAGGTTCTCGCCAGGCGCAAACGTCAGGTTGGTCTCGCTGAACACGTTGTGGCCGAATATCTCGCGCTCTTCCTCACGGTTTTCCGTATATTCCTGCTGGCCGTATGCCGCGTCAGCGTTGTTGTCATAGCTGTCGTCAACGCTGATGTTGCCGACGCGGGACGCCTCGCGCTCGCTGCGTGTGTTGACGCTGTTGTCGATGCGCCCTGACTGCGAGGTGCGTGTGGAGCGGGTGCTGCTTATCTTGTCGGTTGCCGAGCTGGTGGCTGTCTTGCCCTTTGACTGCGAGTCATACTGCGCCTTGATGCGCTCCACCTGCTCCGGGGTCACGCCCCGGGCCACAAGTTCACGGCCTATCTGTTGCTCGGACTTGCCAGCTTCGGTCTGTCTCTGTATGTAGTTCATGACCTCCATGTCGGTCATGCGTGCCGACACCATTACGGCTGTCAGCAGCGCGAGGGCAACGAATAATATCTTTTGTCTCATTACAGTCTGTATTGGGGCTGCGCTGCCGATGCCGGCAGCGGCAATAACTCGCCAAACGCACACCGCGCAGGCGCATATTATGCCACAAAGTTAATAAAAGTATGCGACTATGCCAACATGCAGCCCCTGACAACGTGCGTTTTTCGCGAAAAAAGGCTGTTTATGAAGCGTGTTGCCCCTTATTGGCGTCTTTTTCGGGCTGTGGAGCGGCGGCTGGCGATGCAGCGTCGCGGAAGCGGCCGGCGTCGCGCCGCGTCTTTTTATCGATAGATGCAAGCAACGCCTCTGTCAGGTCAACGCCCGTCTGGTTGGCGAGGCACATCACCACCCACATCACGTCAGCCAGCTCGTCACCGAGATTCTTGTCGAGGTCTCCCTTCTTGGCTACTTGGCGGCCGTAAACCCGCGAGATGATGCGGGCCACCTCGCCGACCTCCTCGGCGAGTATCGCCATGTTGGTCAGTTCGTCGAAATAACCGTTGCCGTAAGTCCTTATCCAGCGGTCAACGGCCCGCTGCGCTTCCCGTATCTCCATGTTCTTTCAACTGTCTTATTTGCTCTATAACGAATTGTGTGGGTAATCCAGTTGTAAAGATACGAATAAAATTTTGAATTGCAAAAGAGGCGCTGATTAGGAAAGCAAGCAGGGGGGCGCATCCGCCCCCCCTGCTTGCTTGTATGGGATTTGGAAATTATTTTCGGATCATGACGCGGCGGACTTCGTTGCCGGCTCGTACGATGTAGATGCCGGGAGCGAGGCGCACCAGTGCGTCACAGCTTACAGATGCTGCTATGCGGCCCTGAATGTCGTATACCGTCACCTGTCCGGTCACGCCTGTCACATAGAGGCCGTCGGCTGTCGTGTAGACGGTCAGGCCGTCGCTGCCGATCTCGTCAACTGCGGTGATGAGGCTCGTCAGCTCCGAAGGCTCGGACTCGCCGGCCGGGTAGACTGCGGTGATGAAGTACTGGCGGTCGTGGATGTCGGTGTCGGCGATGCTGTACGTTGTCTGCGCGGCGGGTACTGTTGCGTCGTTGACGCGGGCCACGCCTTCCTCATAGACATTGTAGCCGAGGAGCGGGTTGGTGACGTTCTCGGTGATGCGTATGTTGTCTATCCACATTGCGCTGGGCAGCGAGAGCTTCGACTTGAAGTGTATAGCGATGCGCTTGGCTTCGGCGGGTATGCCGGCGATGTTGATAGGCACGAATGTCTCGGACATGATGAAGTCGCCGTAAGAGAGGCTTGAGGTCTTGGTGGCTACGACATGCGAGAAGACCGTCGCGGGCTGTGCGGCGTCATACTCCTCCTCAGTGGAGTAGAGTATCTCCATAGAGTAGTAATATGAGCTGGAGGAGAACTTCTTGGTGGCGATGAGGAACGAGAGGTTCATCATCGAGCCCTGCGGGCAGTTGAGGAGCGGAGAGATGAGCCAGTCGTCCTGCTGCTTGTTGGCGCCGAGTGTGAGACCGATCATGTTGTCGCCGTCGCTGCCCTTGGGGAATGCGGGCTTGCTGACCACGTTGAACGCGCTACCCGAAGTGAGATAGTACGTGTCGCCGGCAGCAGCGTCGAGGTCGAGGCTTGTGAAGCCGTCCCACGGGCCGGTGAAGCCGGCCTCCATGTTCTCGAAGGAAGTGCCTACGTTGAGGGGCTCTGTCTGGTCGCCGGCAGCGTCCCAGGTCAGCTTGATCGAGCCGTCCTCCTGTTGTTCTGCAACGGGGTTGGAGGCAGTGTCGCCCACTACGAACTGCACACTGACCTCGGCTGGAGCGGAGGTGTTGTTGGCGAGGTTCTCGTCGCCGGAGTATTCAACGTTGAGGGCGAAATGGTATGTGTCGGCGTTGCGGGCTTCAATTGCGGTCACGGGGACTGTCACGCTGACCATTGCAGAGCCGAGAGCCGGGATGTCGGCGTTCTCGGGCATGGTGATGGGCGTGGGATAGTCAGTCACGAGCGAGAGGGTATAGTCGGCGGCATTGACGGCTGTCTGGCCGTTGTTGGCGAGGGTGAACGACAGGTTGATGTCGTTGCCGGAATATACCATTTCGGGAGCGACGGGCGAGGATGCCTCGAGGTCCTTGTTGGCGGGTACGAAGATGCGCACCTTGTCGAGGACGGTGTTGTGTCCGTTCTGGCTCTGTGCCACGAGGGCTACGCGGTATGTCTCGCAACTTGCGGCGATGGCAGCAGAGATTGGAAACGAATATTTTTCCCAGTCGAGCACATCGCCCTTCAGCGGAGCGACAGCGTCAGGCTCTTCGGCAGCGGCAAATCCGCACATACTCCCCAACAGGGCCAGTGTGAGAAAAATTTTCTTCATAGAATAGTTATAAAAGGTTCTAATTGCAAAAGTAGTTATTTATTCGGAATATCCATAGAAATGCCGTGTTAAATAGTGTGCATAAGCCGTTAACCGCACCCGAACTGCCGTGCTGCTCATGCCCACGCGCTTAATCGACAAAAATGCCCGGAATTGGGTCTCTTAATCGACAAAAATGCCCAAATCCAGCCGCACCGTCCTCGTTAATCGACAGAAGCCGCACTGTCATAATCTTATCGCTTCATAGTCACTCCTCCTCCGGTTTTTGGTTGTTTTCTATCTCTTTCATCTTTTGTTGCAGGAGTTTCTTGTCAGGCAAGCACAGGCGGTATTCTGCCACAAGTGTTGGAGACAGCGAGCGGCTTAGGGCATATTCTACTACGTCGTTGTCTTTGTCTTTGCAGAGCAGGACTCCGATGCTCGGGTTTTCCTTCGGCTTCTTGACATCGCGGTCGAGGGCTTCGAGGTAGAAGTTTAATTGCCCCAAATGTTCGGGTTTGAACTTCTCCATCTTCAGCTCAAAGGCGACCAAGCATTGCAGCTCGCGGTGATAGAACAGAAGGTCTATCCTGAAATCGCTTTGCCCCACCTGCAGCCGATACTCCTGGTCAATGTAGATGAAGTCTTTCCCTATTTCAAGAATGAAGTCCCTCATTTGGCTTATCAAAGCTGCACGGAGAGAGTTTTCGTTTCTGATAGCTTTGCCTGCAACAAACTCAAAGACATAATTGTCTCGGAACACCGCTTCTGCACTGGGTGCCAATTCTCTCACCACCGGCGAGATGATTTTGGCATCGGAAAGCGAGCGTTCATAAAGCGCACTGTCTATTTGGCGTTCCAGCTCACGTTTTGAGTAGCGTTCTTCGATACATTTTGTGAGATAAAACAGCTTCTCTTCGGGAGTTTTAGTCCGGCTGAGTAGCACGAGATTGTTGGTCCAGCTGATTTCTCTCACCAGCGGTGAGAGTTTTGGCTTGTTGGCGTAAGCCTCATAAAACTGTTTCATTCTCCACAGGTTCTTGTCGGAAAATCCTTTTAAGTCTGGAGCGGTTTTGGCGATATAGTCTGCCAACTGCTTCACCACGCCGTCGCCCCATTCAGCAGACGTGATCCTCTCGGAGATGTGGCGGCCGACATTCCAATACAAGTCAATAAGAGCAGTATTGGCAAGGCGCAACACGTGGTTGCGGGCATTGCTGATAAGCTGCGTAATTTCAGCAAATTGCGCGTTTATAGAATCTGGTCGGGTCGTATTGTCGCTCATAATTTTTGGGTGGCTTTAAGTTGTGTAGAACGAAAGATTATGCCAGCGTATCCACTTCCGGGTCTTTATAGACATCGCAGATTATGTCTTTTATGTCCCAAAAAGGGGCTGCGAGTTGTTGGGCGGTCATAATCGTTTCTTTTAATTACAACGCAAATATAACCAATTCCCATGAAACACTCGAAATAGCAGTGAGAAATTGTCGCGGAGTCATGTCTCTTGACTTTGCAAAAAAGGCGGATTGGCGAGGGGGGATTTTGCCACTCGGCGATAATTTATTATATTTGCATCTCATAAACGGCGAGGGTGGCGCAAATGCCTGCCCGCGCCACAAAGCAGCAACAAAATGGACTTGTTTGACAGAGTAAGCGAAGATATCAAAAAGGCAATGCTGGCACGCGAGAAGGTGCGTCTGGAGGCATTGCGCGGCATCAAAAAGGAATTTCTCGAGGCCAAGACGGCCAAGGGCGCGGGCGGTGTGCTCACTGACGAGACTGCCGTGAAAATCATGGTCAAGATGGTGAAGCAGCGCAAGGAGAGCGCGAAGATATACCAGGACAACAACCGCGCCGAGCTGGCGGAGAACGAGCTGGCGGAAGCCGCCGTCATCGAGGAGTACCTGCCCCGGCAGATGAACGCAGAGGAACTCGAGGCCGAGATTCGCGCCATAATCGCCGAGACAGGCGCATCGTCGCCCCGCGATATGGGCAAGGTGATGGGCGTGGCGTCAAAGCGGCTCGCCGGCCGCGCTGAGGGACGCGCTGTCTCGGAGACTGTCAAGAAGTTGTTGAACGAACTAAACAAATAAGGAAATGCTCAAGTTACAGACTATAAAGAATGACCCTCAATTTGTGATAAGCCGCCTTGCGGTCAAAGGGTTTGACGGCCGCGCGGTAATCGCGGAAATACTGGAAGTGGACGCTGAACGCCGCCGCCTGCAGCAGACGTGTGACGGCAATGCGTCGCAGCTGAAGAAGCTGGCTGCCTCGATAGGCATGCACATGAAGAACGGCGAGCGTGAAGCCGCCGAGGCTGCCAAGAAGGAGGTCGCCGCGCTGAAAGGCGAGGACCAGGGGCTGCACGACCGTCTGCGCGAGTGCGAGCAGAAGCTGACGGAGCTGCTCCTGACAGTGCCCAACCTGCCGTGCGCCGATGTCCCCGAAGGACTGACCGCCGCTGACAACGTAGTGGTCAAGGAGGGCGGCCCGATGCCCGAGCTGGGCGAGGATGCGCTGCCGCACTGGGACCTTGCCGCCAAATACGGCATCATCGACTTTGAGCTGGGCGTTAAGGTAACGGGTGCGGGTTTCCCGTTCTATGTTGGCAAGGGTGCGCGTCTGCAGCGTGCGCTGATACAGTTCTTCCTCGACGAGGCCTGGAAAGCCGGCTATGTCGAGGTTGAGCCGCCGTTTGTGGTCAACCAGGCTTCGGGCTACGGCACGGGGCAGCTGCCCGACAAGGAGGGGCAGATGTACCATGCCAATCTGGACGACCTGTACCTGATACCGACAGCGGAAGTGCCTGTGACCAACATATACCGCGACGTGATACTGAAAGAGGAGGAGCTGCCGCGCAAGAACTGCGCCTACTCACCCTGCTGGCGTCGCGAGGCGGGCAGCTACGGCAAGGATGTGCGCGGACTGAACCGCCTGCACCAGTTTGACAAGGTGGAGATAGTGCGCATCGAGAAGCCGGAGAACAGCTATGCCGCCCTCGAGGAGATGAAAGACCATGTGCAGGGACTGCTCGAGAAGCTCGGTCTGCCGTGGCACATACTGCGCCTGTGCGGCGGCGACATGTCGTTCACCTCGGCGATAACATACGATTTCGAGGTGTGGTCCGGAGCGCAGAAACGCTGGCTGGAGGTTTCGTCGGTCAGCAACTTCGAGGACTACCAGGCCAACCGCCTGAAGTGCCGCTACCGCGCCGGGGGCAAGAAGATTGAGCTTTGCCACACGCTGAACGGCTCTGCGCTGGCGTTGCCGCGCATCGTAGCCGCGCTGCTTGAGAACAACCAGACGCCGCAGGGCATCATCGTGCCGGAGTGCCTGCGCAAATACACCGGATTTGACATAATAGACTGATCACCAATGGTGTTGTATCATAACCAATACGCTCTGCGCAGCTGGCGGCGACAAGGTAGGGACACGGCGTGCCGTGTCCGCAGCCGAGTCTCTGTGGGTCTGTGCCAAGTGCGGACGCGACACGCCGCGTCCCTACTAAGCCTGCGGTTCTGACACAACGCACCTCATACAAACGCAACAGCCATGGCATATATCAGCAAGGAGGAGAAGAAAATCCCCATCGAGGACCCCTCGGGGAAGTGGAGCGACCTGACGCTCCTGCCCGAATGGGAGGAACAGTACTACAACGTCTACACGGCACGCAAGCACGGCAAGTGGGTGATGCTGAAAGCCCTGAAAAAGGAGTATGCCTCGCAGCCGGAATACTGCAAGATGATAGAGCGCGAGTTTGACACGCGCTACAACCTGGCGCACCCGAACATCGTGATGGTGAACGATTTCGAGGAGCTGCCGGGCATCGGCATGGCGATAGTCACCGATGACGTGTACGGCTATTCGCTGCGCCGCCTCATCGACGAGAAGCGGCTTACGCCCAAGATACTGTACCGTCTGCAGACGCAGCTGCTCGATGCCATGGACTATATTCAGGAGAACCATATCATACACCACCCTATCACGCCGGAGACCATCATCTTCACCGAATACACCGAGAACCTGAAGCTGATAGACGTGGGCTATGACCAGGAGGAATCGCTCTCGCCGCAGGACACGAGCGAGGACATACGCAGCTACGGCCGCGTGATGAACGAGGTGCTCGACAACCTGCCGGCCAAGCTGCCGCGCCTGCGCCACATCGCCGAGAAGTGCGAGGCGAAGGGAGGCAAGCAGTACGGCTCTATACCGGCTCTGCGCCTCGACATAGAACGCCGCAGCTCGGGACAGATATACCTGTTCATCAGCATTTTCATCATGCTGATGTCGTGCCTGCTCGTGTGGCTCGCCTTGAGATGACCCCTTAACAAAAAATACGACAGACCCAGATGATAGAAATCAAGAGAATAGAACCGACCCGCTCCGCACTAAGGCGTTTCGTGAAATTTCAGGTGGACTTGTACCGCGACAACGAGTATTTCGTGCCGCCGCTTATAACGGACGACATGAATACTCTCGACCCGCGCAAGAACCCGGCTTTCGACTTCTGCGAGAGCGCATATTTCATGGCATACGACGGCGGCAAGCCGGTAGGCCGCGTGGCGGGAATAATCAACCGTCAGGTCAACGGGCGCAGCGGCAAGAAGGAGGTCCGCTTCGGGTTTATCGACTTTGTGGACGACCGCGAGGTGAGCGCGGCTCTCCTGGCGGCTGTCGAGCAGTGGGGGCGAGACAAGGGAATGACCAGCATCGTCGGCCCGCTCGGCTTCTCTGACCTCGACCACGAGGGGACGCTCATCGAGGGATTTGAGGAGCTCTCTACCATGTCTACCATCTACAACTATCCGTACTACGCGGAGCACATCGAGGCTTTGGGCTACGCCAAGGACTCGGACTGGAAGGAGTTTGTCATGGACGTGCCTGACGGAATACCCGAGAAGTTCAACCGTATCGCCGAGATAGTGAAGAAAAAATTCGGGCTGCGGGTCAAGAAGTACACGTCGCGCAGCAAGATAAAGGAGGAAATCGGGCGTCCGCTGTTCCAGCTCATCAATGAGGCTTACGACGGGCTGTACCAGTATTCGCCGCTCACTGACAGGCAGATAGAGCATTACATAAAGCAATACCTGTCGTTGCTCGACCTCAATCTGGTGACGGCTATCGTAGACAGCGAGGACAATCTGGTGGGCGTCGGCATCTCGATGCCGTCGATGAGCCGCGCCCTGCAGCGCTCTCGCGGCAAGCTGCTGCCCATGGGGTGGTATCACCTGCTCAAGGGGCTGCGCGGACGCAACGACCGCGTTGACCTGCTGCTGGTGGCTGTCAAGCCGGAATACCAGAGCAAGGGGGTGAACGCGCTGCTGTTCCAGGACCTGATACCGCACTACATCAAGCGCGGCTTCAAGTATGCCGAGTCCAACCCGGAGATGGAGACCAACGCCCGTGTGCAGAGCCAGTGGGAGTATTTCACATACCGCCAGCACCGCCGCCGCCGTTCATACGCCAAGCAGCTGTGAGGACAGCCCCGGAAAGGGGCAAAACACCTATTAGACATGAAGGACACACTGAAGATATATTGCGAGAACGTACAGCGTTACATCGACATCGAGGGAGGTAACACGCTGTCTGATATATACGGCCGGCTGCGCGAGGAGATAGGCTTCGAGCCTATATGCGCGCGTGTCAACAACAAGACGGAGGATATGTCGTACCCGGTATTTTCCCCCAAGCAGGTATCGTTCCTGCCGGCAACGTCAGCGAGCGGCCGCCGCGTATACGTGCGGTCGCTGAGCATGATGCTGTATGCGGCTGTATACAAGTTGTTCCCGGGGACGACGCTGCGCATGGAGCACAGCATCAGCCGTGGCTTCTACTGCCGTCTGCTGACGGCAGATGGCAAGGCCGTGCCGGCAGAGGAGGACACGCACCTCGGCCCGCTGCGCCGGTATATGCAGCAGCTCGCTGCGCAGTCCCTCCCCATGGTGCGCAAGGAGCGGCTCACCAAGGATGTCATAGAGAAGTTCCGCCGCCAGGGTCTTGCCGACAAGGTGCGGCTGCTCGAGACGCTGCACAACCTGTACACCGTATACTATACGCTCGACGGCATGTGCGACAGCTACGGCGGCCCGCTCGCGCCACACACCGGCATGGTGACTGTCTTCGACCTCGTGCCGTACAAGGAGGGCTTCCTCCTCATGCCGCCTGACCCGGAGTGTCCCGACAAGCCGTGCCGCCCCGTGCCGCAGGAGAAGATGTATGACGCTTTCACGCGCTACCTCCAGTTCAACCGCGTCATACGTGTCGCCGATGTCGCCGACCTGAACCAGGCGGTTGCCGAACACAAGACCGGGCAGCTGATAAACGTGGCTGAGACGATGCACGGCAACTACATAGGCCGCATCTCCGACACCATAGCCGCCCGCCACGCCGAGGGCAAGGCGGACATAGTGCTGATAGCCGGCCCGTCGTCGTCAGGCAAGACCACGTTCTGCAAGCGGCTCGCCGTCCAGCTGATGACCAACCTGCTCACGCCCAAGATGATCTCGCTCGACGATTATTTCGTCAACCGTGAGGACACCCCGCGTGACGCTTCGGGCGACTACGACTACGAGAGCCTGTACGCGCTCGACCTGCCGCGCCTCAACTCCGACCTCACGCGGCTGCTCGCCGGCGAGACGGTCAACCTGCCCACCTACAGCTTTGAGCTGGGGCGGCGCGTAGAGAAGGAGCGTCCGCTGCATCTCGACGCTGACGACATACTCATCATGGAGGGCATACACGGGTTGAACCCCGAACTGACCTCCGCGCTCGACTCCTCGAGGCTGTTCAAGATATACGTGTCGGCGCTGACCACGCTGCACATCGACGACCACAACTGGATCTCCACCACCGACAACCGCCTGTTGCGCCGCATCGTGCGCGACCACAAGTACCGCCACACTTCGGCGACGGAGACGATACGCCGCTGGCCGAGCGTGCGCCGTGGCGAGGAGAAGTGGATATTCCCCTACCAGGAGAACGCCGACGCGACGTTCAACTCGTCGCTGCTCTTCGAGCTTGGCGTAATGAAGTCATACGCCGAGCCGCTGCTGCGCCAGGTGCCGCACGATGTGCCGGAATACAGCGAGGCGAGCCGTCTGTTGCAGTTCCTCGACTGTTTCGATGCCGTGCCGGCTGACCAGATACCCTCGACCTCGCTGCTGCGAGAGTTCCTCGGAGGGTCGCTGTTCCATTATTGACAACCTCATACGCCTCTCTCCGTAACGCCGTATCATGAAAGAGTTTACGCAGACCGACATAGACCGCATCGAGGAACTCGTCGATAACCACGACGAGGTGCAAATACGCGAAATTCTCGCCGAGCTGCACCCCGCCGACATCGCTGAGGTCATTCGCGTGCTGTCGCTCAAGCAAGCCGAATGGCTCTTCAACCTCATCGATGACAAGGAGCAGAAGGCGGACGTCCTAATGGAGCTCGACGAGGAAGATCGCAAGAAGCTACTCGAGGGAATGGACTCTGAACAGATAGGCCAGTTCATCGACCTGCTCGACACCGACGATGCGGTGGACCTGATACAGGAGCTCGACGAGGAGGACCGCAACGAGGTCATACAGCACATCGACGACGTGGGCCAGGCCGGTGACATCGTTGACCTGCTGCAATATGACAAGGACACCGCCGGCGGCCTGATGGGCACGGAGTTCATCATGATCAACGAGAACATGTCGATGCCTGAGAGCCTGAAGGAGATACGCCACCAGGCGGAAGACCTCGACGACATATACTATATATATGTGGTGGACGACGAGCGGCGGCTGCGCGGCGTGCTTCCGCTCAAGAAGCTCATCACCCACCCCTCGGTCTCCAAGGTCAAGCACGTCATGGATGTTGACCCGGTGTCGGTGCTTCCCGACACGCCGGTTGAGGATTTGGCTAAAGACTTCGAGAAATACGACCTCGCGGCTATGCCCGTAGTTGACAGCATAGGCCGCCTGATAGGGCAGATTACCTTCGACGACGTGATGGACGAGGTGCGCGAGCAGAACGAGCGTGACTACCAGCTCGCGTCAGGTATTACCTCCGACGTGGATGCCGACGACAGCGTGTTTGCGCAGACCAAGGCACGCACGCCCTGGCTGCTGCTTGGCATCATCGGCGGCATCGTAAATTCACTGATACTCGGCGGCTTCGAGAGCCAGATAGCGCAGGTGACCGCACTCGCGCTGTTCATACCGATGATAGGCGGCACCGGCGGAAACGTCGGCGTGCAGGCCTCGGCTATCGTGGTTCAGGGCCTTGCCAACGGCCGCCTCGAGCTGAGCAGCGCCAGCCGCCAGATAGGCAAGGAAGTCCTTGTGGCTCTGATGAATGCCGTCGTCATTTCAGTAGTCGTGGCTATATACAACCTGATAACCATGCCGGACAACCCGGGCGTGATGCTTGCCGTCTCGATTTCGCTGTTCATGGTTGTTATATTCGCCTCGGTGTTCGGCACGGTGGTGCCTCTGGCCCTGGAACGCATGAAGATAGACCCCGCGCTCGCCACCGGCCCGTTCATACAGATTACCAATGACGTGGTGGGCCTGCTCATCTATGTGGGCATCTCTACGTGGGTGCTTTCGTTGTTCCAATAGCCAGTACATGACATGAAGAAAGTCGTTGAGACTCCGTTGATGAAGCAGTACATCGAGATGAAACAGAAGCATCCCGACGCGATACTGCTTTTCCGCGTGGGCGACTTCTACGAGACATTTTCCGATGACGCCAAGGATGCGAGCAGCATACTCGGCATTACCCTAACGCGGCGTGCCAACGGTGCGGCGCAGTATGTCGAGCTGGCCGGCTTCCCCCACCATGCCCTCGACACCTACCTCCCCAAGCTGGTGCGTGCCGGCCGCCGTGTAGCCATCTGCGAGCAGCTCGAAGACCCCAAGACCACCAAGAAGCTCGTCAAGCGCGGCATCACGGAACTGATCACGCCGGGGGTCAACACGTCGCCCTCCTCGCTCGACCAGCGCGAGAACAATTTCCTTGCCGCAGTGCATTTCGGCCGCCATGCCATCGGCGTGGCGTTTCTCGACATCACCACCGGCGAGTTCCTCTGCGCCGAAGGCTCAGACGAATACGTGGACAAGCTGCTGTGCAACATCGCGCCGCGCGAGGTGCTGCGCATGCACGGCACACGCCGGCAGTATGAAGAGGCGTTCTCGCTGCGCTCAAGCGTCTTCGAACTCGACGACTGGGTATATACCGCCGAGGCCGCGCACGAGCGGCTGCTGCGGCAGTTCGACACCGCCTCGCTCAAAGGGTACGGCGTGGACGACATGCCCGAGGCCGTTGTCGCCGCCGGCAGCATACTATACTACCTCGACCAGACGTGCCACACCCACCTGCAGCACATCACAGCCCTCTCGCGCATCGACGAGAACCGCTACGTGCGCCTTGACCGCTTCACCATACGCAACCTCGAGCTCGTGTCGCCAATGGCGCAGGAGGGGAAGAGCCTCCTCGACATCATCGACCGCACAGCCACCCCCATGGGTGCGCGGCTGCTGCGCCGCTGGCTGCTGTTCCCGCTGCTCGACGTGGAGGCCATCAACAGCCGCCTCGACACGGTCGAATACTTCTTCCGCGCCTCGCAGCTGCGCGACAACGCACAGGACACCATACGCCCTGTCGGCGACATCGAGCGGCTAGTGTCGCGAGTGGCATCCATGCGCGTATCGCCGCGCGAGATGCTGCAGCTGCGCGACGGCATTGCCGCTTCGGCACGGCTGCGCCTCCTCTTCACCGGCTGCGGCTGCCCGCACCTCGAGAAGCTCGCGTCCACAGTCTCTCCCTGCGAGGCAGTCGTTTCACGCATTTCCGACACCCTGTGCCCCGACGCCCCGGCTGCTTTGGGCCGGGGCGACAGCATCGCCGAGGGGGTGAACGCCGAACTCGATGAGCTGCGCCAGCTTGCCGCTCACGGCAAGGAAGCCCTCAACGCCATACTGCAGCGCGAGATAGAAACAACCGGCATACCCTCGCTCAAAATCTCGTTCAACAACGTATTCGGCTACTACATCGAGGTGCGCAACACCCACAAGGACAAGGTGCCGGCAGAGTGGATACGCAAACAGACGCTCGTCAACGCCGAGCGGTACATCACCCCAGAGCTGAAGGAGTACGAACAGAAGATTACCGGCGCGGAGGAACGCATAGCCGAACTCGAAAGCCGCATATTCGCCGACCTCGTGGCGGCGGTGTCGCAGAGCATCGGCTGCATGCAGCGCAACGCCTCGGTGGTGGCGCAGACAGACTGCCTCCTCTCATACGCCGCCTGCGCGGCGGAATACAACTACTCGCGCCCCACGGTGGACGACTCCCTCGTCCTTGACATCACCGAGGGGCGGCATCCCGTCATCGAACGCCGCCTCCCCCCGGGCGAGCCGTACATCTCCAACTCGCTCACCCTCGACTGCGACCGCACGCAGATCATGATGATTACCGGCCCGAACATGAGCGGAAAGTCGGCGCTGCTGCGCCAGACCGCCCTTATCGCCCTGATGGCGCAGGCAGGCAGCTTCGTCCCCGCACAGGCCGCGCGCATCGGCGTGGTTGACAAGATTTTCACCCGTGTGGGCGCAAGCGACAACATATCCTCGGGCGAATCCACGTTCATGGTCGAAATGAACGAGGCGGCGGCGATACTCAACAACATGAGCCAGCGGTCGCTCATCCTCTTTGACGAGCTGGGACGAGGCACTTCCACCTACGACGGCATATCCATAGCCTGGGCGATAGTCGAGCATATCCACGAGAACGGCTACTGCCGCCCGCGCACCCTTTTCGCCACCCACTACCATGAGCTCAACGAGATGGAACACAGCTTGCCGCGCATCGCCAACTACAATGTCTCGGTCGAAGAGATCGGGGGCAAGGTGGTGTTCCTGCGCAAGTTGCAGCGAGGCGGCAGCGCACACAGCTTCGGCATCCATGTGGCGCGGCTCGCCGGCATGCCCCCCTCGATAGTCCGCCGCGCCGGCCAGGTGCTTGCGCAGCTCGAGGAGGCGCGGCGCGAGGGCGACGCAGACAAGCCCGCAGACGGCAGCGCGAAGAACGGGAAGAAGACCGCCGCCGGCCCCAAGGCTTCCAAGGCTGATGTCGCCGGCATCGGCGCGGCCAGAGAGGGTATGCAGCTTTCCATTTTCCAGCTCGACGACCCTCTCCTCTCGCAGATACGCGATAGCATCCTCCATCTCGACATTGACAACCTCACCCCATTGCAGGCACTGACCACGTTGCACTCGCTGCGGTCGCTGCTCACGGGGAAATAAACAGACACACGATGCGCAGACCTCCACTCTTCCGGCTGATGACAGCTCTGCTGTTTGCCCTGCTTCCGCTGGCGGCACTGGCCCGTCCGGCGCGTCCCGGCATTATTCCGGCGCGAAACAGCGACGGTTCTGTAACAGAGGTGCGCATCTACGGCGACGCACGCTTCTCATACATGACCTCGCCCGACAGCGCCACGCTTATGGTCTGCGGCGAGGACGGCATGGTCCGCCCTGCCCTCGGCAGCGACGGCGGCCCGCTCACGCCTGACAGCATCACGCTCTCCCGGCATGCCTCGCGAGGGCTGAAAGCCCCGGCTCGCGCCGCGAAGTATGACGAGCGCGGGCGCTCATATTTCAACACTCTTGGTCATGGGCTGCGCTCGCTCGTGGTGCTGGTCGAGTTCCCCGACAAGAAATTCAGCATGAACGACGCGCAGTCGTACTTTACGCGGATGCTCAACGAGCGCGGCTTCTCCGACAACGGCGCGCGCGGCTGTGCCGCCGAATACTTCGAAGACTGCTCCGGCGGACGCTTCTCACCGGTGTTTGACGTTACCCGCGTGGTGACGCTGCCCTTCCCCTCGTTCATGTATTCCGGCAAGCCGTATGACACCAAATTTGCCGGCATAATCAAGTACGCCGTCAGCGAGCTGTTGGGCGAAGTGGACTTCGCCCGCTACGACACCGACGACGACGGCGTGGTGGACAACATACACTTCATCTACAGCGGCTTCGGCGCGGCAGACGGCGGCAGCGCCACCTGCATCTGGCCGCACAGCAGCGTGTATGACGGCGAACTGTCGGCAGACGGCAAGAAAATATCCCCCTACTCGTGCACCAACGAGCTGCGCAACGACGGCTCTCGCGGCGGCATCCCCGACGGCATCGGCGGCTTCTGCCACGAGTATGCCCATGTCCTCGGGCTGCCAGTCCTCTCGCGCTCGCTCAACAATACCGACAACCACACGCCCGGCGACTTCTCGCTTATGGACAGCGGCTCGTACAACGGCGACGGGAACTGCCCCCCGGCCTTCTCCGCATACGAGAAATGGGTGTGCCGCTGGCTCGAATACGAGGAACTGGAAACCCCGGGACACGTTGACTTGCTTCCGGGCAAGGGACTGCGCTTGTCGCTCTGCAACGCCGACGGCCTCTATCCCGACGAATACTTCATTATCGAGACCCGCGCCGCTTCCGGTTGGGACGAGTGCCTGCCGCAGCACGGCATCCTCTTCTGGCACATCAACTATGTCGATATGTTCTGGGAGAACAACACCGTCAACTGCTACGGCATCTCGCACGTCACCACCGTGCAGTGCGATGCCGGGCACGACGTGACCGCGTGGCCCGGCATATACGAATACTCGTGGATTGCGCCCGTCCCGGTGAGCCTCCTTGTCCCGGAGAACACCCCAAAGTCGATGTTCACCCCCGTGCTGACCGGCATAGTGTATGACAGCGCGACAGGCACCGGCAGCTTCGACTACGCCCTCGACGGCGAATATCCCGACTTGACAACGACAATGCCGCCGCCGGCCCGCCTCGGCGATGACACCCGTGACCTGCGCTTCGAGTGGAAGACTCTCGCCCCAGGCACGCAATACGTGCTGTCCGTATGGCGCGAGGGGAGGACGTTCCAGAAACTTTACCTGGACGGCTGTGACTACTGCCGGACTGCCGGCTCCGAGTACCGCATCTACGGCATTTCTGACACGGACTGGAACATGGGCTGGACGGCAGACCTCTACGCTGTGGACCAGCTGCCGTCAGGGATGCCTTCGGCACGTGTCGAGTTCGTACCGGCGGAATGTGAGCCGTGGGCAGGGGTCGATGACGTGCGCCCGGACGCGCTGTCCGTACGCGGCGGAAACGGCACAGTCACCGCCCCCGAAGGCGCGCAGGTATACACCTTGCAGGGCGTGCCGACAGGGCGCGACAGCCTCGCTCCGGGTGTCTACATAGTCCGCTGCGGAGGCTCTGTGGCCAAGGTCTTGGTCAAATGACAGGGCAAAACATGCTGTATAACATAATTTAATCGGGTTTGGGCAAAAAAAGTCGGGCGAGTTGTTGGTAGATCGCGATAAACTGACTAACTTTGTGGCACTTTTTTAACGGAGAGTTGAGATTGGGAAAAATTTCGCAATACGACCTGTGCCTTGCATCGCTCCCCGAAGGGAGATTTGTGCAAGACTTCAAGTGTGACGCCTCATTGTTCCGCATGATGGAAAATGAAGACGTCACCGCCGCGTGCGTGGATGTCCGCATGACCGTAGACTACCGCAACGAGTGCTACGAGCTGACATTCGCATGCCGCGGCAGCCTCGCCGTGCCGTGCGACCGCTGCCTCGACGATGTGGAAGTTCCCGTCGATACGGAATACCGCATGACGGTGCGATACGGCGAGGATTACGATGATTCCCGAGACGATCTGCTCGTGCTGCCGCAGAGCCAGACACACCTCGACGTCGCGCCGATAATATACACGACGCTCGCACTGTGCATACCCCTGCACAAGGTCCATGCCGAGGGCGGGTGCAACTCCGAGATGATGGCCCGGCTGGGCGAACACACAGCCCGCAGCGGCGGCGACGAGCCAGACGATACAGAACCAACTGAATAATAACAAATTAAAGACTATACAACAATGGCACATCCTAAACGCAGACAATCGCATACCCGCACAGCGAAACGTCGTTCACACGACCACGCACTTGTTCCGACACTCGCACTTTGCCCCAACTGCGGCGCATGGCACGTTTACCACACCGTATGCGGCGAATGTGGCTACTACCGCGGCAAGGTAGCTATCGAGAAGGCGGAAGCGTAAAACAGCAGCGTCCGTGACGGAACGCAGCCGATGTAGTGGATGATGCTGACGGCGCGGGGTGCAGGCAGGCTTTTGACCGCAGTTTGTCAACTTTCTGCTCCTCTCGCTTGTTACATCATTACTAATTACTAATACTATATCATTTCTGAATAAGATGAATGCGAAAATCAGCGGCATAGCCTCTTATGTCCCGGAGGATATACTGGACAATGAAATGCTCTCCAAAATGGTGGACACAAACGACGAGTGGATCACTACCCGCGTCGGCATCAAGGAGCGGCATATCCTCCGGGAGGAGGGCAAAGGCTCAAGCTTCCTCGGCATCAAGGCCGTCGAAAAGCTGCTCGAAGAAACCGGCACAAAGCCCGAGGACGTGGAACTGCTCATCTGCGCCACGTCCAACCCGGACTACCGCTTCCCCTCGACAGCTTCCGTAATCGCCCACGAGTGCGGAATGGAGCAGGCTTACGCCTACGACATACAAGCCGCCTGCGCCGGGTTTATCGTCTCCATGCAGTCCGCACGTGCATACATCGAAGCCGGGATATACCGCAAGATTGTCGTAGTGGCAGCCGAGAAGATGTCCAGCATGACTGACTATACCGACCGCGCGACTTGCCCGCTGTTCGGCGACGCCGCAGGCGCTGTCCTCGTCGAGCCTACTGACGAAAACGTAGGCGTCATAGACGGAGAGTTCCATGTGGACGGCTCCGGGCTGCACAACCTCATCATGATTGCCGGCGGCTCCGTCAAGCCCGCCTCGCACGAGACCGTCGATGCCCACGAGCATTTCGTCTATCAGGAAGGACGCATCGTATACAAGAACGCCGTCCGCGACATGCTGTCGTCAACCCTGTCGGTGATGAAGAAAAACAACCTCACAAACGACACAATCGACTGGCTGGTCCCGCATCAGGCAAACCTCCGCATCATCGACGCGATAAGCGACCGCATCAAGATTGACCCCGAAAAAGTCCTCATCAACATCCAGAAGTACGGCAACACTTCCGCCGCTTCGATACCCCTCTGCCTCGACGAGTTCAAGAACCGTCTGCACAAGGGCGACAAAATCATGTTGACTGCCTTCGGCGCAGGATTTACCTGGGGCGCGATGTACCTCATCTGGGCTTTTGACCCAAAAAACTGACTCGCTGCACGTCGCTGACAAGATTTTTAATGAGGACTTCCGGCACTTGGCAAACAAGCGGCGGAGTCCTCATCGCTTTTTTGCCGCCGCCTGAACAGCGCTCATAAAACAAAACCGAAATGGAACAACAGAACAACGCCACAGAAACGCTGCACCGCGCCGGGTTTGTCAACATCGTCGGCAACCCCAACGTGGGCAAATCCACGCTGATGAACGACCTCGTCGGCGAGCGCATATCCATCATAACCGCCAAGGCGCAGACCACACGCCACCGGATAATGGGCATCGTCAACACCCCCGAATACCAGATCGTGTATTCAGACACCCCGGGAGTGCTCAAGCCCAAGTACAAGCTCCAGGAATCAATGCTTGAGTTCTCCGAAGGCGCTCTCACCGACGCCGACATACTCCTGTACGTCACTGACGTGGTCGAGGACCCCGAAAAGAACAAGGAATACCTCGACCGCGTCGCCGCCGAGAAAGTGCCGGTCCTGCTGGTCATCAACAAAATCGACCTGCTCAAAGGCAACGACGACCTCGAGAAAATAATGGACCGCTGGCGGCAGCGGCTTCCCGAAGCAACAATTTTCCCCACAAGCGCAAAGGAGCATTTCAATGTGGACAACCTCAAGGCACGCATCGTCGAGCTGCTCCCCGTCTCGCCCCCGTTCTTCGGCAAAGACGCGCTCACCGACAAGCCCGCACGCTTCTTCGTTACCGAAATCATACGCGAAAAGCTCCTGCTCGACTATGACAAGGAAATCCCATACAGCGCCGAAGTCCTCGTCGAAAAATTTGACGAAAAGGAGAAGAGCATACACATCATGGCCGTCATATACGTGGAGCGCGACAGCCAGAAAGGCATCATCATCGGGCGCGGAGGAGCGAAAATCAAACGAGTCGGCATGGAAGCACGCGCCGACATCGAGCGGTTCTTCAACAAGAAAGTATACCTCGAGCTGTTCGTCAAAGTCGAGAAAGACTGGCGGAACCGCGAGAACAAGCTCCGCGCTTTCGGTTACATAGAGTAAGAAACAGCATAATCTACCCAATATACACACAATGAGCAGACTTATAGCAATAGTAGGCCGGCCCAATGTCGGGAAATCGACATTGTTCAACCGGTTGACGCAGACACGCCGCGCCATCGTAGACCCGACAGCCGGCACCACACGCGACCGCCAGTACGGCAAAGTAGACTGGAACGGCCAGGAATTTTCCATCGTTGACACCGGCGGCTGGGTAGTCAACTCCGAAGACATCTTCGAAGGCGAGATAAACAAGCAAGTGCACATCGCTATCGAGGAGGCAGACGTGATACTATTCGTCGTCGACGCCTCCAACGGCGTCACAGACCTCGACGACCATGTGGCAGCGATACTCCGCCGCTCGAAAAAGCCCGTAATCGTAGTCGCCAACAAAGAGGACATCGGCGACGCGCGCTACAACGTGGCAGAGTTCTACGCACTCGGCCTGGGCGACCCGTTCGAAGTCTCCGCAGCCAACGGCTCCGGGACAGGCGACCTCCTCGACGAGATAGTGCACGACATGCCCCAGAAGGACGACGACAGCGACCTGGAGGACAACATACCAAAGTTCGCGATCGTAGGCCGCCCAAACGTCGGCAAATCCTCACTCATCAACGCATTCATCGGCGAGGAACGCCACATCGTCACAGACATCGCCGGCACCACACGCGACTCGATATATCACCGCTACAACAAGTTCGGGTTCGACTTCTACCTCGTGGACACTGCCGGCATACGCCGCAAGCAGAAAGTCAACGAGGACATCGAATACTACTCCGTGATACGCTCAATACGCTCAATAGAGGCCAGCGACGTATGCATACTCATGATCGACGCCACACGCGGCATCGAGGGGCAGGACGCCAACATATACTCGCTGGTGCAGCGCAACCGCAAGGGGCTGGTCGTATGCGTCAACAAATGGGATTTGGTCAGCGACAAGTCCGTCACCGCGCAGAAGCACTTCGAAGACGCTATACGGCAGAAGTTCGCCCCCTTCACCGACTTCCCAATCCTCTTCACCTCCGCGCTCACCAAGCAGCGCATATTCAAGGTGCTCGAGACAGCAGCGCAGGTATACGCCAACCGCCGCCGCACCGTCCCCACCTCGCAGCTCAACACCTACATGCTCGAGCAGATAGCGCTCACGCCGCCCCCCTCCAACAAAGGCAAATTCGTGAAAATCAAATATGTGACGATGCTCAAAGACTCCATCATACCGACCTTCGTATTCTTCTGCAACCTGCCGCAATGGGTCAAAGAACCCTACCGCCGCTTTCTGGAGAACAAGATACGCAGCCAATGGGAGTTCACCGGCACGCCCATCGCCATATTCATGCGCGAAAAATAACCCGCTTTATCCCCATACAGCACGGCTTGATACAGCACGGCTCGTCATTCGCGAGCCGCGCCTTCTTTTACCCGAACTTCGGCAACCGGCATACACAAGCCGCACCAAGACATTCTCGCATTACCTTTAGCGACAGATGTAAAGACAATCAAACCGAGGCTGCTGCGGCGAGGCTCTTGAAAAATTTTTGAATTCGCCGATGCGTTACCCTGTGCCACTTGTTGAAAATCGCAACTTGCTGAAAGCAAGCGTTTGATTTTGGGTGGCCCGGAACGCATCGAAGTCAGAAATTCTTCCGGATTTTGCTGCGCTCCCGTGTCTCCATGCTGTCAGGCGAGGTCTTTGGTGTCGATGATTATGGTGACGGGGCCGTCGTTGACGAGCTCTACCTGCATGTCCGCGCCGAAGCGGCCGCGCTTGACGGGCTTGCCGATGGCCTCCTGCATCAGGCGGCAGAACTCTTCGTAGCCGGGTATTGCGGTGTCATGCCCCGCAGCGGCTATGTATGACGGGCGGTTGCCTTTGCGCACATTGGCGGCGAGGGTGAACTGGCTGACTGCGAGGACTTCGCCGCCCACGTCACTGACGCTGCGGTTCATCACGCCGCAGTCGTCGTCAAATATGCGCAGCCGCGAGCATTTCCCCGCCATTCTCTCGATGTCGGCGCGGGTGTCGCCCTCGGCTATGCACACGAGTATCAGCAGCCCGTGCCCGATTTCTGATATTTTCTCGCCGTCGATGGTGACGGAGGCGCGTGATACGCGCTGCAATACGCATTTCATGGTCGTGTCAAGCGTAAATGGTCAGTTTCACTTCCGCGCTGCCTACGTCGAGGCGGCACTGCGCCCCTTCCACGAGGGCGGCATTGATGTCTGTATGCCCCACTGGAAAGCCGAAGGACACCGGTATGTCGATGCCCCGGCGCGTCAGCAGCCGGTCTATCATCTCCTCCATGCTGCTGTGGTTCTTGTCGGGGGTGTATTCGGTGAACGCCCCCACTATAAGGCCGGCGGCGCGTTGCAGCGAGCCGGAGAGTGCGAGGCGTGTGAGCATACGCTCCACGGCGTACACCTTTTCGGCGATGTCCTCGATGAACAGCACTGTCGGTGTGCCGCTGCCGACGTGCAGAATGTCATACGGTGTGTCTGCCAGTCCGTTCAGCACCGCAAGGTTGCCGCCGCGCAGCTGCCCGTCGGCAGCCCCCAGCCGGTTGAGCGGATGCGCCGCGCAGATATATGAGATGTCTGCCGTTGTGGTCAGCGCGTTGAGCAATGCGCGGGTATAGGCATTGTCTGCGCCGAGTGTCGTCAGGTGCTTTGCCATGGGTGCGTGCAGCGACATTGCCCCCGCGTGCAGCATCATGGCATGCAACGCACTAACGTCGGAGAAGCCGATTACCCATTTCGGGTCGGCGGCGAGCATCTGCGGCGGAATGCTGTCTATCAGGTGTACGCAGCCGTAGCCGCCTCGTGCGCAGAGTATGGCACGCACCTGCGGGTCGAGGTATGCCTCGGTGAAGTCGGCGAGGCGGTCTGCTGCCGTTGCGGCGAATGTGCCGTCTGCCGGCCCTTTGGCGTGCGGCATGACGCGCACGCGGTAGCCCGCGCCCTTGAGCAGCCGTGCCGCGCCGTCGATGTATTCCTCGCGGACAGTCGTCGCCGGCGAGATTATGGCAATGGTGTCGCCCTGCCGCAGCGGTCTGGGACGCATCATCATGACACAGCCACCGTTATGCCGGCGCGGCGTATGCGGTCGGCTATCCGTTCCAGCTCGTCATGCTCCACCTTGACCAGGTTCTCCTCTGGCGTGGAGCGGTCGAGGCTGTAGAGCATCACCTCGCGAGGCTTGATGCGCTGGTATGCCTCGATGAGCGCGTCGATTTCGGCATCGGTGGTGTTGTCCACGGCCTTGCCGTTGTGCTTGCCGCGCAGCATCATCGTCTGTATGATGCCCGTGCCGGCAAACCGGCACAGCCCCTCTACCGCCTTGGCGACTGTGAAGCTGCGCTCCGTGGGGTTGTCTATCAGCCGCATCGTCTCCTCAACGGCCGAGTCGAGCTTGAGAATGTTGTTGTCCACCTTGTCGAGGGCGGATGCCACTGCGGGGGTGAAGATGCGCGTAGAGTTGGTCAGCACAGACACTTTTGCCTCGGGGTAGAACTCGTCGCGCAGGGCGATGACTGTATCAACGATAGCAGGGAAGTCCGGGTTTATGGTCGGCTCGCCGTTGCCGGAGAATGTTATCACGTCCAGGTCCATGCCGGCGGCGTGCATCTCCGCGAGCTTGCGCCGCAGGTCGTCCTCCAGCTTCTCGCGTGTGGCGAGGCCTGTGGTGCCTGTGCCCTGACGGTTGTAGCCGGCTTCGCAATAAATGCAGTCAAACGTGCACACCTTGCCGTCGTCCGGGGCGAGGTTTATCCCCAGCGACGTGCCGAGGCGGCGGCTGTGTATCGGCCCGAAGACCGTGGAATGGAACAATACTGTCTGGTTTTCTGCCATGGTGTCCTATTTTTCTGCAAATATAACGTTTTTCCCGCTTTTCTGGGCAAGATACAGCCAAACTGCCGTCAAGGTCGGGACACGCCGTGCCGTGTTCGAAAGGCGACGAATGCGTATGTTGTTGAAATGCAATGCGTTTGAGTGGACGCTTCCGCGCCGTGTTCCTACACTGACGAAACAAAATCGGGGATGCGCAGCAATGCGCACCCCCGATATGCTATAGGGCCGTAATGTCGATGCGGTTCACTTGGCGACGTGCTTCTCGCCGTTGAGTATGTAGACAGTCCCCGGCAGCGGGTTGCGTATCTCCCTGCCGTTCAGGTCATACATCTTGCTGTCAGTTGATTGTGTCCTGCCCATATCGAAACCGACTTCCGGCACGCTCGCATCATACGCCGGCGCATCGAAATCCGCACCAGTGAACAGCACATTCCCTTCGGCATCAGTCATGCTGTCAAACATAAAAACATCAATAGCAGGATCGAGACTGGGCAAAAGATCGTATTGAGGAAGATAAACAGCTCCAATGTTGATGCCGATGCCTTCTACAGCGATATGTTGAGTAATAGGCCAGTCCCCAAACGGAGACAGATACTGACGTTTACGCTCACATCCGTTTACCATGACAGTGTCGGTTTTTATTACGCAAACTTCTATCATTTGGGTATTCACATGAAAACTGCCATGATCGTCCATAGTCACAGTCATATATTTGTCTCTCACCTTCGCATCGAAATCATAAATCAGCACCTCGTCTCCGGTTGACAACTCAAACCAGTCTTGATTTTTGTTATAATACCCGATGTTTGATATATTCTCTCCATCCACGAGGAGATACACCTTGTCGCCGTCCTGACGCATATATCCGAATATGTGATCCTTATGCTTAATCGGGTGATAAGTCCGGCCGTACATCTCAACGGGCGCACCGAAATACCATGAATCGATAATGGTATAGGGACTGCTATTGTATTCTCGTTCTTCGTGAGACGTGTTCCAAACAAGCCCCTCCTGCACAAGCGGGCGGTAGGCTGGCGCATCGAAGTCCGCCTTTGTGAACAGCA
>ERZ808240.369-NODE-369-length-60315-cov-16.868354_pt1 | contig 60315 bp, 61 predicted proteins | sample MGYA00521084_ERZ808240 | MGnify/ENA primary metagenome ERZ808240 (study PRJEB31516, sample SAMN03275571) | gut metagenome | biome: mammalia-associated habitat; material: feces | host: Papio cynocephalus | place: Kenya | collected 2012-08-06 ...
TCTGTTACCAGTATAGCGCCCCAAAAAGAAAAAGTGTCAAAAAAGTTTTTCAAAAGGGCTTTCTTTTTTCGCTCATATGTGCTACAATAAACAAAAAGGGACGCTACGGTGACCCGGGGAGGAAATGCTTATGCCCAGAACCAGCGACAAAGCACAGTTGATCATGGATTATGTCAACCAATTTATTCAGGAGAACGGCTATTCCCCCTCCGTTCGGGAGATCGGGGCGGCAGTGGGTCTGCGCTCCACCGCCTCCGTCAGCTACCATTTACAGGCGCTGCAGGACAAGGGGCTGATCCAGTCCCCCGGCGCAAAGGGACGCAAGCGGGCGCTGGTCACCGGTGCCCGCCCCGGACAGATCCCTGTCGTGGGCGTCGTCACCGCAGGCGTGCCCATTCTGGCGGTGGAAAATCAGGAGGGCACCATGCCCTGGAACGATCCGGGGTGCTTTGCCCTGCGGGTTCGGGGCGACAGCATGATCAACGCCGGTATTCTCAGCGGGGACAAGGTGGTCGTGCGCCCCCAGCAGTCTGCTGACGACGGGCAGATCGTGGTCGCCCGGATCGAGGACGAGGCCACGGTCAAGCGCCTGCGCTGCCGCAGCGGCAAGATCTGGCTCATGCCGGAAAACGACAACTACAGCCCCATCGACGGCACCAACGCGGAGATCATCGGCGTAGTCAGGGCCGTGGTGCGGGAGTATTAGGGAAACTCTGAATAAACCGTCTGCGGCTGGACAGCGGATCTTTTTCTCTATCCGTGCGGCTTCAAAAGTGGGAAATACACAAAGTATTCCTCCACTTTTGAACCCTTCGTCTAGGGTGTATCTGAAAACTGGCGAAATGACCGGCAGCGAGGGATTTTTGTCCTGAGCAAGCCATTTTTCCGCAGGAATACTTGCTGTATTTCAAGGGAAAATGGCGCGGCACAGGGCAAAAAGAGCCGCTGATCGGGCGTTTTGACAGTTTTCAGATACACCCTAGAGAAAAAATCTCTCGCTGCCAGTCCTTGTCGGTTTAATCAGAGCTTCCTTGAAAAAAGTCCGCGCCACGCGAAAAAAAGTTCTTGACAAACGTACACAAATGATGTATAAATGGCGTAACATAAATTGAAACCAACGAAGCGGAAGTAAAGCTGCAAGGCGCATCCACAGAGAGTTCTGCATAGCTGAGAGCAGAGCGAAAAGCGGGGCAGCAAATGGGCCGCCGAGGGCAGAGGGAAATGGGTTGACCGGAGTATCTTCTGACGCATTGCCAGCGTTAACGGGCAGACGGCGTGTTGGCGCCGTGCAGAGCGGTCGGATTTCCGGCAAACAAGGTGGTACCGCAGAAATTGTTTTTTCTGTCCTTGTTCCCCCCAAGGGGAACAAGGGCTTTTTTATTACTTTCGGAAAGGAGAAATGCCTCATGTACGCTCCAGGCAGACGATGGCGACCCCGGCAGGAACCCACAAACCCATCCAACAATCATTTGAATTTCAAAAAGGAGTATTTTATTATGAAAAAGGTTATTTCTCTGGTTCTGTCCGTTATGATGATGCTTACCATGTTCGCCGGATGCAATGCATCCTCCACTGCCGAAACCGCCGCCCCTACCGCTGCCTCCACTTCCGCGACGACTGCTGAAACCGCCGCCGATACCACCGCCGCAGCCCAGGAATTCAACGTTGCCATCGTCCAGCAGCTGGATCACGCTTCTCTGGATGAGATCCGCACCGCCATCGTTGCCCAGCTCCAGACGCTGGCGGAGGAAAAGGGCGTCAAGATCAACATTCAGGAGTTCAACGGCCAGAACGACGCCACCGTCCTGAACCAGATCGGCGCGCAGGTGGTAGGCGACGGCGTTGACCTCATCATCCCCATCGCCACCCTCGCCGCCCAGTGCATGGTCACCGCCGCCGACGGCACCGACATTCCCATTGTGTACGCCGCCATCTCCGACCCTGAATCCGCTGGCCTGACCAGACTGGATAACGTCACCGGCACCTCCGACGCCCTGAATACCGCCTTCATCCTGGACATGATGCTGGCCGTCAACCCCGACATCAAGACCGTCGGCCTGCTGTATTCCAACTCCGAGGCCAACTCCACAATGCCCATTGCGGAAGCCAAGGCCTATCTCCAGGGAAAGAACATTGACATCGTGGAAAAGACCGGCAACACCAGCGGTGAGATCGTAGAAGCCGCCGCCTCCATGGTCGGTCGTGTGGACGCGGTCTTCACCCCCACCGATAACGTGGTCATGGCCGCCGAAGTCACCGTCGCTGAGATTCTGAACGAGGCGGGCATCCCCCACTACACCGGCGCGGATTCCTTCGTGGCCGCCGGCGCCTTCGCCACCTGCGGCGTCAACTACACCGAGCTGGGCACCTACACCGCAAGCATGGCCATGGACATCCTGCTGGGCGGCGCGGTCCCCGAATTTCACGTGATGGACGGCGGCATCATCACCGTCAACACCGAGACTGCCGCTATTCTGGGCATTGACTACAGCGTTTTCGCTTCCATGGCCAACACCGTTGTGGAAGTCAAGACCGGCGAATAATTACACGCAACCGGGAGGGGCGGTGCCCCTCCCGGTAATGTGAAAAAAATCTTACCGAATCTTCCCCGGGAGTGGCACCGCCACTCCCCACTATGCTGTTTTTAGAAGGAGGGGTCAACCATGATCTCAACCGCCGTTATCATGAGCGCGCTGGAGCTGGGCTGTATTTACGCATTGGTCGCTCTGGCGCTGTTTCTCAGCTTCCGGATATTGAACATCGCCGACATGACCACCGACGGCGCGTTCACTCTGGGCTGCGCCGTGTCCGCCACCATCGCCGTGGCGGGGCACCCTTTGCTGGCGCTTCCCGCCGCCATGATCGCGGGCGCCTGCGCCGGGTTCATCACGGCCTTTTTGCAGACGAAGCTGAAAATTCCCTCCATTCTCGCCGGTATCATCACCAACACCGGACTGTACACCGTGAATCTGGCGGTGATGGGCTTTTCCTCCAACGTCAATATGGTGAAGGCCGATACCATGTTTTCCCTGGTAAAGCCCTACCTTGGGAGCTTTTACAAGCTGATCCCCGCGGCGGTGCTCACCGTCGCCGTCGGGGTATTGCTGACGCTGTTCCTGAAAACCCGGCTGGGGCTTTCCATCCGCGCCACCGGGGATAACCCGGACATGGTGCGGGCATCCTCCATCAACACGGCCTTTACCGTCACCGTGGGGCTGTGCCTGTCCAACGCCATGACCGCCCTCAGCGGCGCGGTGCTGGCGCAGTACCAGAAGACCGCCGACATCAACCTCGGCACCGGCATGGTCATCATCGGCCTGGCCTCCCTGATCATCGGCGAGACCCTGATGCCCAAGGGGAAGACCTGGATGAAGGCGCTGGGGGCGATCCTCGGCTCCGTTCTCTACCGGTTCATCATCGCCATTGCCCTGCGGCTCGATCTGCCCAGCGAATGCCTGAAGCTGATCTCCGCCGTCATCGTGGCGCTGGCCATCGGCCTGCCGGCCATCAAATCCGCAGTCCGCCCCGCAGCCAAAGGAGGGAAAGCCTGATGCTACAGATCAGTCACATTTCCAAAACCTTCAACCCCGGCACCGTCAACGAGAAAAAAGCCCTGAACGGTGTTGACCTGCATCTGGACGCCGGCGATTTCGTCACCATTCTCGGCTCCAACGGCGCGGGCAAATCCACCCTGTTCGGGGCGATCGCCGGCTCCTTCGTGGTGGACGAGGGTACCATCCGCCTGGACGGGCAGAATATCACCAATCTTCCGGATTACAAGCGCAGCAAATTCATCGGCCGCCTGTTCCAGGATCCCCTGAAGGGCACCGCGCCCAGCATGACCATCGAGGAAAATCTGGCGCTGGCCTATCTGCGGGCGTCGGAAAAGCGGTCGCCCTTCTCCGTGGTCACGGCGAAGGACCGCGCCGGATTCCGGGAAAAGCTGGCACAGCTGGAGCTGGGGCTGGAGGATCGGATGGATCACCCGGTGGGTCTGCTGTCCGGCGGTCAGCGTCAGGCGCTGACGCTGCTGATGGCGACGCTGGTGACCCCCAAGCTGCTGCTTCTGGACGAACACACCGCCGCCCTCGACCCCGCCACGGCGGAAAAGGTGCTTGCCCTGACGAAAAAGATCGTGGCGGAGAACCACATCACCTGCCTGATGATCACCCACAACATCCCCTCGGCGCTGTCTCTGGGCAACCGTACCATTATGATGAACAACGGCCGGATCGTCTTGGAGCTGGCGGGCGCGGAGCGGGAGAACATGACCACGGAGCAGCTATTGAAGGTATTTCACGAGCAGGGCGTCAGCAATGACCGCATCCTGTTCAGCGCGGAATCATGAGTAATACTAAGGGGCCTCTGAATTAGGGAAGCTCTGATTAAATCGACAAGGACTGTGGGCGAGAGATTTTTCGTCCAATCGAGGTATCAAAAGCGGCGGAATACTGTATGTATTTCCCGCTTTTGGTACCGAAGAGTGGGCGGAAAAGATCCGCTCACAGTCGCAGGCGATTTATTCAGAGGTTCCTTAGGGTCTAACCGAAAACCGGAAATATGACCGACAGCGAGGCATTTTTCGCCTGATGAAGCCATTTTTCGCAGGAATACTTTGTGTATTGCAAGGAGAAATGGCGCGCAGCAGGCAGAAAAACCCCGCTGTTTGGGCATGTTGACGGTTTTCAGATAGACCCTAAAAAAATATTACCGTTCCTCCGTCTCCCGGCACAGGGCGATGAAGCGCTGCATACTTTCGGAGAGGTATTTCCGCTTGTGGTAGACGATATTTAAAGTTCGCCGCAGCGGTTCTTTCAGCGTCAGCGGAACGACGTTGCCAGCGGCAACGTCCTGCTGGATCAGCAGCTTCGGCAGCACCGCCACGCCCAGCCCCTCCACGACGGCCTTGATCAGCGCCTGGGTGCTGACGCTTTCCCAGGCGGGCTGCACCGAAAGCCGGTGCAGCGCCAGATACCCGTCCAGCGCCTTTCTCCCGGCGCTCCCCGGCTCCCGCATGAGAAAGGGGAACCGCGCCAGCTCCTGAATGGTCACTTCCCCCCGCCCAGCCAGGGGGGAATCCGGCGGCACGATGGCCTGCAGCTCGTCCCGGGAAAAAGGGACGGCTGCCAGCTCCTCATGCTCCGGCTGGGTCTCGATCAGCCCCAGGTCAATGCGGTTGTCCAGTACCAGCTGCTCCACCTGACCGGCGGGGCAAACCTGCACGTCTACGTGCAGCGCCGGAAATTCCGCCTGATACCGCCGCACCAGCGCCGGCAGAAGATAGGTGCCGATGGTGACCGTCGCCCCGATGCGGACGGTGCCGATGGCGTCCCAGTTGCGCATCCGCTTTTCCAGCTCGTCCATCAGCGACACCACGTGGACGGCGTAGCCGTAAAATTCCCGGCCGCACTCCGTGGGGGATATCCGGTGTCCCACCCGCTCGAACAGCGCCACGCCGTAGTAGTCCTCCAGTTCCCGCAGCGCCAGACTCACCGAGGGCTGGGACAGGTGCAGCGCCTGGGCAGCCTTCGTCACGCTGTTCCGGCGGTAGACCTCCACCAGAATTTTCATGTGCCGCAGTGTCATAGCCGTCCTCCGTTCATATTATTTTTTATATGTATTTCATATCATAATTCTATTTTACAAATAAGTCAAGTGCTGGTAAACTGGGGCTATGAGGAGGCAGATTATGACCGACAAAAAGAAAATTCTGGCGAAATTATTTTTCTCCACGCTGTATTTAAGCGCGTTTACCTTCGGCGGCGGCTACGTCATCGTTACCCTGATGAAGCAGAAATTTGTGGATGAGCTGCACTGGATTCAGGAGGACGAGATGCTGGATCTCATCGCCATCGCCCAGTCCGCCCCCGGCGCCATCGCCGTCAACGGGGCGATTGTGGTGGGCTTCAAGCTGGCGGGGATTCTCGGCGCTGTCACCGCCATTGTGGCAACCATCATCCCGCCGTTTCTCATTATTACGGTGATCTCCTATTTTTACGAGCTGTTCCGGGACAACTATGTCGTCGGCAGCGTCCTTTCCGGTATGCAGGCCGGTGTGGGGGCGGTCATCGCCTCCGTGGTGATCGACATGGGCGGCGGCGTGCTGAAACAGAGATCCGTCCTCTCTATCGTTGTTATGTTAACCGCATTCATAGCGACCTACGTTTACAAGGTCAATGCGGTGTACATCATTCTGGCCTGCATCGCCATCGGCGTCGTCCGCACCGTGATTACGCAAAGGAGGAACGCCCAATGATCTATTTGCAGCTGTTCCTCAGCTTTCTGCAAATCGGCGCCCTGAGCTTCGGCGGCGGCTACGCCGCCATGCCGCTCATTCAGGCGCAGATCGTCACCCAGCACCGGTGGCTGTCCATGAGCGAGTTTACCGATCTCGTGACCATCGCGGAAATGACCCCCGGCCCCATCGCCGTCAACGCCGCCACCTTCGTGGGAACGAAAATTGCCGGTGTTCCGGGGGCGCTGGTGGCTACCGCAGGCTGCATCCTCCCCGCCTGCATTCTGGTGACGCTGATCGCCAGACTCTACTTCAAATACCGCAGCATCGCGGTCTTGCAGAGCGTCCTCGGTTCTCTGCGTCCGGCGGTGGTGGCCATGATCGCTTCGGCGGGGGTGCTGATCCTGCGCAACGCCTTCTGGAGCGGCGCGGTCAGTCTTTCCGGCACCAACCGGAATATGGTTGTCCTCTTCGCCGCGGCCTTTCTGCTCCTGCGGAAGACGAAGCTCAGCCCCATTCTGGTGATGCTGCTGGCAGGGGCGGCCAATCTGGTCATCTCCCTGGTCATACCGTAAAAAATCTCGAAAAGACCACTTCCGCCGCCGACAGAACGCCCATATTCGGGGTGTCCGCCACCGGGAAAATGCGGGTGTCATTCCTGCCCCGGCACAGCGCTTTCGCGCCGATCTCCCGCCGGAGACGCTCGGTCAGAAGCGCGTGGCGGTAACAGATGTCCCCGGCAAGGTAGATGCTGTCCACGGGGATCAGATTCAGCAGGTTGATTAAGCCCGCCGACAGATAGACCGCTTCCTGATCTAAAAGTTTCTGCGCTTCCGGCGCGTCCCCATGGTCAACGAGGTCGAACCAGTCCCGGAAGCCGGAACCCTCCAGCAGCGCCGGAATGGACGCATAGGTTTCCAGGCATCCCCGGTTGCCGCAGGCGCACAGCCGCCCGTCGAAGCGGATGGTGGTGTGACCCAGTTCCCCGGTGAAATTCCCCAGCAGCTCCCCGCCGGACACGATGGCCGCGCCGATGCCGATGTCGATGAATAGCAGCATAAAATTGCGGCTGCGCCCTGTGCTTCGCTGATGCAGCGCCATGGCGCACACGTCGTGCTCCAGATAGGCGGGCAGCCCCAATGCTTCCGACAGGCGCTTGCCGATGGCCGCGCCGTGCCAGCGCTCGAACCGGGGCGGATTGAGGATGCGGCCGTTTTCGCAGTCCAGCGGGCCGGGGGCACTGATGCCGATGCCCAGCACCTTGCGCCTGTCCACGGTTTCCAGCAGGGACGCAAGCGCCCCGGAGATGGCGTCCATCATGTCGCCCTGCTCCGGAAGCTTGCGGCATTGCAGCAGATTGCCGCCGATGTCGCACAGTCCCACGGTGCAGCCCTTCCTGGCCAAATCCACCGCAAGGGCGTAATAGCTGTCCGGCCGCAGCACCAGGGGCGTTGCACTGCGTCCCCGTCCGGCGGACTGGGGGGCAAGCTCCGTCACGATGCCTGCGTTCAGAAACTCTTCCACGATCAGGGACGCCGCCGCCCGTGTCAGACCCGTGGCCCGCGCCAGCTCCGCCCGGCTCATGGCCTGACGGCGGAGGATCCGGAGGACTGCCTTGCGGTTGTATTCTTTTGTGTAGTCGGCATTGCGCGGCTTCTGCGTCATTTGAATCCCCTCCATTCCATAGCTGCAATGACCCGGGATGTACCGCCCCGGGTCAAAATTTATTTCATTGCGTTCAGAACTGCGTTCTTTTCCGGGATGCTGGGGATGCCGCCGGAATGCTCCGTGGACAGGCTGGCCGCCGCGGCGGCGAAGCTGCCGATGTATCTGAGGCCGTCTTCCGTCAGCTCGCCGACGGGCTTGCCCAGCTCTAAGAGCCTTGCCATGGCGCTGCCGCCGAAAATGTCCCCCGCGCCGGTGGTGTCCACGGGATGCACCTTGGGGCAGGCGGCGCGGAACGCCGCCGCCTTCGTTTTCAGCAGGCAGCCGTCAGCCCCCAGCGTTACCATGGCGAGGGACACGCCGAATTCCGCCAGCAGCTTGTCCGCGCCCTCCTCCGGGGTGCAGCTCCAGAGAAATTCCACCTCGTTGTCGCTGATTTTTACCACGTCCGCCTGATGCAGACTCCAGAGCATCTGCTCCTTCGCCGCGGCCTCGTTCGGCCACAGAGGAAGCCGCAGATTGGGGTCGCAGCTGATGAGCTTTCCCTGCATCTTTGCGTAGGCCACCGCCTTTCGGGTCGCCGTGCGCACAGGCTCGTCCGTCAGGCTCAGGGTGCCGAAGTGGAATACCTTTGCCTCGTCAATGAGGGATTTGTCCACTTCCTCCCACCGCAGCCGGGTGTCCGCGCCGGGCTTCCGGGCGAAGGAGAAGGCGCGGTCGCCGCTTTCATCGAAGGTCACGAAGGCCAATGTGGTAAACACGCTGTCGTCCACCAGGATTCCCTTGGTTTCGATCCCGGCGGCGTTCAGCGTCCCCAGCAGCAGATTGCCGAAGGCGTCGTTTCCCACCTTGCCCAGAAACGCGGTCTTTCTGCCGTAGGCATTCAGCGCGGCGAGGAAATTGCCGGGAGCGCCGCCGGGATTGGCGGCCATGGTGGGGTATCCGGCGCTGTCCGTGGACTTTGCCGCAAAGTCAATGAGCAGTTCGCCCAGGGCTACTACGTCGATCATCCCGCGCCCTCCTCAGTCCCTGGCCGCGGGGTACTCGGTGCAGAGCAGACGGTAAGGCGCTTCGTCCTCCTCAATGGCCGGGAAGCGGCCCATGGGCGGGTTGAAGCGGTTGTCCTTGGCGTCGTCGTTGCACTGGCTGACCTCCCCCAGCAGCACGTCCCCCGTACCCGGCTCCACCTCGAAATCGTGGTACAGGTACTGCCGGATGTAAATGCTTTCGCCGGGGGTCAGGCGGATCTGGGTTCCGGCGGGGACGGTGTAGGTTCTGCCGTCGGTATGGACGGTGACGTCGCTTTCATAGTCAATGGACTCGTCGGGATGGGAATTGTACACCCGGATCAGCACGTTTCCGCCGCCCCGGTTGATGATGTCCTCGGTCTTGTACCAATGGAAGTGGTTGGGGGAATACTGCCCCTCCTTCAGGAACAGCAGCTTCTCGGCGTAGACCTTGGGGTATTTTTCCCGCATGGTCTGGCTGCCGTTGCGGATGGTGATGAGGGAGAAGCCGATCTTGTCGAAATTCCCCTGACCGTAGTCCGTGATATCCCAGCCCAGACAGCAGTCCCGGACTTCGTCGTATTCGTGACCCTTGGTTTCCCATTCCTCCGGGGTAAAATGGCAGAAGGGGGGCAGGTAGCAGCGGCATTTCCGGCACATGGCCTCCAGCTCCCGCAGCGCTTTGTTGACTTCGGAACGCTTCATGGTTTTCTCTCCTTTATGAAATAGGAATCCGGGAAACCCGGTCTTGCTCTGGCTTTAGAGTACCATTTGCCCGGTATTTTGTCAAGCGAATTGACATTTAAAGAAAGCCAAAAGCCGCACCCGCAAAACCGTTTTGCGGCTTTGTATTGACGCTGTGTGAACATTGTGCTATAATATAAAAGAAAGGAGTTGATTTTCATGGCGCAGACTACGGTATCCTTCCGCATGGATGAAAACCTGAAGCGGAGCATGGAGCAGCTTTGCAGCGACTTGGGATTGACCATGACCGCCGCTTTTACGATTTTCGCAAAGAAAATGACCCGCGAAAGCCGCATTCCCTTTGACGTCTCCATCGAGCAGCCCAACGCGGATACGCTGGCGGCCATTGCGGAAGTCCAGCGCATGAAGGCGGAACCCACCACGGGCAAGTCCTATTCCACCGCCGCCGAGATGCTGGAGGACATTCTGGAATGACTTACAACATCAAGCCGTCCACACAATTCAAGAAAGACCTGAAAACGGCCAAAAAGCGGGGTTATGATCTGCGGCTTCTGGTCGCCGTCATTGACCGCCTTGCCAGCGGCGAACCCCTTCCCCGGTCGAACCGCGACCACGCTTTGACCGGAAATTTTTCCGGCTGTCGGGAATGCCATATTACGCCGGACTGGCTTTGATCTACGAACTCTATGAGAGGGACCTGATCCTCTACCTGACCCGAACCGGCACCCACAGCGATTTATTTAACGAATGAACAATGCCCCGGTCTGTACTGCCCGTACAAACCGGGGCGTATTTGCGTCCGTCACCCGAGGCAGCTTCCGCAGGGCGTATAGCCTGCGTTGACCGCTTCCTCGTAGGTGTCGAAGATGATTTGGTTTTTTTCCGTCGGGAGGTTCGCGCAGTCGGGGGAGTGGAATTTGTGGGAGTTGACGTTGCCGATGAACTCCACCGGCTGGGCAGGCTCTGCGTTTTCCGGGTTCGCCGACTGGTTGTCCCAAGTGAACGTGATTTCTTTGCCGTCCGTGCGGGCGACGATGGTGCCAAGCTCGTCGGTGCGCAGAATGGTGACGCCCGCCTGATTCAGCCGGGACAGGGGTTCCTCATGGGGGTGACCGTAGGAGTTTCCCTTGCCCACGGAGATCACGGCGTAGTCGGGGTCAACCTCGTTGAGAAAGCGGTAGCCCGTGGAGGTGTCGGAGCCATGATGCCCCACCTTCAGCACGTCCGTTTTCCAGGAAATCCGGCTGCCCCAGTAGTCCAGCATATCGTTTTCCGCGTCGGTCTCCATGTCCCCGGTGAACAGGAAGGAGGTGCCGCCGTACTCGACCTTCAGGACAATGGAGGTGTCGTTCTGGTCGGCGTAGGACTGCACGGGGCCGAGAACCGTGACGGAGGTCTCTCCCAGCGTCCAGCCGTCGCCGGGGGAGGGAATAGTGATCTCCAGCCGCTGCTGGTCGGCGTAGTAGACAAAATCGTCAAACACCTTGGAGGCGTAGGTTCTCGTGGGGGCGTACACTGCGTGGGTGGGATACACCGCCAGAACGGAAGGCAGGCCGCCCACATGGTCTTCGTGGGCGTGGGTGCAGACCACGGCGGACAGCTCCTCCACGCCCTGCTGTTCCAGATACGAAACGACCAGCTGGCCGTCTTCCCGGTTGCCGCCGTCAATGAGCATGTACTCCCCGCCGCATTCCAGCAGGGCGCAGTCCGCCTGCCCCACGTCGATAAAATGGACGGTAAGACCGTCGCCGGAAACCGGGGTCGTTCCCTCCGGTGCCGGGAGGTACTGACAGCCGCTGAGCAGCAGCGACAGGATCAGAAGCAGCGCAAGAAATTTCTTTCTCATTTCGTCGTTAATCCTTCGTTATTCTTGGCCTTCTTCTGCTGGTTAAGCCAGGTGTTCATCACCAGACTGTGGGGCAGCAGCTTCACCAGGAACACCTGGAATTTGATGGGGAAGCCGTGGATGGAGCAGTCTTTTTTCGAGTGGTACAGGTCGTTAAGGCCGGTTCTGACCACATCCTTGGCCTTGTACAGGCGGTTGAAATACCGCACCTCGTTGTCGGCGTTGGTCTGGAAGGCGTGGTTGAAGAACTCCGTTTTCACCCAGCCGGGATTCATGGCCATGACCCGGATGCCCTTGGCCTTCAGCTCCCGGTTCATGGAACGGCTGTAGCTGAGGACAAACGCCTTGGTGGCGGCGTAGGTGGTGATGTAGGGCACGGGCTGGAAGGCGGACAGGCTGTCCAGCTCCAGAATACGGCTGCCGGGCTGCATGTAGGGGACGCACAGCCGGGTCATAAGCAGCAGCGCCTTGCAGTTCAGGTCGATCATGCGGCAGTCGTCTTCCACCGGCACCTTCTGGTAAGCGCCGAATTTGCCGAAGCCCGCGGCATTCACCAGCAGCCGGACATTGGGCTTTTCGGCTTCCAGCAGGGCTTTCAGTTCCGTAAAGCTGGCTTCTTCCAGCAAGTCCAGCACGATGGGACGAACCGGGACGCTTGTTTCGGCTTTCAGCGTTTCCAGAGCCGGCGCCCGGCGGGCGACCGCCCAGATCTCGTCCACGGAAACGTATCCGCCCAGCTGTCGGGCGAATTCCCGCCCCATGCCGGAGCTGGCTCCCGTAACAATGGCAATGTTCATATGATTGCAGCCTCCTTATTCCATAATTTGATATCCGTTTTCTGTTCCCTGTCTCGCCCTGTCCAGCAGCGCCTGACGCTCGTTTGGCAGCGTCTCGTCCAGCACCCCTTCCAGCAGGGCGTTCAGGGTCTCGCCGATGGCTTTTCCCTGATATCCCAGCGCCAGAAGATCGTTTCCGTTGACGGCCAGGTCCTTCACCGTCAGGCAGGCGTTTTCTGCCCGAATCTCCGCCAGAGCGGCCCGGATTTTGGGGAACACGTCCAGTTCCTCCGCTTCGCCGGCGCCCTTGCCGCCCATGTCCGCCTCCTGCAAAAGGAGCAGCTTGTCCAGCGTGTCCCAGCCCAGACGGCTGAGTCGGCGGCGCAGCAGCTTCTTATCCGGGGTCAGCAGGGTCATGTGCTGGCCGATGAGCAGCACCGCCTGTTCCCGCAAAGCCGTGGGGGCTTTCAGACGCCGGAGGACATTGTCGGCGATCTCCGCGCTTTTCCGGGCGTGGCCGTAAAAATGCCCCCGGCCGGTTTCGTCCCGGGTAAAGGTGGCGACTTTTCCGGTGTCGTGGAGCAGCGCCGCCCAGCGCAGCGTCAGATCGGCGGGAACCCCCGCCGTCACATGGGCGGTGTGGGTGAACAGGTCGTAGGCGTGGTGGGGGCTGTGCTGGTCGAAGCCGATCATGGGCTGCAATTCGGGAATCACAGCCCCCAGAATCGGGGCGAAGCGGCACAAATCCTCCGCGCTGACCAGTGGGAGAAGTTTACATAATTCGTCAAAAATCCGTTCTTCCGCCAGATTGTCCATCAGGTGCGCCTGGGATTCCATGGCGCTTTCCGTCGCCGGGTCAACGCTTAAGCCGTATTTCACGGCGAACCGCACCCCCCGCAGAATCCGCAGAGAGTCCTCCTGAAAACGGGTCACAGGGTCGCCCACCGCCCGCAGCACTTTCGCTTCCAGATCCCCCCGGCCGCCGAAGGGGTCGGCAAAGCCCCGGGTGGGGGAATAGGCCATGGCGTTCACGGTGTAGTCCCGCCGCGCAAGGTCGCTTTCCACATTGTCCACAAATTTCACCCAGTCCGGGTGCCGGTTGTCCCGGTACGCGCCCTCCGTGCGGAAGGTGGTGATCTCCACCACGCCCCCCGCCGTGACCACGCCTACGGTGCCGTGCTTTTCTCCCGCCAGCACCAGCTTCTTCCCGGCAAAAACTGCCTCGGTCTGCCGGGGGGCGGCGGCGGTGCAGATGTCATAGTCGTGGGGCTGTAAGCCGAGGCAGGCGTCCCGCACGCAGCCGCCCACCGCGTAGGCAGGATATCCGGCACTTTCCAGGGCGTTCAGACATTCCAGAACATACGAGGGAAGCTTCATGGGGAGGTCTCCTGTTTGGGCTTGGGCGTCAGGCTGCACAGGTCGGTCAGTGCCCACACCGCGCACCCGAAATACAATATCAGATACCCGGAGCCGGACAGCGCCGCGCAGCCGAGATAAGCGGCCATCAGTCCCGCACCCAGCTGCATCCGCCGCCGACCCATTCCGGCGTCAAAGGCGGATTCGTAGAAGGCGAACAGCGCCATCATCGCGCTGGCGGACAAATCCAGCCAGTAGTCCTGAAGCTGGGGATTGCTGCACCAGATGCCGTAATTGCCCAGCATATGAACGACGAAAAAGGCGCACACGGCCAGATGGGTCAGAAACGGCGGGCATTTTCCCGCCCTGCGGCAGCGTCCGGCTACGATCAGCCCCACCGCCGACGCTACGCCCAGCACCCGGCGCAGCAGCACCAGCCGACCCTCCATCCACCATGGAAGCAGCACCGTGAGCAAAATTCCCGCCGCGGCGATGTAATGCCCCACGGCGGCCATCAGGGAGGGCCGGAAGTTGTCCTCATACTTAGGCGACCCATCCAGTTTCCACACGGAAGCGACGATCCACCCGGCGGCAATCGTGGTGAGAACCCACAGGACGATTTCCAGCGGATGGTTCACCGGCAGCAGATTTTTCGCGTCCACGGCCACGGCGTAAAGCACGCGCCGCAGAACCAGCGCGCAGCAGCCCAGCACAACGACGCTTATGGGCAGGCGGTTTTGTTTGCATGTTTGTTTCATACAGGATCCTCCATGGATGCCAATATCCGGCACTGCGGGGAGATACATTGCCCCCGCCTCTTTTTCTCATTATTATACCAGTCTATTCCCCTAATTTCCAGCCCTTTGTGAAAAAACTCTTTGTGTAGAATTTCTTCTTGTTTCGTAGGGAAAATCGGAGTATAATGAAGTTACGATTCAAGTGGGGAGGAACACCATGTTGATAAAGGGAATTGCCGCCGTGTCCGCAGCTGCGGCGGTTTTGGTCTGTATTTGCGGCGGGGCGGCGTTGTGGTGGCTTCCGGCGCTGTTCGTCGGGGCGTTTCTGGTGCTGACCCTGGCGGCCTTCGGTTTTCTGTGCCTGGTCTGCGCCTTCGTGGACATGGACAAGCCCCAGGAGCATGACAGCCCCTTTTACCGCAGGGTCGTGCTGGCGTACGTTGGCGCGCTGGTCAGTCTGCTCCGGGTGCGCATCCACACGAAGGGGCTGGAAAAGGTTCCCACTCGGGGACGGTTCATGCTGGTGTGCAATCATCTGTTCATCGCCGACCCCTGCGTGCTGCTGCACTGCTTTCCCAAAAGCCAGCTGGCCTTTATCACCAAGAAGGAAAATCAGAAGCTGTTCATCGTGGGCAAGGTCATGCACAAAATTCTCTGCCAGCCCGTCGACCGGGAGAATGACCGCGCCGCTCTGAAAACCATCATCAAGTGCATCCAGCTGCTGAAGAACGACGAGGTGTCCATTGCCGTCTTTCCCGAGGGCTATACCAGCAAGAACGGCAAGCTCCACCATTTCCGCAACGGCGTGTTCAAGATCGCCCAGAAGGCGAACGTCCCCATCGTGGTATGCACCATCCGGAACACCCGGCAGATTTTCCGCAACATCACCCGCCTGAAGCCCACCGACGTGGAGCTGCACCTTCTGGGTGTGATCCCGGCGGAGGACTTGAAGGGCAAAACCACCGTGGATATCGGAAACCAGGTATACGAAATGATGATCGGCGACCTGGGAGAATCCTTCCGCATGGAAGAAGCTTGACCTTTGGGCGAGAAGCGTGTATAATGAGTTTTCACCCCATAAATAACCATTTTTGGAGGAAATACAATGAAAAACAGCGAAAAAACACTGGACATGATCGTGAACCTCTGCAAGAACCGGGGTTTTGTCTACGCCGGTTCCGAAATCTACGGCGGCCTGGCCAACTCCTGGGACTACGGCCCTCTCGGCGTGGAATTCAAGAACAACGTGAAAAAGGCATGGCTGAAAAAGTTCGTGCAGGAGTCCGACTATAACGTGGGTCTGGACGCCGCCATCATCATGAACCCCCAGACCTGGGTCACCACCGGCCATGTGGGCAACTTCTCAGACCCCTTGGTTGACTGCAAGGGCTGCGGCGCCCGTCAGCGGGCGGACAAGCTCATTGAGGCCGCCGAGTCCGGCAAGGGCGTCAACGTGGACGCCATGAGCTTTGACGAGATGGACGCTTTTATCGCGGGTCACGAGGATGTGGTCTGCCCCAACTGCGGCAAGCATAGCTTCACCCCCATCCGCAAGTTCAATCTGATGTTCAAGACCCAGATCGGCGTCACCGAGGATACCGCCTCCACCTGCTATCTCCGTCCCGAGACGGCCCAGGGCATTTTCGTAAACTTCGCCAACATCCAGCGCACCACACGGCGCAAGCTGCCCTTCGGCGTCTGCCAGGTGGGCAAGGCCTTCCGCAACGAGATCACCCCCGGCAACTTCACCTTCCGCACCCGGGAATTCGAGCAGATGGAGTGCGAGTTCTTCTGCCAGCCCGGCACGGACCTGGAGTGGTTCGCCTACTGGAAGGACTTCTGCAAAAACTGGCTGATCTCCCTTGGCATCAAGGAAGATTCCCTGCGTCTGCGGGACCACGAGCCTGCGGAGCTGGCCTTCTATTCCCGCGCCACCACCGACATTGAATACCAGTTCCCCTTCGGCAACGGCTGGGGCGAGCTGTGGGGCATTGCCGACCGCACCAACTACGATCTTGGCCGCCATCAGGAAGCCTCCGGCAAGAGTCTGGAGTACTACGATCAGGAGAAGGGCGAGCATTATATTCCCTACGTCATCGAGCCGTCTCTGGGCTGCGACCGGGTCGCCCTGGCGTTCCTGTGCGAGGCCTACGACGAGGAAGTGGTTGGCACCGACAAGAAGGGCAACGCCGACGTGCGCACCGTGCTGCGCCTGCATCCGGCGCTGGCGCCCTACAAGGCGGCCATTCTGCCCCTGTCCAAGAAGCTCAGCCCCAAGGCCGAGGAGATTTACCGGGAGCTGCGCAAGGACTTCATGGTGGACTTTGACGACGCCGGCTCCATCGGCAAGCGCTACCGCCGGGAAGACGAGATCGGCACGCCCCTGTGCGTCACCGTGGACTTCCAGACCGTGGGCGACGAAAATACCCCTGCGGACAACTGCGTCACGGTCCGCGACCGGGACACCATGGAGCAGGTGCGCATTCCCATTGCCGAGCTGAAGAATTATATCGCGGAGAAGTGCGCGTTCTGATTGGGCCGCCGGCAGGTAAATAAGATGTGGCCGCCCCGGAAAACGGGCAGGGCACGTTGGATAGCCGATAGGCACAGCGGGTTAACCCGCTGTGCCTATTGACTGCCAAAGAACGCCGGCTTTCGCTTGCTGAAAGCCGGCGTTCTTTGGCAATCTAAAACGGAGCGTATCTGCACCGATACGCTCCGTTTCCTGTTTTACGGTCACCCATCAGACCGTTGGGCGATTTTTTACCGCTTTGCCTTATTTTTTCAGGTATGCGTCAATAGCCGCCGCGCCCTTCTTGCCTGCGCCCATGGCCAGGATGACGGTGGCCGCACCGGTGACGGCGTCGCCGCCGGCGAAGACGCCGGTACGGGTGGTCATCTCGTTCTCGTCCACGATCAGGCCGCCCTTGCGGTTGGTGTCCAGACCGGGGGTGGTGGAGCGGATCAGCGGGTTGGGGCTGGTGCCCAGCGCCATGATGACGGTGTCTACATCCAGCACGAACTCGCTGCCCTTAATGGCGATGGGACGGCGGCGTCCGGAAGCGTCCGGCTCACCCAGCTCCATGCGCACGCACTTGATGCCGTTCACCCGGCCATCCTCGCCGCCCAGGATCTCCACGGGGTTGCACAGAGTCTTGAACTCGATGCCCTCTTCCTTGGCGTGGTGCTGCTCTTCCAGACGGGCGGGCATTTCGGCCTCACCGCGGCGGTAGACGATGTACACGTGCTCCGCGCCCAGACGCATGGCGCACCGGGCGGCGTCCATAGCCACGTTGCCGCCGCCCACGACTGCAACAGCCTTGGACTTGATGACGGGGGTGTCGGCTTCCTCGGTGTAAGCCTTCATCAGGTTGGTACGGGTCAGATATTCGTTGGCGGACAGAACGCCCTTCAGGGATTCGCCGGGGATATTCATGAACATGGGCAGACCGGCGCCGGAACCGACGAACACGGCCTTGTAGCCCATCTCAAACAGCTCGTCAATGGTCAGCACCCGGCCGATGACCATGTTGGTCATGACCTCGACGCCCTGGGCTTCCAGCTTTTTGACCTCGTTGGCCACGATGGCCTTGGGCAGACGGAACTCGGGGATGCCGTAAACCAGCACGCCGCCGGCGGTGTGCAGCGCTTCAAAAACGGAGACCTGATAGCCCTTCTTGGCAAGGTCGCTGGCGCAGGTCAGACCGGCGGGGCCGGAACCCACCACCGCCACCTTGATGCCGTTGGAGACGGCCTTCTCGGGCATGGCGTTGACGTTCTCCCGGTACCAGTCGGCGACGAACCGCTCAAGGCGGCCGATGGCGACACTTTCGCCCTTGATGCCCCGGACGCACTTGCTCTCGCACTGGCTCTCCTGGGGGCAGACACGGCCGGACAGGGCAGGCAGGGCGTTGGTGGATGTAATGATCTCATAAGCGGCCTTGAAATCGCCCTCATGCACCTTGGCGATGAACTCGGGGATGCGGACGTTGACGGGGCAGCCCTCCACGCACTTGGGCTTCTTGCAGTTCAGGCAGCGGCCTGCCTCTTCGATCGCCATTTCGGCGGTATAGCCCAGCGCGACCTCCTTGAAGTTGCGGGCGCGAACCTGAGGATCCTGCTCAGGCATGGGGGTCTTGGTAAGGGTCATGTTAGCCATTTTGCATTACCTCCTTATTTGATCAGGGCCTTGCCCATGGACTCGATGCGGCAGACGTGCTTTTCCTTGACCTCGGCCTCCCGGTCGCGGTAGGTGCCGTTGCGGCTGGTCAGCTCGGCGAAATCCACCAGATGGCCGTCGAACTCGGGGCCGTCCACGCAGGCGAACTTGGTCTCGCCGCCGACGGTGACGCGGCAGCCGCCGCACATGCCGGTGCCGTCCACCATAATGGGGTTCAGGGAAACCATGGTATGGACGCCGAAGGGCTGGGTGGTTCTGCACACGAACTTCATCATGGGCACGGGGCCGATGGCCAGCACCTCGTCAAAGGTCTCACCGGCCTCCAGCATTTCCTGCAGGGGCTGGGTGACCAGGCCGTGACGACCGTAGGTTCCGTCGTCGGTCATAAGGATCAGCCGGTCGGCCGCTGCCTTGAACTCGTCCTCCAGGATAACGATGTCCTTGCTGCGGAAGCCGATGATGACGGTCACGTCCGCACCGGCCTCCTTGAACGCCTTGGCAGAGGGCAGGGCGATGGCGCAGCCTACGCCGCCGCCGACCACGCAGACCTTCTTCTTGCCCTCCACGTTGGTGGGCTTGCCCAGAGGACCCACAAAGTCGTGGATATAGTCGCCTTCCTTCAGCGCGCCCAGGGCGTTGGTGGAGAAGCCGACCTTCTGGAAGATAATGGTAACGGTACCTTTCTCCCGGTCATAACCGGCGATGGTCAGGGGAACACGCTCACCCATCTCGTCGATGCGGAAAATGATGAACTGACCGGCCTTTGCCTTACGGGCGACAAAGGGCGCTTCAATCTCCATCAGGGTGACGGAGGCGTTCAGCTCCTGCTTGCGAACGATTTTATACATGTTCTGATCCGTCCTTTTCAGAATTTTCAGTGGATAGAGTCACACACACCTATCGGTCTCATTATAAAACGTTCGAGGTATTTTGTCAAATAAGAATGTTCCCTTCTTGTGGAAAATGCTTACAAAATCCCGAAATATGTTCTCACCCCGCCAGAGTGAAGTAGATCAGCACCACCACGCCCAGGAGGATGCGGTAAACGCCGAAGGCGGAGAAGGAGTGCCTGCGCACATATTCCATCAGCCCCCGGATGACCAGCAGGCTCACCAGGAACGACACCGCGCACCCCACGATCAGCACGCCGATCTCGGTGCCGGTAGCGGCGACGCCGCTGAGCAGGAATTTCAGCCCCTTGATGGCGGACGCCCCCAGCATGGTGGGGATGGCCATGAAGAAGGAGAATTCCGCGCCGGCGCTGCGTCCCACGCCGATGAGGATCGCGCCCAGAATGGTGGAGCCGGAGCGGGAGGTGCCGGGGATCAGGCTCAGGCACTGGAAGCAGCCGATCATCAGAGCAGTCTTATAGTCGATGGCGTACACGTCCTCCACGGTCTTTCCGCCAGCCCGGCGGGCGTTCCGCCGCTCCACCAGAATGAAGGCCACGCCGTAGACGATCAGCGCGATGGAGACCACGGTGGCGTTATGGAGGTGGGCTTCCATCCAGTCGTCCAACAGCACGCCCACGATGCCCGAGGGGATGATGGCGGCAATGACCTTGAACCACAGCTGCCAGGTCTGCTTCTTTTCCCCCGCAGACTTTGCGGGGGAGAAGGGGTTGAGCTTATGGAAGAACAGGACGATCACGGCCAGGATCGCCCCCAGCTGGATGACCACGTCGAACATGCTCCGGAACGCGTCGGAAACGTCCAGGGTGATAAATTCGTTCAGCAGAATCAGGTGTCCCGTGGAGGAAATGGGCAGCCACTCCGTGACGCCCTCCACAATGCCGAAAAGCACGGCCTTTAACAGTTCCATCAAATCAGTCTCCTTCTTTCAGCTTGGGGGAAACGTTGGCAGTCCCCCGGTTTTCTGCCCCTATCATACCCGCAAAGCGCCGGATTTTCAAGTGCAACTTGTCCGTTCATAAATTGGGGTGGAAGTCTTTACAATTTGTTCACTAGAAAGTGGAAAATCTCGCTATAATAAGGGGAAAGGGAAATTAAGAGAATATAGATTGGGAGGAAAATAATCATGGCTGTTTCCGTTTTGATCGTAGAGGATGACCGCAATATTGCGGAGCTGCTGCAAATGTATCTGGAGAAGGAGGGCTACGCCGTCACCGTGGCGGCGGACGGCGGGCAGGGGCTTGCCAAATTCCGTGCCATCAAGCCCGATCTGGTGCTGCTGGACGTGATGATGCCCGTAATGGACGGCTGGTCGGTGTGCAAGGCCATCCGTGCCGAATCCAAGACCCCCATCATCATGCTCACCGCCAAGGGCGACACCGAGTCCAAGGTCATGGGCTTAAAAACCGGCGCCGACGACTATATCACCAAGCCCTTCGAGATGAAGGAGGTGCTTGCCCGCATCGAGGCGGTGCTGCGGCGCACCTCCGGCGTGGCCGCGGAGAAGAAGGCGCGGCGGCTTGTGTTCGACAAGCTCATCATCGACATGGACGCCTTTGAGCTGACCGTGGACGGCAAGAAGGTGGATACGCCCCCCAAGGAGATGGAGCTTCTGTACTACCTCGCGTCCTCTCCCAACCGGGTCTACACCCGCAACCAGCTGCTGGACGAGGTGTGGGGCTTTGACTACTTCGGAGACTCCCGCACCGTGGACGTTCACGTGAAGCGGCTTCGTGAGAAGCTGGAGGGCGTCAGCGACCAGTGGAGCCTGAAGACCGTCTGGGGCGTCGGCTATAAATTTGAGGTACAGCAGGCATGAAAAGTAGCTTCGGCCGCAGCTTTTTCACCGCTGCGGCGATCCTGCTGGTGGCCATGACCATTCTGGGCGCATCCTTTCAGATAAACGTCAACCGATTCCTCACGGACACCACCGTTTCCGGGTTGCAGCAGAACGCGGACACCATCGCGGAGCTGGCCGCCGCCTATTTTAACAACGGCGGACTGTACAACCGGGCATTTCAGCTGAATCTGACGGTGGCTTCCCGGGTGTCCGGGGCTGACGCCGTGGTCTGCGACGGGGAGGGGAACGTGGTGCTCTGCTCCGACGCGCCCTCCGGCTGTGAGCATCAGGGCTTGCAGCTGAATCAGGCGTATCTGGACAAAGTCATCCGGAACGGCGGCGACACCGCCACCGGCGTCATCAACGGCCTGTACTCCGACCGCCGTTACATGGTATCCCGCCCCATTCTCGTGGACGGAAACGTGGGGGGTATCGTGCTGGTCTCCACCCCGACGAAGGACATTACCCGGATACTCAATAAAATCTCCAACATCTTTCTCACCGCGGCGCTGTTCGTGGTGCTGATCTCCGTGCTGGCGGTCACCGCCTTTGCCCGGCGGGAAAGCCGGCCGCTGAAGGAGCTGGCGAAAACCGCCAACGCCTTCGGTCACGGGGATCTGGAAGCCCGGGTGCGGCTGGACGACGATTACTCCGAGGAAATGGAGGAGGTGGCCGTGGCCTTCAATAACATGGCGGCCTCCCTGCAAAAGAGCGAGTACCGGCGTCAGGAATTTGTCGCCAACGTTTCCCACGAGCTGAAGACCCCCATGACCACCATTTCCGGCTACGTGGACGGCATTCTGGACGGCACCATTCCGGAAGACAAGCGGGAGCATTACCTGCACATCGTCTCCGACGAGACCAAGCGCCTGAGCCGTCTGGTGCGCAGTATGCTGGACATCTCCCAGCTGCAAAAGGAGGGCGGCATCCCCGAGGAGAAGAAAATGCACTTTGACCTTGAGGAATGCGCCGGGCAGGTGCTCATCACCTTCGAGAAGAAGATCAACGACAAGCACCTGAACGTCAACGTGGATATGCCGGAGCACCCGGTGTACACCATGGCGAACCCGGACTACATCACCCAGGTCATTTACAATCTCATCGACAACGCCGTGAAGTTCTGCCCCGACGGGGGCAATCTGGGGCTGCGCATCAAAGAGGGCGGCAGCAAGGCCTACGTCTCCGTCTCCAACGACGGCGAGACCATCCCGCCGGACGAGCTGCCCCTGGTATTCGACCGGTTCCACAAGCTGGACAAGTCCCGCTCCCAGAACCGGGACGGCTGGGGCTTGGGGCTTTACATCGTAAAGACCATCGTGTGCAGCCACGGCGAGGATATTTCCGTCAGCTCCAAGGACGGAAAAACCGAATTTACCTTCACCATGCCGCTGGTAAACTGACCCTTTTTTCGAGGTAACCATATGGACGAACGTAAAAAAAACAACCATCCCTGGGATGACGGCGTGTACGGCACAGGCCGTACCGAGCCGCCGAAAAGCCACGGCGGCACCGTGGCGCTGCTGCTGATCCTGATCATTTTTCTGTGCGGCATCATCACGGTTCTGGGCGTTCTGAACGTACGGCTGTTCCGGAAGCTGAACACCCGGGGAGAAAGCGAGCAGTCCATTTCCTTCGCCGCCGGTGCGGCGCTGCCTGCGGAAACCGACGCCCTTCCTACGGAATCCCTGGCGGAGACCCCGGGGGAGGCCACCCACACCATCGATTTGCAGGAATGCCCCCAGGGTGCGGAAAACGTCCCCACCGAGGGCGGGCTGTCCCTTCAGGAAATTTACAGCCGGAACATCGACTCCGTGGTGTCCATCACCAGCACCGGTCAGGGCACTACCGCCACCGGCACCGGCGTGATCCTGACGGAGGACGGCTACATCGTGACCAACTGCCACGTGGTGGAAAACGGCATCTCCATTACGGCGCAGCTGACGGACGGACGGATGCTGCCCGCCATGCCGGTGGGCGCGGATTCCGTGTCGGATCTTGCGGTGCTCCACGTGGACGCCACAGGGCTGACCCCGGCGGAGTTCGGAGATTCCGACAGCCTGCGGGTGGGCGACACCGTGGTCGCCATCGGCGACCCCCTGGGCGTCAAGTTCCGGGGCACCTACACGGACGGCATCATCTCCGGCATCGGCCGGGACATGGATATGGACGGGCGAACCATGACCCTGATCCAGACCAACGCCGCCCTGAATTCCGGCAATTCCGGCGGGCCGCTCATCAACTGCTACGGTCAGGTCATCGGCATCAACACCATGAAGATCGGCGCGTTCACCGACTCCGCCGGTGTGGAGGGCTTAGGCTTCGCCATTCCCAGCTCCACCGTCAAAGAGGTGGCCGAGCAGCTGATCTCCCAGGGCTACGTCTCCGGCAGACCCACCCTGGGTCTGGAAGGAGAGCCGCTGTCCTCCTTCGATCAGTATTACTACCGGCTCCCCGCCGGGCTGTATATCACCGACGTTGACCGCACCAGCGACGCCGCCGCCAAGGGCATCGAGGAGGGCGACATCCTCATCAGCATCAACGGTACCAACGTGACCACCATGGACGCCCTGAACGGCGCGGTCTACAATCTGGACGTAGGGGACACGGTGGAGGCCGTGATCTACCGCAGCGGCAAGCAATACCGGGTCTCGCTTACTGTCACGGAGGATAAAGGATAGCAGCATTCCCTGCCGGCCTTCCGTCCGGGAGAACGGCAGAATCACTTGGAGGAAACATTATGGAACCTATTTTTCAGCAGGATTTTCAAGTTCAGGAGCTGTGCGTTGACCGCTACGGCCGCCTGAAGCCGTCCACCCTTCTGTATTTTGCCCAGGAGATCGCGGGGCGGCACTGTGACGAGCTTGCGGACACCCTGAAAAGCCACCGGCTGTTCTGGGCGGTCACCCGGCACCGGGTGCAGATCAACCGTCTCCCGGAGTTGGGCGAGACCGTTCACATCGAGACCTGGCCGCTGCCCACCACCCGGGTCGCCTACCCCCGCTCCATGGTGATCTACGATCAGGCGGGCAACGAGTGCTCCCGCTCTATCAGTCTGTGGGTGCTGATGGATCGGGATACCCGGAACATGATCCTTCCCGGAAAGAGCGGCATCGTGGTTTCCGGCACCCTTCGGGGAACGGAGCTGGCGCTGCCGGGCGGCCTGATTCCCAGAGCCATGGAGAACAGCCGCCGCCGGGACGTGTGCTTTACCGACCTGGATCGCAACGGACATATGAACAACACCCGCTACATGGACTGGATCGACGATCTTCTCCCCAGCGACTTCCACCGGGAGCATCCCGTGAAGGAATTCACCGTCTGCTACCACAGCGAGGCGCGGGAGGGGCAGCACCTTGACCTTCACTGGGACTTTGTGGAGGACGACTGCCTCCGGGTAGACGCCCGCCGCAGAAACGACGGCAAGGACGAGCTGGTGTTTTCCTCCAAGGTTCTGTTCGACTGACCCTCTAGGGAAATCCAAAATTCAGCGTTATGTAAATCAGCGATATCTCCACAGCTTTATGCAAAGCTGTGGAGATTTTTTCACGCGCCCCCTATTTCCATTGTTTTTCAACCGTTTTCCCGGCGTATCCTGTGGAGAAACCTGTGGAGAATGTGGATAACTCGTTTTATGTAAACATTGCAGGTTGTTACAGAATATATTATGTTAACTTGCTTTCCGACAAAACCCATTCCCGCACAGCAAATGCGCAAGTCCCCTTGCCTCTCCCTCCGGGAGGGGTGGACGAGCGCAGCGAGGACGGAGAGGGTATACCAGCAACACCCTCTCAGCCACCTTCGGTGACAGCTCTCCCAAAGGGAGAGCCGAGGGGGTTGTACCGGTTCAAAACAGCAGACGAAAGCGGCGCAGCTTTCGCTGCGCCGCTGATGGCTATCGGTAAATTTTGCCGCTGATTACAGCTTGGGGCCGGCCTCGACCAGAGCCTTGCCGGCGTCGCTGCCCTCGTACTTGACGAAGTTCTTGATAAAACGGCCGGCCAGATCCTTGGCCTTGGTCTCCCAGTCTTCCACGTTGGCGTAGGTGTCCCGGGGGTCCAGAATGGCGGGGTTCACGCCGGGCAGAGCGGTGGGAACCTCCAGATCGAACAGGGGGATCTTCTTGGTCTCGGCCTTCAGGATGTCGCCGTTCAGGATGGCGTCGATGATGCCGCGGGTATCCTTGATGGTGATACGCTTGCCGGTGCCGTTCCAGCCGGTGTTGACCAGATAAGCCTTGGCGCCGGAAATCTTCATCTTCTTGACCAGCTCAGCAGCATACTTGGTGGGATGCAGCTCCAGGAAGGCCTGGCCGAAGCAGGCGGAGAAGGTGGGGGTGGGCTCGGTGATGCCCCGCTCGGTGCCGGCCAGCTTCGCGGTGAAGCCGGACAGGAAGTAGTACTGGGTCTGCTCGGGGGTCAGGATGGACACGGGGGGCAGAACGCCGAAGGCGTCGGCGGACAGGAAGATCACGTTCTTGGCAGCGGGAGCAGCGGAAACGGGACGGACGATCTTCTCGATGTGGTCGATGGGGTAGGACACACGGGTGTTCTCGGTGACGGACTTGTCGGCGAAGTCGATCTTACCGTTTGCGTCCACGGTGACGTTCTCCAGCAGAGCGTCCCGGCGGATGGCGTTGTAGATGTCAGGCTCGGAGTCCTTGTCCAGGTTGATGACCTTGGCGTAGCAGCCGCCCTCGAAGTTGAACACGCCGTTGTCGTCCCAGCCGTGCTCGTCGTCGCCGATCAGCAGACGCTTGGGGTCGGTGGACAGGGTGGTCTTGCCGGTGCCGGACAGACCGAAGAAGATGGCGGTGTTCTCGCCGTTCATGTCGGTGTTGGCGGAGCAGTGCATGGAGGCGATGCCCTTCAGAGGCAGGTAGTAGTTCATCATGGAGAACATACCCTTCTTCATCTCGCCGCCGTACCAGGTGTTGATGATGACCTGCTCACGGGAGGTGATGTTGAAGGCGACGCAGGTCTCGGAGTTCAGTCCCAGTTCCTTGTAGTTCTCGACCTTGGCCTTGGAGGCGTTGTAGACAATGAAGTCGGGCTTGAAGTTCTTCAGCTCCTCCTCGGAGGGACGGATGAACATGTTGGTGACGAAGTGCGCCTGCCATGCCACCTCCATGATGAAGCGGACGGCCATGCGGGTGTCGGGGTTGGCGCCGCAGAAGGCGTCCACCACGTACAGCTTCTTGTTGCACAGCTCCTTGACGGCCAGCTCCTTGACGGTCGCCCAGGTGGACTCGGTCATGGGGTGGTTGTCGTTCTTGTAGCCGTCGGAAGTCCACCACACGGTGTCCTTGGAGTTGGCATCCATGACGATGTACTTATCTTTGGGGGAGCGGCCGGTGTACACGCCGGTCATAACGTTGACGGCGCCCAGCTCGGTGAGCTGACCCTTTTCGTAGCCGGTAAGGGTGGGATCCATCTCGGCTTTGAACAGCGCCTCATAAGAGGGGTTGTGGACGATCTCAGTCGTACCGGAGATACCATAGTGCTTCAAGTCGATTGCCATAATACAGTAACCTCTTTCGTTATAATAATATAGATATGGAAGTCAAGCCAAACCGCTTTCTGCTCTCTGGCTCAGCGCCCCATATTATTCGAGCATATCATACACTATCGATATAAAAAAATCAATATAAAAAGTGTGAATTTTTACTTCCGCCGGGGCAGGCGCTTCGCCAGCTGCTCACCCCAGGCAAACACAATGGCCGTGATCAGCGACAGCGCCGCCACCGCAAGGGGCTGGAGCCAGGCCTCGGCGCTTTCCGAGAAAACGGTCAGCATCGCAGGACGGCAGAATCTGGTGTAAACGGAAAGAATCTGTATGTGCAGGATGTAGACATAGGTCGACCATGCGCCGAATTTCCCCACACAGGCGGCAAAGAAGCCCCGCTCCTTCGTGACCGTGGGATGGCAGGTCATGAACAGCAGCAGCGCCGGAATTTCCAGCAGTGCCCCCATGGTCGCCTGCCCCATGCCTATGGTAAAACACTGCGCAATTCCAAGGGCGCAACCGGTCATTGCAAGCGCAAGAAGTTTGCCGGAGGTAAGGCGGAAATTCGCAAGAATACGCTCCCGATGCTCCCTCAGGAAAATGCCCAGCGTGAACATGGGAAGGCCAAGAAAAAAGCCGTTTCCGGCAATGGGTATGTCCGTCCCCGCAGCGGGTGCAAGACATCCCAGGGCAAGAAAGACCGCAAACAGGCTGAAGGCGGCGCCGTACAGCGGCCGGTAATTTACCGGCTCGTCGCCGAAGAAACGGACATAAAGGTACACAATGAGATAGCAGACGCATGCGGACGTAAGATACCAGAGCTGTCCGTTCCGGGGATCCCGATGCATCACCAGCCAGTTCATGATCTCTTCGGGTTCGGGGAAATAGGTTATCAGGAATGCTACGGAGCTGCCGCCGCAAATCTCCGTGGTGACAACCCCCAGTCCCACGGAAAACAGGATTGCCACCAGATACAGCCGCAAAAGGTGCTTTAGGCGGCGGGCAAGGGCTTTCTGATCCGCGCCGAAATTAAAATACCCGGTAATGGCAAAGAACAGTGCCACCGCGTCGTTGGCAAGCAGCTGCAACAGGTTCTGTGTCTTCCCCGGGACGGAAACATGCAGGAACAGCACAACAATGGAGGCCACCATCTTGAAGCATTCCATGGACTGATTTCTGACCTGGGTGCTCGGGGGGGGACAATACGTCTGGTCGTCATATCGGTTCTCTCCTTTTTGCTTTTTCAACAGAGTAACATACCCCTGCCAAAAAAGCAACCCCGGACTGCCGGTTTCCTAATCTTCGGCAAAGAAACGATATAAATGTACCGAAAAAGCAAAAAAATGTATTTACAACCGTTCCCCCTTGTGGTATTATATATGTCGGTGGAGGTTGGGACTTCTCCATTTTACGTCGTGTTTTTAACCATGATCCGTGCTTCGGCTCCTGGTCTAAAAATATACGGACGCATCGTTTCCCGATGCGTCCACTTAAATTCCATCTACGGAGGTTACATACAAATGGCTCAAAAAGTTCAGTTTGTGGAGACCGTGCTGCGCGACGCAAATCAGTCTCTCATCGCGACCCGCCTGCCTTACGACAAGTTCGCTCCCATGCTGGGAACCATCGATAAGACCGGCTACTACGCAGTCGAGTGCTGGGGCGGCGCCACCTTTGACGTCTGCCTGCGCTACCTGAACGAAGATCCCTGGGAGCGCCTGCGCAAGATCCGCGCCGCCGTGCCCAACACCAAGCTGCAGATGCTGCTGCGGGGTCAGAACGTTCTGGGTTACTCCCACTATCCCGATGACTTCGTCAAGCTCTTCGTGCAGAAGTCCGTGGAGAACGGCATCGACATCATCCGTATCTTCGACGCACTCAACGATACGAACAACCTGAAGGTCGCCATGGAAGCCACCGTGAAGGCCGGCGCCATCGCCTCCGGCGCCCTGTGCTATACCACTTCTCCCGTCCACACCCAGCAGAAGTACCTGGAAATGGTGAAGGAGCTGAAGGAAATGGGCGCTTCCACCATCTGCATCAAGGATATGGCCGGTATCATGGGGCCCAAGGAAGCCTACGATCTGGTTTCCGCCATCAAGGACGCCGTTCCCGAGCTGCCCGTTGACCTGCACACCCACTCCACCACCGGTCTTGCCTTCATGACCTACCTGAAGGCCGTGGAAGCCGGCGTGGACATCATCGACACCGCCATTTCTCCCTTCTCCGGCGGCACCTCCCAGCCCGCCACCGAGACCCTGGCCTACGCCCTGCGTCAGCTGGGCTACGAGGTCGATCTGGACGACGACTGCACCAAGAAGATGGCCGACTATTTCAAGGTCGTCCGGGACGAGTACATCAAGGACGGCACCCTGATGCCCAAGTCCATGGCCACCGACACCCAGTGCCTGACCTATCAGATCCCCGGCGGTATGCTCAGCAATCTGCTCAGCCAGCTGAAGCAGGTCAACGCTCTCGACCGCTTCGACGAGGTTCTGGTGGAGACCCCCAAGGTCCGTAAGGACATGGGCTATCCCCCGCTGGTCACCCCCACCTCCCAGATGGTCGGCGTGCAGGCCGTGCGCAACGTGCTGGACGGCCAGCGCTACAAGTCCGTCTCCAAGGAGATCAAGGCTTACTGCCGCGGCGAGTACGGCCGTACCCCCGCTCCCATCGATCCCGAGATCCAGAAGCTGATCCTGGGCGACGAGAAGCCCCTGACCGTCCGCTATGCCGACACCCTGCCGCCCGTCGTGGACAAGGCGCGCAAGGAGCTGGGCGATCTGGCCAAGTCCGACGAGGACGTCCTGAGCTACATCGCCTTCCCCAACCTGGCCGAGAAGTTCTTCGCGGAGCGCAAGGCCAGAGAAGAGAACGTTGCTACCTACTCCATCGTGGAGTGCTAAGGAGGTACCGTTATGGTGTTAACTTCCACTTTGACGGACATCGGTTTTGTTGATGCCGCCGTCGTCGCGCTGCTGGGCTACGCCGTGGTGTTCTTCGGCCTGATCCTGCTGATGGCCGTTGTCACTGCCATGAGCAAGGCCTTCATCGCCCAGGAGAAGAAGGTCGCCGCCCACTCCGACGCCGCCAAGGCCGCCGTGGCCGCCGTCACCGACGCTCCTGCCCCCGACGCCCCCGCTGCCCCCGGCACCGCAGGCAAGCTGAAGCTTTACGATGTCGAACCCAAAACCGCCGCTATGCTCATGGCCATCGTGGCCGATAAGATGGGCAAGCCCCTGAACGAGCTGCGCTTCATTTCCATCAAGGAGGTCAAATAATCATGAAATACAAAGTGACTCTGAACGGCCGCACCTACGAGGTGGAGGTCGAAGCCGGCAAGGCAATGCTGCTGGACGAGTACGAGGCCATTGTCCCCACTGCCGCCCCGGCCGCTCCCGCTGCCGCCCCTGCCCCCGTGGCCGCTCCTGCGGCCGCCCCCGCCCCCGCCGCTGCCGCTCCCGTGGCCGGTGAGGCCGTCACCGCTCCCATGCCCGGCAACATCCTGAAGGTGAACGTCACCGCAGGTCAGGCCGTGAAGGAGGGCGACGTTCTGGTGGTTCTGGAAGCCATGAAGATGGAAAACGAAATTCTGGCGCCCAAGGCCTGCACCGTGAAGCAGGTCCTGGTTTCCAAGGGCTCCACCGTCGACACCGGCGCTACTCTGGTCGTCCTCGGCTAAGGAGGATAGGCCATGAGCATCAATGTTGGTGAAATTCTGTTAAACCTGTGGCAGGGTTCCGGCTTCAACGCCATTTTCGCCGGCTTTGCCGACGGCGGCTGGCAGAATCTGGTGATGCTGGTCATCGCCTGCGTGCTGCTGTACCTTGGCATCGTCAAGAAGTTCGAGCCGCTGCTGCTGGTGGGCATCGCCTTCGGCTGCCTGCTGTCCAACCTGCCCCTGGGCGGTCTTTACCACCAGGAGCTGTGGGACAACTTCATGAACCCCGCCAGTGACCTGTATCACAGCTACGGCGCCATCATGCGCGACGGCGGTCTGCTGGATATCTTCTATATCGGCGTCAAGACCTCCCTGTACCCCTGCCTGATCTTCATGGGCGTGGGCGCCATGACCGACTTTGGCCCCCTGCTCAGTAACCCCAAGAGTCTGCTGCTGGGCGCTGCCGCACAGCTGGGCGTGTTCGTCGCCTTCCTGGGCGGCGTGCTGCTGGGCTTTACCGGTCCCGAATCCGCTTCCATCGGCATCATCGGCGGCGCGGACGGCCCCACCGCCATTTTCCTGACCACCCGTCTGGCTCCCCATCTGCTGGGCGCCATCGCCGTGGCCGCTTATTCCTACATGGCGCTGATCCCCCTGATTCAGCCCCCCATCATGAACCTGCTGACCTCCGCCGAGGATCGCAAGATCAAGATGGTACAGACCCGTACCGTCTCCAAGGCCGAGAAGATCATCTTCCCCATCGTGGTGGTCATATTCGTTGCCCTGCTGCTGCCTGACACCGCGCCTCTGATCGGCTGCCTGATGCTGGGCAACCTGTTCAAGGAGACCGGCGTCACCGAGCGTCTGAGCGACACCGTGCAGAACGCGCTGATGAACATCGTCACCATTCTGCTGTCCACCGCCGTGGGCGCCACCATGGTCGGCTCCACCTTCCTGACCGCCAGCACCCTGAAGATCGTGGTTCTGGGCGTCGTGGCCTTCGGCATTTCCACCGCCGGCGGTCTATGGGGCGGCAATGTGATGTGCAAGCTCACCGGAAAGAAGGTCAACCCCCTGATCGGCTCCGCCGGTGTGTCCGCCGTTCCCATGGCTGCCCGTGTGTCCAACACCGTCGGCCAGAAGAACAACCCCTCCAACTTCCTGCTGATGCACGCCATGGGTCCCAACGTGGCCGGCGTTATCGGCTCCGCCATCGCGGCCGGCTTCCTGCTGTCCGTGTTCGGTTAATTCCATATCGTTCAAGCCGTGCCGGAGGAATCCTCCGGCACGGCTTTTTGTCTGCGGGGCAATTCCCCGATCGCATTCCGCAATAGGCTGTGATGTGCTTTTTCAGGAGCCTCTGATGAAATCGGCGAGAACCGTGAGCGAAAGATTTTTCGGCCAATCGAGGTATCAAAGGCGGCGGAATCCTGTATGTGCCCGCCGGGGGTATGCCGCATCCGTAAGCCGGCTTACGCCGGCAGCGGCTGTGCAATATTTCCCGTTTTTCAAAGGGAAGAAGCGGGGCGAAAAGACGGCCGAGACTCGCAGACGCAATTCGCGGTGCTGCCCTAAAATAAATTCCACCAGGACGCCCCGTGAGCCTGTCCCATGGCGTCCACCTTCCGGGAAAGGGCGGCGCACCCGGCGGCGAAGTCCGTTTCCTCCCGGGCGGCGGCGTAGACCTCTACCTGGGCGAACAGAGCGTCGATCTCCTCCATGGGCGTGTGGTCGGCAAAGCAGGCGCCCAGATGGCGGCTGCGCCCCCAGGCGTCCCGCGCCTGGAGCATCAGCGCTTCTCCCTGCGCCATGTCTCCCTGAAGCGCCGTTTTTGCGGCGTTTTCCAAATCCCGCGCGATGGGTTCGTGGCACTTGGCCATGCCAAATGTGGCGGCAACGCCCCCGGCCAGAAGCACCAGAAGCAAAGCAAATCCGATCCAGCTGCGCTTCACCTGCCGTACTCCTTTCCCAGCCACACGACCTTGTTCCCGGCGTCCACCGTCAGGAGCAATGTGTCCGCGATCTCCGTCCGGTGCTCCCGCAAGACCTGCTTCAGCCACGCTTCGTCCTTCCCTGCCCTACCCAGATTTTCCCGGGACAGGAAGCCGTCCTCCACAATGGTTACCGGGAGAAACCGTGGCTTGGGGTGAATCCCCGCGTCCTTGGCGCTGGCGGGACGCTCCTTGGGGAAGGGGAACACGGAAAGATTCCCGTCGGTCTCCAGAATGGCATACTGCACGGCGGTGATGTCCAGCACATCCTTTTCCCGCAGATGCCCTGTCAGCTCGTCCAGCGTCACCCGTGTGCGGCGGAGATTGTCCTGCACCAGCTTCCCGTTTTCGATCAGGATCACCGGCTTGCCGCACAGCAGCCGCCGGAACCTCACGCTGTACAGAATCAGCCCGGACAGCACCAGCTCCGCCCCCAGGACCGTCAATATCGGCACCAGCCCGGAGTACAGGGGGATCGCCCCGTCCTGCATGGGGATCGCCGCCAGATTTGCCAGCAGCATGGTCACCACGAACTCCGTCGGCTCCATCTCCCCGATCTGCCGCTTGCCCATCAGCCGGACGCAGACGATCAGCACCAGATACAGCGCGACGGTGCGCACATAAGACATAATCAAATCCCGTCACCTCTTGGAAGTAGCTTTTCCAAAAGGCGGCGGGATATACAGAATTTCTCCCGGACGGCACTGCCATCCGGGAGAAAAATCATGCGGGAATGTTCTCTTTCACAACGGCGACGCCGTCTACCAGATTTGCCATTTCCAGCGTACCCTCAATGGCCATCTGACGCTCCATCAGGTCAGTGAGGATCACCATGCCGTCCCGGCACTCGATCTTCATGACGTTGCGCATCACGATCGTTTCCGGGGTGAGCTTGTTTTTATAAACGGTAGAAAGACACATTGTCTATCCCTCCTTTACTTGGGAACTTCTGATTAAATGGGCAAGAGCTGTGAGCGAGAGATTTTTCGGCCAATCGAGGTACCGGAAACGGAGAAATACTTTATGTACCCGCAAGGGGTATGCCGCATCCGTAAGCCGGCTTACGCCGGCAACGGCTGCGCTATATTTCCCGTTTTCGATACCGAAGAGTGGGCGGAAAAGATCCGCTCACAGCCGCAGACGATTTATTCAGAGGTTCCCTTAACCTCAAGGCTGGTCAGCACGACGCTCAGGCGCATGTTGCCCTTCTCGAAGTCGGATACGGCGGCCATGACCTGCTCGTAAGCGGTGTGGTCGCCGGCCTTGTCCAGCTGGACGGCCAGGTCGGCCAGCTCCTTGGCATGGGCGGCGTTGTGGCCGACCATGTACTTCATCAGCGCCACCAGCTCCTCCATGGGCGTATGCTCGCAGGCGCCGGCGCAGGACGCGCAGTCCTGACCGCAGTCATGGACGTGGGTATGCTCCGCGCCGTCGGCGTGGAGGTGGGCGTGATCGTGGGGATGGTCGTGGGCGTGGGTATGGCCGCCGGCCACGTGGTCGGAATCGATATGCATAGGAATGCCTCCTTGATTTTTTCTACGGAAGCTCTGATTCAATCGGTAAATCGGCGAGAGCCGGCGGAGGAGGATCTCGGCTCAGCCGAAAGCCTGAAAGCGGAGGAATGCCGTATGTACCCGCAAGGGGCAATGCCGCATCCGTAGGCCGGCTTGCGCCGGCAACGGCTGTGCAATATTTCCCGCCTTCAGAACTGCGCGGATGGGGCAAAGGATCCGCCGATCTGCCGAAGGCGATCCATTCAGAGGTTCCCTACTATTATACTCACGAAAGGCGCATCTGTCAAACCATTTATTTTTGCACAGAAATCCCCCCGGAGGGCTTGCGGAGCGTGAAGAAAAAAGGTATACTGTAAGAAGTGTAATTTATGTTGTGATCTTTCGTTTCAGAGCGAAGACTGCGTTTAAATCGCAGGAGGGCGTTATGAAAAAGATTTTGTCAATTCTATTGGCAGCGCTTATGCTTTCTTCGGTGTGCATTCTGGCATTTGCAGCGGAAAACGATCAGAAGATGACTACAAGCGACGAGCAGTGGTGGGATTGGTTCAACTCTCTTTCGGAGGAAGAACAGGCATGCATCCGTTTCAGGCCAGGCTCGGACGCGAAAGCGGAAAATGAGAACCTGCCTTCTGAAACGGCAGCACCACAAAGCAATGGTATTTCGTCAGCAGCGGTCAGCCTTTTGCCGACCGGTGGTGGAAAGCCAGCATGTTTCACCCAAGAAAGAGGGGCAAGACGATGACCGAACACACCCATGATCACGAGCACGAGCACGACCATGCTTATCTCCACGCCCACGGCATTCCCCACAGCCACGGCCATGTCCACGAAAATCAGAAGGCCGTGCTGAACCGACTGTCCCGCGCCATCGGCCACCTGGAAAAGGTGAAGCGGATGGTGGAGGAGGGACACGACTGCTCGGAGGTGCTGATTCAGCTGGCGGCGGTGCGCTCCGCCCTGGACAACACCGGCAAGGTGATCCTGAAAGACCACATGCGCCACTGCATGGTAGACGCGGTAGCCGCCGGGGACGAGGACGCCATTGACGACCTGTGTCAGGCCATCGATAAATTTATGAAGTAACGCAAGGGGGGTCAGGCTTTTGCCTGACCCCCTGATACTATTTCCCGCCTTGATGTAAGGGCGGTGTCCGCCGGAGACAAAGTGAGAAAGCAGTTTCTTTCATCAAGAGATTACAAAGAATAGATTCCATAAAAAATGTGTGGTTATAAGTACAGATTGCACAAAAATACCGCTGTATATTACTGCAAATCATCCATAATTCTTTGCGAAACTACTTTCGCAACCCGGCGTTGACGATGGGAATCCCAGGTGCTATATTGGGCTTACCAACAAAAAACAGGAGGGTAAACCATGAAAAAAATATTTGCTGCTTTGCTGTCCGTTATGATGCTGCTCGGAATGCTGGCTATGACGGCTTTTGCGGAGGAGAATACGGACGAAACCATGATTCCTGTGGTCGTCCAGGTTCCGGAGGGCTGGGGCACCCCGAATCTGTGGGCTTGGGCGGATGATGGCACCAACGCCTTTGCGGCTTGGCCGGGCGAGGAAATGGATCCCCTGGCTGAGGGGTGGTATTACACCTACGTTCCCGCCTTTGTCCAGAACGTCATCGTAAACGCCAATCAGGGCACCGACGCGGCCGTTCAGACCGATGGCATCGTGGTAGAGGCCGGTAAAGAGGTCTGGATCACGGTCGCGGAAGATCTGACCGCTTCCGTTTCCTATGAGGCCCAGCTGCGGGGCGAGATTCCTGCGTATGTTGAAAAGTTTGTTGTTCACGCCTATGTTCCCCTGTCCTGGAAAACCGTAAATCTGTGGGCATGGTCTGCGCCGGACGGCACCAACGCCTTTGAAAGCTGGCCGGGCAAGGCCATGCAGGAGGGGGACAACGGCTGGTTCACCTGCAAAGCCCCCACCTGGGTCAACTCCCTGATCATCAACGGCAACGAAGGAACCGTCCAGACCGAGGACGTCAGCATTGAAGGGAAGGAACTCTGGATCACCGTATACGAGGATCTGACCTACGAGCTGAGCTATGAAGACCCCGACAAGGCCGTGGACGACGTGACCGTACATGCCCAGGTTCCCGCAGATTGGGCTGACCCCAGCTGCTGGGCGTGGTCCGCGCCGGACGGCACCAATGCCTTCGCCTCCTGGCCCGGTGAAGCGCTGACCAAGGACGGTGACTGGTACAATATCCAGGTTCCCGGCTGGATCAACTCCGTAATTATCAACGCCAATGAGGGCGCCGTCCAGACGACGGATCTGTCCGTCGAGACCGGCAAAGAGGTCTGGGTCGTGGTGACCGACGCCGAAAACGCACAGGTCTTCTACGAAGAGCCTGCGCAGGATGCCGCGGCCACTGAGCCTGCGGCCGAGACAACCGTCCCCGCTTCCACGGAAGCGCCCCAGGAAGCGGCGGGGAACAGCAATACCGGCGCAGTTGTCGGCGTTATCGCCGCAGTCGTCCTTCTCGGCGGCGGCGCGGCGATCGTGGCAAAGAAGAAAAAGAGCTAAAAATACGCAACCGTATCCCCGGCGGGTACACGTCAGCCGTGTACCCGCTGACGGTCTATCAAGGAGGCTTTTATGAAACGGTTTCTCACTCTGATTTTATGCTTTGCGATGCTGCTGAGCCTGACCGCCTGCGGCGGCAAAACGGACAGCGCGGACGCAAACAAACTGGTCATCTGGCACGACAAGGAAGACGCGGTGATCACCGCCCTTTCCGATTATCTGGCGCAGGCCGTGCCGGAGCTGGATATTCAATTTGAAAAGAAAACCAGCCTGACCGATTCCCTGAAGCTGGTGGGCAATGACCCCTCCGCCGCCCCGGATCTTTTTCTGTTTGCCCATGATAAGATCGGCGTTTTTGCCGAAATGGGGATTCTGGCCCCGGTGGAGCCGCTGCTGGAGGAAGGGGCGCTGGACAATTTCCTGCCCATGACCCTTCAGGCGGCCACCTACAAGGACACCCTGTATCAGCTGCCGCTGTATTTTGAAACGCTGCTGTTCATGTACAACCGCCGTTATATGCAGGATGACGAGGTTCCCGCCACAACGGAAGAACTTTACGCCTATATGGAGAACAACACCGGCCGGGGGCGCTACGGCTTTGTGGAGCAGCACAGCACCGCCTACTATTCCGCCGCCTGGATCCACGGCTTCGGCGGCTCCATCATTGACAGCAGCGGAACGCCCTTCCCCGACGGGCAGGCCGTGCAGGATGCGCTTGCGTACCATCTGAAATTTGTAAAGCTGATGCCGGGGGAGACGGAATACAATACCGTGAACACACTGTTCCTGGAAGGAAAGGCGGACGCCACCATCGGCGGCCCCTGGATGGTTCCCTCTGCCCGAGAGGCCGGAATCGATCTGGGCATCGCCCCCATGCCGACGGTGGACGAAACCGGCCTTGCCCTGGCTCCCTACTCCGGCGTGCAGGGCGTTCACGTTCTGAAAGCTGCCGCCGAGGAGAAAACCGCAGCGGTAAAGCAGCTGCTGGCGGCGTTGGCAAAACCGGAGATCGGCACGTCTCTGGCGCTGGCCAGCGGGTGCGCCCCGGCAAACGGCAGCTGCTATGAAGACGCCCGCGTCGCGGAGGACGCTCTGGTGCAGGCCATGCGGCAGACGGCGGAAATTGCCGTCCCCATGCCCAATATTCCCGAAATGGACGTTATGTGGACGGTGGTCAGTAACCTTTTGACCGATGTGAACCTGTCCGGCAAGGATATCCCCTCCAGCTTCCAGGCGGCCGAAGAACAGGCGAAAAGCCTGATCGCGGGGATGCAATAAAGGGAGTACGCCATGGAGAAAAAGAAACGGAAGGAATGGATACGCTCCTACGCATGGTCGGCGCCCTCCCTGCTGCTGATCGGGCTGATGGTGGTGTTTCCCATCCTCTATACCTTTTACATCAGTCTGACCAATATGAATGTCTATCACTGGTTTGACTTTACCCTGGTGGGGCTGGATAACTACATCCGGGCGCTGTTCGTGTTTGATTCCGGCTTCCTGTCCGCGCTGCTGGCAACGATCCTTTGGACGGTCGTCAGCATGGTTTTGCAGCTGGCCATCGCCTTTTTCCTTGCAAACCTTCTGAATATCGAAAAGCTCCGGCTGCGCAAGCTCTACAAAACGGTGCTGATGTTCCCCTGGGCCATGCCCGGATATGTGGGGATCCTGCTCTGGAAAACCGGAATGTTCAACACCCAGTTCGGCCTGCTGAATCAGTGGATGGACAAGCTGGGGCTGACTGCGGTCAAGTGGCTTTCTTCCGACGTATCGGCCTTTCTGAGCTGCACCGTGGTCAATCTGTGGCTGGCGCTGCCCTTCATGATCATGATTATGGACGGGGCCTTGCAGAGCATCGACAAAAGCTACTATGAAAGCGCCACTCTGGACGGCGCAGGCGCGTTCGCCCGGGCAAAGTACATTACCATCCCAGCCATGCGCCCCATCATTGCCCCGGCTGTGATCATCACGGTGTTTACCACCTTCAAGCAGTTCGACGTCGTCTACCTGCTGACGCAGCAGGCCGGCGCGAAAACCGGCTCGGGCTTCCACACCATCCTGACCTACGCCTACGAAAACGCGTTTATCACCAACAATTACGGCTATTCCTCGGCCATTTCCATGATTATTTTTGCACTTCTGCTCCTGTTCTCCGCAAAATTCCAGCTGAAGGAGGATGCCTGATGACGAAACGCAGATGGAGGGAAGGCGTCGGGCTGACGGCGCTGAATGCCTTTTTCATTGCGCTGTGCTTTCTGACGCTGATCCCCATTCTCTATGCTCTGAGCGTCTCCTTCAACGGGTCAAACAGCCTGCTCAGCTCGGATTTCTCATTCATCCCCAGGAATTTCACCCTGAAAAACTACCGGGAGGTTCTCTTTGGGGAGAACATCACCCTCTGGTTCCGGAATACCGTTTTTCTGGCAGTCGTGACCGTTTTTCTGTCCCTTCTGGTGGCGGTTCCGGCGGCCTACTGCTTCTCCCGCCGCCGCTTTCCGGGAAGAAAAGCCATTCTGCGATGCCTGGTTCTGCTGAATTCCTTCCCGGCGATTCTGTCCATGTTCGCGATCTACCGCCTGCTGCGGCCGATGGGGCTGGTCAATACCCGGCTGGGGCTGATTCTGGTTTACACGGGGACTATGGCGGTGTTCAGCCTGTGGAACACCAAGGGCTATTTTGACACCATCCCAACGGAAATTGAGGAAGCCGCCAGAATCGACGGCGCTTCCGATGGGCAGATCGTCCTGAAAATCGTCATGCCCCTGGCAAAGCCCAGCATCATCACCACCGCATTGCAGGTGCTGATCTATGTGTGGAACGAATACATCTACGCCACGACCTTCCTGACCGGGGAAAGCAAGTACACCCTGGCCGCCGGACTGAACGCCCTCCAGGCGACGGAGATGACCGGCTCCTGGCCGGTATTCGCGGCGGCGGCCATTACCGTATCTCTGCCCGTACTTGTGATTTTCTTCCTGTGCCAGAAGTACATGACCTCCGGGCTGACGGCTGGAGGTGTCAAGGGATGAAGCTGGACGCTGTTTTGCACATTCCCATGTCGGAATACTGCTGCGGGCTGGATGAGCGCCGCATCGTTTACCGCCTGCGCTGCGCCAAAGACGACCTGCAGCGGGTGACGCTTTTCTACGCCGACACCGCATGCCGGGTAAATCCGATCCTGTTTACCTCCGTCCCCATGGAAAAGGTTCTGTCGGATGCCTGCCACGATTACTGGCAGGTAGTTGTGGACAGCCCCTATAACCGGGTCTATTACTACTTCCGGCTGGACGATGGCGCGGAGACGAAGCTTTACTACAGCAATCTCTTTACCGACCGGCTTGCGCAGGATCGCTCGGAGTACTTCAAGCTTCCGTTCAATCACCGCAGTGACATTGCCCGCGTACCGGCGTGGGTAAAGGATGCCGTCGTATATAATATTTTCCCGGACAGCTTCGCGTCCGGCAGATGCGAAATTTCCGGGCGACCCCATTCACAGCGCTTTGAGCAGCAAACGGTTCGGGGCAGACTCGGCGGAACGCTGGACGGCGTTGCGCAGAATGTGGACTACCTGAAAGCGCTGGGCGTCAACTGCGTGTATCTGAATCCGATTTTCGCCGCCGGGGAATACCACAAGTATGACCTGCTGGACTATTACCATGTTGACCCCTGCTTCGGCGGGAATGAAGCGTTTCGGACGATGGTCAATACGCTCCACGCCGCCGGTATGCGGGTCATCATCGACGGCGTGTTCAATCACTGCGGCTGGCATTTCTTCGCCTTTGAGGACGTGGTCAAAAATCAGGAGAAGTCCCGCTACAGAGACTGGTTCTACGATCTGACCTTCCCCGTGCATCGTCCAGAAACCCCGGAGGAAATTCCGGACTACGCCTGCTTTGCCTACGAGCGCATGATGCCAAAGCTGAATACCGCAAACCCGGAGGTGCAGAAATACTTCTGTGACGTGGGCGCTTACTGGGTGCGGGAATACGGCATCGACGGCTGGCGGCTGGACGTGGCCAGCGAGGTCAACGACGGCTTCTGGCGGGCGTTCCGCGATGCGGTCAAGGGCGAGAATCCGGAAGCGCTGCTGATCGGTGAGGTGTGGGAGAGCGCCGGTCACTGGCTTCAGGGAGACATGTTCGACTCCACCATGAACTATGACTTCCGGAAGCACTGCAGCGCGTTTTTCGCCGAAAAGCGCATTGATGCGGCAGCCTTTTCTGGGCGCATTACGGATATGCTCATGCGCTACCGGTTGCAGATGCTCCCGGCGCAGCTGAATCTGCTGGACAGTCACGATGTCAGCCGCTTTCTGTCGCTGTGCGGCGGGGATACCGCGAGCTATCGCCTTGCCATCCTGTTCATGATGTGCTTCGTGGGAATGCCCACCGTCTTTTACGGAGACGAACTTGGCGTTCAGGGCGTTGGGGAGGAGGAATACCGCGCGCCCATGCCATGGAAGGGCGGCGATCTGGCGCTGCTGGGCTTTTTCCGGAAAGCCATCGCCATGCGCCGCGCCTTATCCCCATTGCGGGAAGGCGCTTTTCAGATGCTGGACGCTGAGGAGGGCAGCCGCGTGATCCGTTTCCGCAGGGATACCGGAGCGGAGTCCGTGACGGTCTGCATCAACGCGGGGAAGACCGATGCCGCAGTTTCTTCCTCTGAAGAAACGCTGTATTGGGCAGAGGGATTCCAGAACGGCGTCCTGTCCCCCGGTGGATTTGCCGTAACTTTCCGGTAAATTTTTCCCCGACCCTTTCGGGTCGGGGAAAATTATGCTATACTGAAAATAGGGTGGTGAAGAAACGATGGGTATTACCATTAAGGATGTGGCCAAGGCGGCGGGGGTCTCTATTTCCACTGTCTCCAAGGTTCTGAACGGACATTACAGCATTTCCGAAAAGACGGCCGAGCATGTTCGCGGCATCATGCGGGAGATGAATTATTATCCCAACGCCAATGCCCAGAGCTTTGCCAGCGGCTCCAATCACACGGTCGTGCTGCTGGCGAGTCTTGCTCCCAACGCCGCTTTTCAGAATCCCCATATGTTTGAGATCATTTCCGGTCTGGAGGAAGCGCTCTGCAAGCGGGGATACCGGCTGATTCTCCGGGGCGCGGACGCGACCTCTGCCTGCGGCATTGCCGAGGAGATCATCTCCCGCCGCAGCGCGGACGCCATTGCCATTCATGTGGGCGTCATGTCCCATCCCCTGGCCGCCGTGCTGACCCGGCTGCAATTTCCCCACATTGTTCTGGGCGCGCCGGATTTTGACAGCCAGGTCTGCTGGATCGACAACAGCAACACCTACTCCGGCACGGTCGCCGCAAGCTTCCTTCTGTCGCGGGGATATAAGCGCCTTGCCTTTATCGGCGGAAAATCCTATGATCTGGGTTCCGCCCTCCGTTTGCAGGGCGTGAAGCAGGGGCTTTCCAACGCAGGGGCGCAGCTGGAAGATCAATATATCTGGCTGGGGGAATCCACCCGGGCAGACGGCTTCCGCATGGCGGAAGGTCTTCTGAGTCAGAAGGAACTGCCGGACGCCATTATCTGCGCCAACAATTACATTGCCCTGGGGTGCGTGGACGCAGTCAATAAAAAGGGGCTGCGCATTCCGAAGGATATCGGCATTATGGCCTTTGACAATTTCCCCTTTTCCCAGATGATCGAACCGCCGCTGACGGTGGTGGACATCAACGTCCGGGATATGGGCACCCAGGCCGCAAAGTTCCTGACGGACATGATCCGTCGCCCCAACACGCAGATCCAGACCTATATCACGACCTCCAACATCATCGCCAGAGCATCCACACGCTAAAGCCCGGGGTCTGCACAGACCCCGGGGTTCATCAGATGTTCCTTTATTCCTTCGTTTCGTTTTCCCGGGTCTGCTCTGCGTTCTCCGCAGCACGGGCGGCGACCTGATTCACGAATAGGTCGGCCTTGTCGTGGGGACGGAAGCGCTGCCAGATCAGCACGCTTACCGCCGCCGCGCAGCTCACTCCCGCCAGCAGCTGGCTGACCCGGACGGAACCCCAGTACAGGCTGTCCATCCGCAGTCCCTCGATCAGGCAGCGGCCAAGGCCGTACCAGGCCACGTACCCCAGGGCGATCTGCCCGTCATACTGCCGATGCTTTGACAGGAAGTGCAGCAGCACAAAGCCTACGGCATTCCACACCGATTCATACAGGAACGTCGGATGATAGTATTCCCACGCACCGGTGACGGTGTTGTACAGCCCCATGCGGAAGAAGCTGTCCGTCGCCGCGCCGAAGGCTTCCCGGTTGACGAAATTGCCCCACCGGCCGATGGACTGGCCGATAAGGAAGCCCAGCGCTGCCATATCCAGCAAGGCGCCGATCTTGATCCTCTTGATGCGGCACAGCACCAGCACGCCAATCACCGCGCCCAGAACGCCGCCGTAAATGGCAAGGCCGCCGTTCCAGATGTACAGCACGGAAATGGGGTTCTCGGCGTAATCCGCCCAGGAGAAAATGCAGTAATACGCCCGGGCGCAGACGATGGAAAAGGGCGTGATCCACAGCACGCCGTCCAGCAGGTCGTCCTGCCTGATACCGAACTGGCTGCTCCGGCGGCAGGCGTAAACCACCGCCAGCATCAATCCGATGGCGATGATGAGGCCGTAATAGTGGATGGTCAGCGGCCCCAGCGCCAGGGTGCGGCTGGGGTTCACCTCGATGCCGAGAGAGGGGAAGGAAATGGTTGAATAGTTGGCAGGGATCATGATTGTGCCTCCTTGTTGACAGGATAGATCACGGACAGGCTGCACCGTTCCGCCCGGACTGCCCGGCGGAGGAAATCACAGATCTCCTCCGCGCCGATGCCGCGGTAGATTTCCGGGAAGCGGAAATAGTCGAAGTCCGAAAAATGATACGCGCACAGGCGGAAACAGGTGGAGTCGAAGCTGTCCAGCCCCCGGATGCGCCGGCCAAGGGCGCTGCGCTTCATCCTGAGAAACGCCTTTTCCGGCAGTCCCTCCGCCGCGATTCTTTCCGCCTGCTCCAGAATTGCTTCCCGGACGGCACGGGGGTCGTCGGAGTCGCCGGAACAGAGGAGTATGGCGCAGCCGTCCACGGTCTCGAAGCCGCCGCCGAAGGAGGAATCGATGACGCCCTGCTCATAAAGCCGCAGATACAGCTCCGAGGATTCGCCGAACAGCGCTTCCGCCGCCAGGTCGGCCACCATTTCCTCCCGGATAGCCGCGTCGCCGTGGGTCAAAGGTTCGCACTTGAACGCTAAGTTGAAGGTCGGCATGGCGACCTCCATGGAGCATTCCGTTTCGGCCTTCGGGCAGGTCATGTCCTCCTGCCAATCGCGCAGCTTCACGCCCGTCTCCTTCTTCTCACTGCCCAGAACCTCCCGGGCGGCAGTCGCCACGGATTCCGGGTCTACGTCGCCCACGACGCACAGCAGCATATTCCCCGGGGCGTAAAACGCCCGGTGGCAGGTATACAGCACCTCCGGGGTGATCTCCCGGATGGTCTTACCGGTGCCGAGAATGGGCCGGCGGATGGGATGGACGGCATACATGGCCGCCATCAGGTTATCAAACACCACGCTGTCCGGGGCGTCCTCGTTCATGCCGATCTCCTGGTCGATGATGCCCCGCTCTTTTTCCACGCTCCCTTCCGTGAAATAGGGGGTGGACACAAATTCCAGCAGCAGCCGCAGGCATTCGTCAAAGTGGTCGGTGCAGGAAAAATAATAGGCCGTCATGTCGTAGCTGGTAAAGGCGTTGACGGAAGCGCCCAGGGCGGCAAACTCCGCCGGCACGTCCCGGTCGCCCGGCAGGTCGAACATCTTGTGCTCCAGATAGTGGGCAACACCGGCGGGGGCGTGGTATTCCTTCCCGTCCAGAAGGAAATCCGTATGGATGGAGCCAAAGTCCGTGACAAAATAGGCAAGCTTTTTCGTAAAGCCCTTCCGGGGAACCACCAGAACCGTCAGCCCGTTTTCCAGGGTTTCCCGGTACAGCGTTTCGTCCAGTTCGGGGTAAAACTGCTTCGTCATTGGCTCTCTCCTTTCAGAAAATAGGTGCTGTGGAGCGTCACGGTCTGCGCCGCCGCTATGACCTCATCAAGGCTGACCCTCTCCACCGCTTCCATGTAGCGCTCCGGGGTCATGTTCAGGCCGCTTAAGCACGCGGTGGCATAGTAGCCCTCAATGGCGCCGGGGGAATCGGAGGTGGCGCGAAGGGAACTGAGAATGGCTTCCTTTCCGGCGGTCAGCTCTTCCCGGGTGATTTCTCCACGGCGGCAGGCGTCCAGCTGGCGAAGGATTTCGTCCCGTGCCAGCTGCTCTCTGTCAAAGTCGATGCCCGCGCCCACGGTGAGAATGCCCTTCGCGCCGTAATAGGACGATCCGATCCGGTAGCACAATGACATCGCCTCCCGGACGTTGAGGAACAGCTTGGAGGTCATGCCCGCGCCGAAAATGGTGTTGAACACCTGCATGGCGGGAAATTCCTTATCCCGGTTGACGATGGGGGTGACGAAGCCCATGCAGAGCTTCCCCTGGGAGACGTCCATCGTCTCTATTACGTCCTGCCCGGGGCAGGGGTGGAAGGGCGTCTGGGGCGGAAGGGTGCCTTCCCGGCCGCCCAGCCTAAGCAGCAGCGGAGAAAGATATTCCGCGACCGTCTCCGCCGGGGCGCTGCCTACGTAGAAAATTTCGATTCTGCTTTCCCGGAGGATGTTCCGGTAATGGGTCAGCAGCCCCACCGGGTGGATAACCGCCACGTCCTCCGCCTCACCAAGACGGGGCAGACCGAAGCTGTCGCCCCGGCACATGATTTTCAGCAGCTTTCCCATGGCGTAGACGCTCTTGTCGTTCAGCTCGGATTCAATGGTGGAAATGAGGTTCTTCTTTTCCCCCTCCACAAAGGCAGGCAGGAACCCATCCCCCTCCGTGGGGAAATCCAGAAGAAGCTCCTCCAGAAACTGAATCATGGGGGCAAGCACCTGATCGCCGGGGAGGGCAAAGCGGTCGTCCATAAAGCTGCAGTAAAGGCCGGTGGTCTGGTAGTCCCCCACCCGGCGCACCAGCGGGCTGACGGAAGCACCGTACAGCTCGTCCAAATTTTCCGTAATGGCGCGAAGGTCGGGGCAGCGCTTTGTACCCCGGAGCAGCACGGAGGGGATCAGCACGTTTTGGGCGGATTCCGCCTTTGCCATGGGGCGCACCAGCTGGAAGCTCAGGCACCCCTGCTTGAACCGGTCGTCCCGGCAGGCACGCAGGGTCACGCCGGGAAGCAGTGTTTTTGTTTCGATCATGTCAGACTCCTGATGGAAGAAAGTTACGGCAGAAAAGCTGGGCGCTTCTCTGTCCATGATATTGCAAGAGGTATTATATACCACTTTTCCCAAAATAGGAAGTCAATACACAAAAAATTCAGAGATTATTGGTTGTCATTTTCCTCTGTTTGCGGTAGAATGTAACGTGGATTTGTGTAAATTAGGAGGACTCCGCCATGGCATGGCTGGAATTTACCGTTGAAACCACGCCCCAGAGCATCGACGCTGTGGTTACCGCCCTCAGCGCCCGGGGATTTTCCGATCTGGTCATTGAAGACCAGTCGGAATTTGAGACGTTTCTGGAGGAAAACCGGGCGTATTGGGACTACATCGACGAGGGGCTGCAAAAAAAGCTGGAAGGGCTTTCCCGCATCAAGCTGTATCTGGAAGACACCGACGAAACCGGTCGGAAGCGTCTGGACGCGGCGGTGCAGGCGCTGGGGCTGACCATGACCGACGCTCCCCTCCCCGAAACCAACTGGGAGGAAAGCTGGAAGGACAATTACCCGCCGCAGGAGATCGGCGAACGTATCGTGGTGCTGCCTTACTGGCTGGCGGAGGAACCCACTGACCGGCTCAAGGTCATTCTCGACCCCGGCCTGACCTTCGGCACCGGCGCGCACCCCTCCACCCAGATGGTGATGGAGGTTATGGAGGACGTGGTGAAGCCCGGCTTCCACTGCCTCGATCTTGGCAGCGGCAGCGGGATACTGTCCATCGCCGCCCTGCGTCTGGGGGCGGAATCCGCCATTGGCATTGACATCGACCCTAAAGCGGAGGACATCGCCCGGGAGAACGCCGCCTACAATGGCTTCGCCGCCCCGGCCTTCACCGCCCTCACCGGCAACGTGACCGAGGACACGGCGCTGATGGACATCCTGGCTGTGGGTCGGTATGACCTGGTGCTGGTGAATATTGTGGCGGACGTGATCATCAGCCTTGCGCCGGTGCTGCCCCGGTTTCTCGACGAGCGCAGCACCCTGATCTGCTCCGGCATTCTGGACACCCGGCTTTCCGACGTGCTGGACGCCCTGACCGCCGCCGGACTGACCATCACCGCCACGAAAGCGAAGGACGACTGGCGCTGCGTCACCGCGAAGCGTATACTGTAAACGAAGGAGCGTATTATGAGTATCCCCTATCGTACCCGGCGGGTGCTGAACCGTCTGGGCATTGTGCTTATGATTTTTCTGCTGGTGGGCGTGATCGCCTGGCTGTGCTGGGTCGTCTGGCTGGAGCGGTACGTCGTGTACACCGCCGACGGCGCGAGCCTGGACTTTGAGCATTCCGCCCAGGACATCGTCGGCGAGGTCGCCACGCCCCCCGTGGCGCAGCAGAACATTTCCATATATTATAATGAAGGCAGCGACGCTCTGGACACCGGCAACGAGCTGACCCAGATCAACGGCTACTACATTTCCAGCAACATGCTGCAAACCGACATCAACGGCGTTCTGGGCAAGCTGGAACGGCTCCCCGCGGGCACGCCCGTCATGATCGACATGAAGGGTCCCTACGGCTCGTTCTTCTATCCCTCTAACTTGGATGGCGCGGTGCATTCCGCTTCCACGGACGTGGACGCCGTGGCGGCGCTGGTGGACACCCTGATGAACAAGAAATTCTACACCATCGCCCGGGTCTGCTCCCTGCGGGACTGGAATTTCGGCAACGAGCACGTCACCTGCGGCCTGTACATGCTTTCCCGGGCAGGACTGTGGCTGGATCAGGAGGGCTATTTCTGGCTGGATCCCACCAACGCCACCACCCTGAGCTGGATCACCTCCGTGGTGCTGGAGCTGAAGGGAATGGGCTTCAACGAGGTCATGCTGGCGGATTTCCGCTTTCCCGACTCCGATCAGTACATCTTCAACGGCGACAAGGACGCGGCGCTTCAGGAAGCCGCCTCCAAGCTGATGGGCACCTGCGGCGGCGATGATTTCACCCTGTCCTTCGGCGTGGCCGACCCCGCCTTCAAGCTGCCCGATGGGCGGTGCCGGATGTATCTGGAGAATGTGGACGCGGCCAACGTGGAGGCCAAGGCCGCACTGGTGAACGTTCCCGACATCAAAGCCCAGCTGGTCTTCATGGCCGCCACCAACGATACCCGGTTTGACAGCTACAGCGTCATCCGTTCCCTGAACGCCGCGGAGATCCTGGAAGCCCAGAAGGCGGAAGCGGCCAGCGGATCCTCACATTGATAAAATTCCGCCCCTGGCTTTCGGCCGGGGGCGGAATTTGCTTTATACACTCAGATATCCAGCAGCTTCAGATCCTCTTCCCGGATGCTGCGCGGCTCTTTTTTGTTCAGCATGTCGTAAATGCAGGGAACCACGAACAGCGTCATCAGCGTCGCATACACGAGGCCGCCGATGCACACGATGGCGACGGGCTTCATCAGCGACGTGCCTGCGGTCTTGTGTACCGCCATGTCCACCAGCCCCAGCACCGTGGTGATGGTGGTCATCAGGATGGGGCGCATTCTGGTGACGCCCGCTTCCTCGATGGCCGTGCGGCGCTCTATGCCGTCCTGGCGGAGCTGGTTGATGTAGTCCACCAGCACGATGCCGTTGTTGACGATGATGCCGGTGAGCATCACGAAGCCGATGAGGGAAATGACGCTGATCTCCATGCCGCACATCAGCAGCGCCATGAATCCGCCGGTAAAGGCCAGGGGGATGGTAAACATGACGATGAAGGGGGATTTCAGGCTCTGGAACTGGGCGACCATCACGAGGTACACAAGCAATATGCCCAGAACCAGCATCAGCAGCAGCTGGCGCACGGCTTCCATGATGGTCTCGTTTTCGCCGGTAAAGGTGTAGCTGACGCCGTCGCCCAGGTCAAGCGCGCCCACAACGTCCTGCGCCTTGGCGGTAATCAAGGTGACGTTGTAGCCTTCCTCCAGAGTCGCGGTGACGGAGAGGTAGCGCCGCTGATTGATGCGGCGGATGGAGCCGAGACTGGACGTCTCCTGTACCTCAGCAAAGTCGCTCAGGGGAACTTCCTCCACGGTGCCGTCCTGTTTGGTGACTTCAAAGACGTAATCCCGCAGGGAATCCACGTCCGGCACCGATCCTTCGGGCTTTTCGATAATGACGTCCGTAGAAACGCCGTCCAGCTCCAGGGTCGCGGCGGTGGCGCTGCCCGTCAGGCCGGAGGCCAGCTCCATATAGATCTGCGCCACGGTCAGACCGTGCTTCATGGCGGCGTTGCGGTCAATGGCCACGTGGAGGGCAGGGGAAGCGTCCTCCAGGCCGTCGGAAACCTCCGCCACGCCGGGGATGTCCGCCAGCGCCTTGCCGACCTGGGCGGCGGCGGATTGGAGGGTGTCCATGTCGTCGCAGTAAACGTTCACGGCAACGCCGCTGCCGGTGAGCATACTCATGTCCATCATGGCGGAGGAGGTGGTCACCTCGCAGGGAAGGTCGGCGCAGGCTTCCTCGATCTGCTTGCCAACGGCCGTGCCGCTGGCCTCGTCGTCGGCGAGGGTGATATAAACCGTCACGTCGTGGGATTCTCCGCTTCCCATGTTCAACATGGAGGTGCTGCCGCCCATCATGGCGCCTACGGTCTCGATGCCGTCAATCTTTCCGATTCTTTCCAGCACCTGGTCGGCAAGGGAAGTGGCTTCCGCCATGTCCGCATCCTCCGGCATGGTGATGGTAACGTCCACGCTGGGCATATCCATGTCCGGCATGAAGAGGAAGCCCTTGGCGAGACTGCCCAGCGCCGTGACCACCAGCAGCGCCGCCGAAACGATCAGCACCACCGCCTTATGCCCCAGCGACCACTTGACCGCCTTGCGGTAGGCGGGCAGTAGACGCTTTTCCAGCAGCCCCGGCTTGATCTCGTGCTCCCTGCGCAGCATTCCCGACGCCATGGCGGGCACCAGGGTCAGGGAGACGATCAGGCTCGCCAGCAGGGAATAGGTCATGGTGAGCGCCAGATCGGTGAACAGCTGCTTGGTAATGCCCGTGACGAACACGATGGGCAGGAACACGCAGACGGTGGTCAGCGTGGAGGCCGTCACCGCCCCCGCCACCTGCTTCGCGCCGGAGACGGCGGCCTGAATGACGTTGGCGCCCTTGGCCCGCAGGCGGTAAATATTCTCGATGACCACCACGGAGTTATCCACCAGCATACCCACCGCCACGGCCAGGCCGGACAGGGAGATCATATTGATGGTCACGCCGGTGAAGTACATCAGCACGATGGCAAAAATCACGCTGATGGGGATGGAGCAAAGGGTAATAAACGTGGGGCGCAGATCCCGCAGGAACAAAAACAATATCAGAATCGCGAACACCGCGCCGAGCAATAGGCTGTTCAGAATGGTGTCCACGATCAGATAGATATAGTCGCCCTGACTCATGAGGGACACGAAGCTCAAGCCCGGGTATTCCTGCTCCAGCGTGCGGAAGCGTTCTTCAATATTATTGGTGGTCTCGGCGGTTGCGTAGGTGCTCTGCTTTTCAAAGCTCAGCACGATGCCGTCCTTGCCGTTGAGCTTGGCATAGGTTTCGTCCCGGTTGTCGGTGAGCATGACCACCGCCACGTCCTTCAGCCGCACCGGGTCGATGCCGTCAACGCCGGGATCGAACAGGATAAGATTTTCCAGCGTCTCCTGGTCGGTGATCTCGTCGCCCACGGAGACCATGTATTTGACCCCGTCCTGCTCTGCATATCCCGCGGGCATGGCAAAATTCTGAGCGGTGAGGATCTGCGATACCATCTCCATGGTGACGATGTTGTTCAGGTCGGCCTTGTTAAGCGCGTCCTCCCGATTGCTTTCCACGGTATCCAGACCGCTTTCGATCTGGCTTAAGCCCTGGGAAATGGCGGCGCTGCTCACCGCCAGCTTGGCCGCGCCGGTGCTGAGCTGGAGCATACCGGCGGTTTTCTGCTCACTGAGCAGCTCCTGGGCTTCCTCGATGGAAAGCATACCGCTATCCAGCTCTTCCAGGGCGCTTTCCAGCTGGGCAATGCCCTCGTCCAGGGCGTCCAGCTGCGCCTTCGTCTCCGTCACGGAGGCAGCCAGACCCGCCCGGTCAGTTCCCTGTGACGCCAGCAGCGCGTCGATGCCCTCCACCGCGGCATCCGCTGCGGTGGCGGCTTCTGCGGCGGCGGTGAGCTGTCCGGGCAGCGTTTCCGCCGTCACACCGGCGGCTGCCATGTCCGCTTCCAGAGCGCTTTTTTCCACCGCGACCTCCGCCGACCTCTGGGCGATGGTCAGCTGATTTTCATTGTAGGCGGCTTCTTTTTCCGCAAGCGCTGCGTTCAGGCCGGGCAGATTTTCGTCGGCGGGGTCCATGCCCGCGATTTTATCCCGAAGCGCCTGAATTTCCGTATCCAGGGCTTCGTTGCCCTGTTTCAACTGGGCAAGGCTGCTTTCCTTGCTGGCCAGGGCGCTCTGCCGGTCGGAGAGGGATTGGAGGGTGTTCAAATAATTATGGGCTTCCTGCTGGGCGGAGAGGACGTTATTTACCTGGTCGTTCAGCTCCTTCAGAGCGTTGTAGGCGATCACCAGCTGCTGCCGCCCGGTCTGCGCCTGCTCCAGCTGACCCTGAAGCTCCTCTCGCATGGCCGTCAGCTCCGCCTTTTTCTCGTTCAGCTGCTTTTCCCCGTCGATCAGCGCGTTGACCCCGGCGCTGAGCTGGGACTGTGCGCCGTCCACCTGCTTCTGGGCGTCCTCCAGTTCTTCCTTTTTCTCGTTCAGCTCGGCGGCGGCATCGTCCAGCTCGCCGTTGATGGCGGCGGCGATCCGGTCGTTCAGCTTGTCGATCCGCTTCTGATCCAGCACCACGTGCAGCTCCTGCTGGATTTCGCCGCTGGCGGTGATCCGGGCGACGCCGGGAACGCCCTCCAGTTTATTCATCAGCGTTCCGTCCAGGAATTCCGTCAGCTCCACGGTGTCCATGCCCTCCATGGACACCGCCGCCACCTCCACGGGCAGCATGGAGGGGTTGATCTTCAGCACGTAGGGCGTGCCCACCGTGTCCGACCAGTCGGCGGAGAGCTGGGAGATTTCCTGCTGGATGTCCACGCCCACGGTGTCCATGTTGACGCCCTCGGTGAATTCCAGGACGACCATGCCCACGTTTTCACTGGAAACGGAGGTCACCTCCTGAATGTGATCCAGGGTGGACATGGCCTGCTCCATGGGCTTTGTGATCTCCTGCTCCACCTTTTCCGGGCTTGCGCCGGGGTAGGTGGTCATGATCAGCACATAGGGAAAGTCCATATTGGGAAGCAGGTCGGGTGTCATGCGGAAATAGGCCACCACGCCCAGCACCAATATGGCGATCACCGCAACGAAAACCGTCAGCGGCTTTTTGACGGAGAATTTGGACATACTGCGCTCCTCACTGCTCTCAAAAGAGGCATTAAAATTTGTAACAGCATAGCACCGTTTAACCCTGAATATCAACTGAAAATGTGTAAATCTTTTGTGAACGCCGTTTTTGCGGCGGGATATGTTCCCCCTTTACAGTTTTTTGGGGGTGTGGTACTATGGTGGAAGCAAAATGCCCTATGGAGGGAACCGATATGAAAAAGTTGCTTGCGGTGCTGACCCTTGCGTGTCTTCTCACCGGCTGCGCCGCCGGAGCGGCAGGGGGAAAGCCGACCATTTACGAAACCACATATCTGACCCTGTTCGACACGGTCACTGTGATTCGCGGCCGGGCGGAAAGTCAGGCGGCGTTTACGGAAACTGCCCAAAGTATTCACGACACGCTGCTGCGCTATCACCAGCTGTTCGATATCTACAACGATTACGAGGGCATAAACAACCTGAAAACCGTCAACGATCAGGCGGGCGTCGCCCCGGTGGAGGTGGACGGAGACATCATCCGTCTGCTGCGGGAATGCCGGGAGTTTTATGACGCCACCGGCGGTAAGGTCAACGTCGCCATGGGCGGCGTTCTGGCGCTGTGGCACGACGCCCGGACGGCGGGGCTTGACGACCCGGCAAACGCCGCCCTTCCCGACCGGGTCGCTCTGGAACACGCGGCGGCGCATATGGATTTTGACGCCGTGGTCATTGACGAGGGCGCCTCCACCGTTTTTATCTCCGATCCGGAGACACGGCTGGACGTGGGCGCGGTGGCCAAGGGCTGGTCTGCCCAGCGGGCGGCGGAAAGTGCGCCGGAGGGGCTGCTCATCAGCGTGGGCGGCAACGTCTGCGTCACCGGCCCCAAAACCGAAGAGGGCGACCCCTGGGTGGTGGGCATCCAGAACCCGGACGGCGGAGATTACCTGCACACCGTCTGCGTCACCGGGGGCAGCGTGGTCACAAGCGGCGATTACCAGCGCACCTATCTGGTGGACGGGGAATACTACCACCACATCATCGACCCGGAAACCCTGATGCCGTCCCGGTACTGGCGTTCCGTCACCGTGGTGTGCGCCGATTCCGGCATTGCCGACGCCCTGTCCACGGCGCTTTTCCTGCTGCCCCAAGACGAGGGGCAGGCGCTTCTGACCCGCTACAGCGCCGAAGCCATGTGGCTGGACGCCGATGGCGGAGAGTTCTTCAGCCCCGGCTTCCGGGAGATTCTGCGGACGTAAGGGCAAGGGGATGGGCATTTTCTGTTGGTCATATTTCCGGTTCCCAGACAGACCCTAATCAGAGCTTCCTTTATTCCTCGTCCAGCGGCTGGGTGCCCTTTGCCAGCGCGATAATGGCCTTCGCCAGCTCCCCGGCGGCGGTCAGGGCTTCATCGTGGGAGTTCCCGGCGGCGCCTACCTCGATCAGCAGCCCGCCGGGGGATAAGTCCTCGTTGAACCGCTGACCCCGTAGCTGTAACGGCCGGGTGATCCCGGGGCAGGCCGTTTCCAGCTGGGCGTGGAGCTTCAGCGCAAGGGAGAGATTGTCCTCCCAGGTGTCGTAATTCGTGCCCACGACGATCATCAGCTGGGCGCTGTCCCGGCCGTCCACCTGGGCGAGGGTGCGCATCTGGCTTGTCCCGCCGGAGGCGTCCCGGTGGAGGTCAAGCACCATCCGGATCGTGGGGTATTCCTCCAGCAGCTTCTTGATGGACTTCCGGGCGTCTACATAGGAACCGTTGTAGGATGGGTAATCATGGAGGGACGTATCCTGGATGGCGATAATGCCGTTCTCCCCCAAAATCTCCTGCACCCGGCGGCCGATGGAGAGCATGTTGTAATTGTCGTCCAGCGTCCGGTAGGCGGAGGTTTCGGTGTAAGTCTCGCCCCGGCGGGTGTAGCTTTCCGTGGAGTGGGTGTGCAGGATCAGCACCGTGGGCTTTTCGCCGGTTAAGTCCCAGGTCAGGGGCTTTTTCATCAGCGCCCCGATGTCCGGGCTGACGGAGCAGGCGTAGTACAGCTTTACCAGCTCCGGGTCAGAAAAGGACGGAAGGGGCGGCTCGGTGGGCTGCGGTGCCGCAGGGGGCGGAGATTCCACGAAATCCACCGAAAAAGCCTCCTGAGACGGCGAAAACCGGACGTCTCGTCCGGTTTCTAAGTAGATCAGGAAGGCGGCGGTGCCCTGGCTTGTCAGCCGGGACAGAAGCTCTTCGGGAAATCCTGAAGCAAGCAATCGCAGGGTCAGGGCACAAAGAATTGCTGCCGCGCCCACCCGCAGCGCCCTGCTGTCCATACGCCGCCCTCCTTCCGTAACGGAATGTCGAAAAACCTCGCCGGCGTCGAAAAATGACGCTGAAAAACCTACTTGCCGCTTCCCGGCTTCCACTTGGGCCTGGAACGCAGCTCCGTCCGGAGACTGCGGAAAAATTCCGTCAGCAGCGCCCCGCACTCGGCTTCCCGGACGCCGCTTTCCACTTGCGGGTGGTGATTGAACGCCATGGAAAACAGACTGCACACCGAATTCACCGCGCCGCACTTCCGGTCGGAAGCGCCATAGACCACCCGGGGAATCCGGGCGTTGATGATGGCGCCGGCGCACATGGGACATGGCTCCAGCGTCACGTACAGCGTACACTCCCACAGCCGCCAGCCCCCCAAACGCCGACAGGCTTCCCCGATGGCTTCCATCTCCGCGTGGGCAAGGGCGGACTTGTCCGTCTCCCGGCGGTTGCGTCCCCGGCCGACGATGGTGTCCCCCCGGACGATCACGCAGCCCACCGGCACCTCGCCGTCCGCCGCGGCCTCCCGCGCCAGGGCAAGCGCCTCGTCCATAAAATGGGCGTCCTCCATGACGATCCCTCCTTTTGGGATAATCATAGCGAATTTGGACGGGGCAGTCAACTAAAATCCTTACTCTTCCATCAACATAGCCGCGAACAGGACTGCCAGCTCTTCCCGGGAGAAGGGGCGCTCCCGGCGCTGCTCCAGCCGCTGGTCTGCGGCGCGGATACGACCCAGCAGCATTTCCTCCAGCTCTGCCCGTTCCTTTTCCGCCGGGGTTCCCGTGAGCAGATAGTCCGTGGTGACGCCCAGCTCCCGTGACAGCTTCACGAGGGTCTGCATGGACGGCTCCCGCCGCTCCTGCTCGTACATTCCCAGTGCGCTCGGACTGACCTGCAGCCGCTGCGCCAGCTCTGCCTGACTCAACCCCGCCTCCCGGCGCAGCGCCGCAATCCGGGTTCCCAACATTATGACCCCTTCTTTCCTGATATTGGTTAGCGCAAGGATACCACAAAAAAAGTGAAAAAACAGGGGAATAAAGACGCCTACACATTTCGACGGACATTACACATATCGTGTGGTATGCTGGTTCCATGGAAATAGCTGGGAAATTATGCGAAAAAAAGAATGCCGATTTCGACAGGTTATTGCCTAAATTTTTACGAAAGAGGTCGATTCTTATGATCCGATTCCTGGAACCCGTGCTGTACATAGACACTCAGGCCGAAATACCTGTGTGCCTGTGTGAAAAATGCGGCGGCGAGTGCTACGCGCCGGAGGGCGTCTGTCACTGCTGTGAAGGAGACGCGCTATGACGCTGGCAGAGCTGAGCGTGTGCTACGAGGAAGCCGCCGTCCCCCTGCGCCGGCGGCTGCGGGAGCTTCGGCTGCTGCTGGCGGCTACGGACGACCCGGAGGAAATCTGGCGCTGCAAGCGCCGCATTGCGGAACTGACCCCCATGCTGACCCAGATGAACGAGCTGGCGGAGCTGACGGCTCACTACTACGACAGGGGGTACTACCGGAATGAAAAATATACTGTATGAGGGCTATTTAGGCCCCCGGCTGCCCCGGGAGGTGCAGCTGAAGCGGGTGCAGCGGGTGATGCAGGAGGAGCTGACCCCCTTGCAGCGGGAGACCCTCATCGCCTTTTATTTTCAGGAGCAGACCCTGACCCAGATCGCCGCAGACCGGGGCGTGAACAAAAGCACCGTCTGCCGGACGCTGAAACGGGCAGAAGCCAAGCTCAGACGGTACCTGAAATATTAGTCAAATATGCCAACCTCTGGAAAGCCACCGGAGCCGCGCTGCGCAGGGCAGTACGGCTCCATTTTTTGCGTCCAGACCGGATATGCCGCCGAAAACCCCGTAAAATCCGACTCCCCCGGCGGTAGAATCCCCGGTAGAGCCGCAGTTTCCCCATTCTACCGGACGGGCAGGCCGGGACGCGCGGGTAGAGTGCAGGGAAGACAAAGCTCCTTGACTTTCGGGGACTTTGGCGGTAGACTATGACACACTCTGAAGATTGGGATGGAGCACCCTATGAAGACGCAAGCCCCCGCGCCCGTCAGAACCGTATATTACACCGACGAGCGAACCGACGAGTTTTCCTCCGCCCGGATCGAACCCCGGCGCATTGACGAGAGCTACCGGTACGTAAGCCCCCGCCCCGGGTGGAAGGCGGCAAGATTCGTCGCTTACCGCCTGTTTGCCATGCCCGCGGCATTCCTGTACTGCAAGCTGGCGCTCCACGCGCGCTTTGAAAACCGGCAGGTGTTGAAGGAAGTCGGGAAAACCGGCTGCTTCGTCTACGGCAACCACACCCAGCAGGTGGGCGACCCGTTCCTGCCCAATCTGGCGCTGTTCCCAAAAAGCGTCTACATGATCGTCCACCCCAACAACGTCTCCATGCCGGTGCTGGGAAAGATCACGCCGTATCTGGGCGCTCTGCCCCTTCCCTCCAGCATAAAAGCCATGCGTTCCTTTCTGGACGCCATCCGCACCCGGATCGGAGAGGGGAGCTACATCATGGTCTACCCGGAAGCCCATATCTGGCCGTACTATACCGGTATCCGGGATTTCCCCGCCACGTCCATGAAGTACCCCGTGGAGCTGGACGTTCCCAGCTTCGCCCTGACCACCACCTACCACCGCCGCCGCTTCGGCCGGAAGCCCCGGACGGTGACCTATCTGGACGGCCCCTTCCACCCCGACCACAGTCTTCCCCCCAGAGCCAGAGCACAGGCACTGCGGGATGAAATTTACAAGACCATGGTCGGAAGAAGTCAGGAAAGCGACTGCGAATACATCCGCTATGTGAAGAAAGAGGAAACCACGTGACCGATATCCTGTATTGCGGCAACGACAAGGTGTTCGACGGCGTGCTGACGTCAGGGCTGTCCATCGTGCGGCGGCTGGACGCGCCGAGACCGCTGACCATCCACATTTTCACCATGGCGCTGACTCGCGTTTCCCCCAGCTATCTTCCCATGACCCGGCGCCACGCGGACATCATCGAGACGGCGCTGCGCCGCCATAACCCGGACACCCATGTCAGGCTCTATGACGTCACGGGGCTTTACGAGCAGCACCTGAAGCAAAACGCCAACGAGGGCTGCTACTGCTCCCCCTACACCCTGCTGCGGCTGCTGGCGGATCTTTTGCCCATGCCGGACAAGCTATTGTACCTGGACGCGGACATCATGGTCTGCAAGGACATCGGCCTGCTTTACGATCTGGACGTGGAAACCGTGGAGTACGCCGCCGCCCGGGATCACTACGGGAAGTATCTCGTTAACCCAAACTACATCAACGCCGGCGTGCTCCTGTTCAACATGAAGCGGTGCCGTCAGACCGGGATCTTTGAAAAGTCCCGGGAGCTGCTGCGGACGAAGAAACTGATGTTCGCGGACCAGTCCGCGCTGATCCGCTCCACCACATCCCGGCGGCTTCTGCCTCAGCGGTTCAACGACCAGAAGTTCCTCCATGGCCACACCGTGATCCGGCATTTTTCCAAGCGGCTGTTTTACACCCCCTACCCCCACACGGAGAACATCAAGCAATGGCAGGTGGAGAAGGTACATAAGAAATTCGGTTACACTTGCTTCGATGACATCCTGAATGAATATCTGTCCATAAAGGAGAGCCTGCAATGAACCCCGTCAACTTATTTTTTGCCTGTGACAACGCCTATGTTCCCTTCCTGGCAGTGACGCTCACGTCCCTGAAGGAAAACTGCGATCCCAAGCGGGATTACGCTCTGCGGATTCTTCACACCGGCCTTGACCCGGAGAACATCCGGCGGCTCACCGGATCCTTCGCCTCCGAGGGCTTTACCATGGAGTTTATCGACATCACCCGAGCCGTGGAGCGGTTTTCCGACAAGCTCCATACCCGGGACTACTATTCCAAATCCACCTATTACCGCCTGTTCATCCCCGATCTCTTTCCCGGGCTTGACAAGGCGCTGTACTTAGACAGCGACGTGGTGCTGCTGGGGGACGTGTCGGAGCTGTACGACGTGGATCTGAAGGACAATCTGGTGGGCGCGATCCCCGACAGCGTGGTCGGCTCCATCCCGGCACTGGCGCTGTACACGAAAAAGCGTCTGCGGGTGGCGGCGGATCACTACTTCAACGCCGGGGTGCTGCTGATGAATCTGGACGCCATGCGGGCGTGCGATTTTCTGAACGTGTTCCTCCGGCTGCTGCAAAGCGTCACCTTCCAGATCGCCCAGGATCAGGACTATCTGAACGTCATCTGCAAAAACCGGGTGGAGTACGTGGGCTTCGAGTGGAACACCATGCCCTGCGACGTTCACACAAGTGCCCCCAAGCTCATCCACTACAACCTGGACTTCAAGCCCTGGCACCGGGATGACGTGGCCTTCGCCGACGTGTTCTGGGACTACGCGGAGCGTTCCGGCTATCTCGCGGAAATCCGCAAGGTTCGGCAAGGGTATACCGAATGGCACATCGCCCGTTCCGCCGAGGAGACCATGCACTTGATCGCCATGGGCAAAAAGCAGGCCAGAAAGCGGACGGCGAATATGCTGATCCACTGGAAGATCCGGCAGGTGGTGAACGTATGAAGAATGTCCCCAAGTCCCCGGAACGGCTCGTTATTCTGGAAAAGATCGCCCAGTACGAGCGGGAGGGGCGCTTTGACGAGGACGTGGAAAACGATCCCCCCGGCCGCGTTCTGCTGCCGGAGGAGATCGAGTACGCGGACAGGCGCTTTCCCGCGGAATGCAGGCGGACGGCGGCCTTCGGGGCGGCGTATCTGTATTTCTGGAATCTGCGGCGGAAGAAAGAGCTCATCCTGTGCAAGACCGAGGGGCTGGAGCATCTGGCCGGGGTACAGGGCGCGGTGATCACCTGCAACCATTTCCACCCCATGGACAGCTTCATCATGCAGAAGGTGTTTGACGCGTCCAGGCACCCCAAGCGGCTGTACCGGGTGATCCGGGAGGGGAACTACACCAGCTTCCCCGGTTTTTACGGCTTTCTTATGCGCAACTGCAACACCCTGCCCCTCAGCTCCAACATGCAGACCATGAAGAAGTTCCTCCGGGCGGTAGACCGGGTGCTGTCGGAGGGCAGCTGCCTGCTGATCTACCCGGAGCAGAGCATGTGGTGGAACTACCGCAAGCCCAAGCCCCTGAAGCCCGGCGCCTTCGACATGGCGCTGAAGAACCACGTGCCGGTGGTGCCGTGCTTCATCACCATGGCGGACAGCGGTCTGGTCGGCGCCGATGGGTTCCCGGTGCAGGCATACACGCCCCATTTAGGCGCCCCCATCTGGCCGGACGAGACCCTGTCCCGCCCCGTCGCCCGGGAGCAGCTGCGGCAAAAGACGGAAGACTTCTGCCGGGAGACGTATGAAACGGTATATGGGATCCCCCTGCGGTATGAGACGCGAGAGCACTGACACGGACGTATTTGACCAACAGAACGAAACCTCCGGCTTTCGCCGGAGGTTTCGTTCTGACTGTCAAAAAAGGCCGTTTGCCTTTTTTGACAAGAGGCTTGCAGTCTGCCGCGCGCACTCCTTGTCCGCCTGAGGCGGACAACTCGCACACTTGCAGCCTAAGAGGTATTTTCTGCCAGGTACACGCCCCGGCAGAAAATGATTTAATTTTATTTGCCGCCTGCGGGCGGCTTTCCTCTGCGAGGCTTTTTGACACACTGAACGAAACCTCCGGCCTTCGCCGGAGGTTTCGTTGTATCTTTTTGCGTTCATTATTTGAAATTGAATAAACGCCTGCCCTGTGATACAATGGCACTGTCAGGCGCACACGGGAGCTTCGCAGAGTACATCACGTCGGCGGAATTCCGAAAAATAATCTTCTCGAGGGATATAGAGATGGTAAAAATCTTATTTTTATGCCACGGCAATATCTGCCGCAGTCCTATGGCGGAGTATATTTTAA
>ERZ808240.370-NODE-370-length-60312-cov-5.028710_pt1 | contig 60312 bp, 56 predicted proteins | sample MGYA00521084_ERZ808240 | MGnify/ENA primary metagenome ERZ808240 (study PRJEB31516, sample SAMN03275571) | gut metagenome | biome: mammalia-associated habitat; material: feces | host: Papio cynocephalus | place: Kenya | collected 2012-08-06 ...
TATTCTACAACAGGAGGTGCTTTTTTTCACTGTCCGTTTTTCGGGGTATAGTCCACGGATGAGAACCGGGGGCAAATTTTTATATGCGGGGTTTGTTACGCCCGCTTGCGGCGGGTAATACCGACCGTGGCTACAATGCCGCCGCTGACGAACAGCAGCGCGATCCACAGCGAATACGGCGCGGCCTCACCGGTCTTTACGTCGGGGGACGGCTCTGGTGTGACGGGAGGGGTGACCGTGGGTGCTTTGGGGGTCATTTCCTTCACATATTGTGCTGTAAAGGTGCTGTCCGGCGACTCCATCGCAGGCACCGTGATGGTCTCCCCATTCAGCACCAGCTTGGCATCCGCGGCAAACACGGTGAAAGGTTCCTTGGTGTAGGCATATACCGAATAGTGGTAGGTCTTGCCCGCCTCAAAGACGGTCAGCAACTGTTCCTCCGCCGGGTTTTGCTCTGCATCCGACGAGCACCAGCGGACAGCTTCACCGTTCTCATTCAGAAGCGCCCATTCTTCCTCAATGGTGTATTTGTCCGCGTCCTCCGGCACGACTTTGCCGGTAAAGACGGGCTTGTCGCCCGGCTGGAATTGCAGGGTGGCGCCGGTCACCTGTACGGGAGCATACACATCCGTGCCCACTCGATACTGGGCGTAGGGATAGACGTTAATATCCTCGACATCGAATTCCCCGTCGTCATTCATCGTGTGCCGGGTGGGGTTTTCGCCGTCAAAGCCGTCGCTGGTATACAGCTCCACTCGCGCACCCAACAGCAACGGTTCGCTGCTGACCAGCGTGTGGGTATCGCTGCGCACCGTCAGAATGAAATCCGAGGCGTCCTCGTTATAGACCAAGGTGGTCAGAACGGAAGAGATGGCCATGGGCTTTTCATACATTTCATAGCCGTCACCGTCCCCGCCCGCGTCGGTCGGCAGCGACAGAGCGCTGGCCTCCGATTTGGCGGTCACGGTCAGAGCGGATTCACTGTCCAGACCGTTCAGCGTGAGAAAACCTTCGGTATAGATGCCGTAGCTGAAACCGGTCAGGCTGCATTCGCCCAGAGCCTGTACCGCCAGATGATCTCCGGGATAGTATAGCGCGATATCCGGCCAATCTGTGCCCTCCGGCTGATGCTTTGTGGTGATGTGGACATGATCCAGCTGTACGATCAGCAGCGTAGAATCGAGTTCCTCGGGCGGCACCTCCTCGTCCGACTGGACGGCAGGTTTGTCGGTTTCGGGAGCGTCCTCCAGATCGAGGGGGATCAGGGTGATATTGGCGTTTTCCTCGGTTGAAGAAACGGTGACGCCGGTTTCCTCGTTATAATGCCAATAGGACGTTTCGTTGAGAGGATACCGGACCACTTGTCCGCCGATGCTGATGAAGCCGAGATCCGGCTCGGTTTCCTCGGCCAGAGCGGCGGTGGACAGGAGCATCAGCCCGATGCAGAGCGTCAGCAGAAGGCAGCCGATGCGGCGAAATAGGGATGCCGTGCGGTGGTTTTTCATGTGTTTTCCTCCTTAACGTCTGTGTTTGATTGCGTGCGTGGTATTCTCCGTAGAACAGTATACCATGATTGACCGGAAAAGCGCAAGCAAAACTTTCCATTTTCTGTCAACCAACGTAATGAGAGTGCAGGCAACGCGATCGGGGTACAACGGTTTCTGAAACGGGGGGTATTCCACGTTTTGTTTGCCTTATCACGCGCTTCAACTGACTATCCGAAAAAATCCTCTTGTATCCGATCGGAGATTTTGGGCAAACAGCGCCGTTTAGCGGTGGGGTGCCCGTCAGATATGCTGCGCGGAGGGCAACGAAGCCGATGAGAGCGCTGTTTAGCCGAAATCCCGCTGTGCCCTAATCGCTTTGCCTGAGGTGCCCGCTGAATAACAGCGGCTGCCAATGCATAGGTATGAACGGGAGGGGTGTCTATGATCGAAACTGTCCGTCCCGGGGATACGGTTGGTTCCGTGGCGGCCCGGTTGAACGTGCCGGAGGATCTGCTGGCGGAGCTGAACGGCATCACGGTGAATACCCCGCTGGCGGTGGGGCAGGCTCTGGTGGCGCTGACCCCGGAGGTGCTGTATACCATCCGGCCGGGGGATACGCTCTATTCTGTGGCTCGGGCGTTTTCCACCTCGGTGGTGCAGCTGTACCGCAACAATCCCGGCTTGGGGGGCGATCCGCAGGTGGAGGTGAACCGCACGCTGGTGATCCGCTACCGGGAGGAGCCGTCCCGCCCTCTGGATGTGAATGCGTATGCATACCCGTTTATCGCCGGAACACTATTAAATGAGACTTTGCCGTATTTGACGTATTTCACGCCGTTCACCTACGGGTTTACCCGGACGGGTGAGCTGATCCCGCCCCGGGATGAGGGGATGATCGTGCGGGCGCTGCGGTACGGGGTGACGCCGTGGATGCATCTATCCACCCTGACGGATCAGGGGAATTTCAGCAGCGAATTAGGACTGGCGCTGCTGCAGGATCCGCAGGCGCAAGCAACATTGACCGCCAATATTTTGCGCACGATGGAAGAAAAGAATTACCAGGGTCTGGATGTGGATTTTGAATTCATCGGCGCCGCGGGCGCGGCACTGTATGCGGAGTTTATCACTGCTCTGCGGCAGCAGCTGGCGCCTTTGGGCTATGAGGTGGTGGTGGCGCTGGCGCCTAAGGTACGGGCGGATCAGCCGGGGACGCTGTATGAGGGGCATGATTATGCCGCTCTGGGCGCAGCGGCGGACGGGGTGCTGCTGATGACCTACGAATGGGGCTATACCTATGGGCCGCCGATGGCGGTGGCCCCGATCCCGTCGGTGCGGCGGGTGCTGGATTACGCCGTCTCCGTCATTCCACGGGAAAAGATCTTTATGGGCGTGCCCACCTATGGCTATGACTGGCCGCTGCCCTTCACTCCGGGGGTCACCCGGGCGCGCAGTCTGTCCAATCCGGAGGCGGTGGAGCTGGCGCTGATCCATGGGGCGGATATACAATATGATGCGGTTGCGCAGGCGCCGTTTCTTGTGTATACGGCGGAGGGAATCGCCCATGAGGTGTGGTTCGAGGATGCCCGCAGCATTGCCGCCAAGCTGGATCTGGTGGCGGAGTACGGTTTCCGGGGCATCGGCTATTGGAATCTCGATCGTCCGTTCCCGCAAAACTGGAGCCTGCTCAACAGCCGCTATCGGGTGGAAAATCGGGGGCGGGGGCTGTGAAAATCTTGCAACGTTCGGAAAAGTGTGATACAATACCCACGAGGTGAGCGGTATGGGCTATATTTGTGAGGATTGTGAAAACTACGACTATGACGAGGAATGTGAGGATCAGGTCTGTGTCGTGGATATGGACATGGATGAGTTGGAGCAGTTTCTGCTGTCCCGTCAGACCCGGTGCCCCTACTACCGGGTGCGGGATGAATACCGCATTGTGCGCCGCCAGAACTAAAGAAGAAACCACATCGGTAGTCCGGTGTGGTTTCTTTCAATGTATGGATGAAACGCGTTTTTTTGCGTTCCCCCGACGGCTTTGACAGTCCGGGAGTATCGGCGTCGCTTACGCAGTCGGTCGATTCAGAAAATCAGGGAGCACAATACTGCAATGGGCAGCGCCGGCAAGAGGTTGGCCACCTTAATGGTGCGGGGTCGGACCAGATTGATGCCGACACAGAAGATGAGAATATTTCCAACCATGGATAGAGCGTCCAGCACCGGGGCGGTGACGATGCCGGACAGCAACGCCGCCAACAGAGTCATGCTGCCCTGGAGTAGCGCCAGCGGGATGAAAGCGAAGATGCAGCCTTTTCCCAGCGAGGCAGCCATAATCAGCACTACGATCAGGTCAATGACCGCCTTGGCGATCAGGATGGAGTGGTCGCCGGATACTCCGTCCTGAATGGAGCCCAAGATCCCCATGGCGCCGATGCTGACGGTCAGAGACGCGGACAAAAACCCGGTGGTGAACCGGCTGTCTCCGTCGCTACCGGTTTTGCGGCGCAGCCAGTCGCCCAGACGCTCAAACCAGCTGTCGATGCCCAGCAGCTCTCCGATGAGGGCGCCGCCGGCCAGAGAGACCACCACCGGGATGGTACCGGTGGTGGTGAGGGATTTACCGTCGGCGGCAGGCACCAGCATTTTGGATAGTGTCCCCGCCAGCCCCAGAAACACGACGGCAAAGCCGGTGGCTTTCAGTATGGTTTCCTGCCAGCTTTCCCTAAGAAATCGCTTGCAGCCGATGCCCAGCAGCCCGCCGAGGATCACGGCGGCCGCATTGATGATCGTTCCCAGACCTCGCATGGCGGTTACTTTGCACTCCATTCATAGTTGACGATGTCCAGCCACCGCCCGAATTTTTGCCCTACCGCGTGAAGGGTGCCGCTGTACCGGAATCCCATCTGCTCGTGCAAACGGACGCTGGCGGTGTTCTCGCCGGTGATGACCGACACCACCGTGTTGGTGGCGGGGTCCTCTCTGGCGGCGGCGAGGATCGCCTCCATCAGCGTCCGGGCGATACCCCGACGACGGTACGCCGGGTGGACATAGACGGACAGCTCCACTGTGGTGCGGTAGGCTTCTTTTTCCCGGTAGGGGGATAAGCTGGCATAGCCAACCGCCCGTCCGTTTTCCTCTGCTACCAGTAGCGGATGGTTGTCCCGCCCGTGCTGTGCCATCCATTGCCGCCATTCCTCCGGAGTTTTCTCCCGGAGATCGAAAGTGGCGGTGTTATGGGTGATCTCATAGTTGATGATCTCCAGTAGATCGGCGGCATCCTCCGGCCGCCCGGGGCGAACGATCATGTGTATCTCCTCCTTAGAGAGCGATAGAGCGCGATTCGATGCGGCATCGCAGTGCGTCATGTATTTCTACTGACTGCACTTTAGCACTGTATTTTGCGCTTGTCAATCCCCTTTTTTATTGACATACCGTTCCGGCCGCCGTATAATAGGCAGCGGTGGACGAGGACTGATTGCGCAGAGAGGAATAGCGTATGTTTATCTATGAAATGCACCAGCATACCGCGGGGTGTAGCGCCTGCGGCATCGGCGATCCGGCGGATACCGTCCGGGCGCTGCACCGGGACGGATTTGCCGGTATGGTGCTGACCAATCATTTTTATCACGGCAACACAGGGATCACCCGTCGACAGCCGTGGGCAGATTTTGTGCGCCCGTATGAGGAAGCGTACCTGGAAGCGAAGGCTGAGGGGGAGCGATTGGGCGTGGATGTGCTGTTCGGACTGGAAGAAGGCGTCGGGCAGGGCAAGGAGGTGTTGCTGTACGGCATCACCCCCGCCTTTGTGTATGCCCATCCGGAGCTGCGGGACGCGGGTCTGGCGGACATTTCCCGGCTGGTGCGGGAGGCCGGCGGGCTGGTGTTTCAGGCGCATCCTTTTCGGGTGCGGGACTATATCCCCGATCCTGCCGCCACCCTGCCGGTGGAGCTGCTGGACGGGATGGAGACCGATAACGCCTGCAACGGTGAGGTGGAGAATCGTCGGGCGCAGCTGTACGCCCGGCAGCATGGACTGCGCTGCTGCGCCGGCTCCGATGCGCATACGGCCGACTTCCCCGACCGATTCGGCATTGCCGTAGAGAGACGCATCACGACCGAGACGGAATTGGCCGCGGTGCTGCGCTCCGGCGCCTATACGTTGTATCTGGGGGATTGACGGATGGAACAGACCGTAACCGCTGCCGGGATCGGTGCCTGGCTGGCACAGTGCCGCGCCCATCCGGAGCGGATCACCTGCCTTGTGATGGGGCATACCGCCCCGGATACCGATGCGGTGGTCTCTGCGCTGGCGGAGGCGGTACGCCGCACCTGGACGGGAGAGACGGGCGTCGCCCCGCTGGTGCAGGGCGACCGATTGCCCCGGGAGGTGCAATGGTTGTTCGGCGATGCCGGGGGGTGGCTGCCTCTGTCCGGCGATGATGCTTTCGGTGCGCGGCTGGAGGACGGTTCCGTGTGTCTTGTGCTCACCGATCATCAGGAGGAGGGCGCTTTGACCCCTCGGGTGGTGGCGGTGGTGGATCACCACCCCCGACTGCCGGGTGTGGCGCTTCCCGTGGACAGCGAGGTGCGCACCGTGGGCGCTGCCACTTCGCTGGTGGCTCTGCGCTGGCAGCGGGCGGGACTGGTGCCGGATGCGACGGTGGCTCGGTGGCTGCTGGGCGCGATACTGGCGGATACGGAAGGTTTGGTGCCGGCCAAGACCCGTGCAGAGGATGCGGCCGCCGCCGGGTGGCTGATCCCATTGACCGGGGAGGACCCGTCGGCGCTGTTCGCCGCACTGCGGGATCAGCTGTTAGCGGAAACGGATCTGGAAACACTGTTCGAGCGGGATTATCGCTCTTTTGCGGGATTGGGCTTTGCAATACTCAAAATGCGGGCGGAAGCGCCGCTGGATGTCGCTGCATTGCAGGCGCTGCTGGAAACGGACCGGCGGCGGCGCGGGTTTACGCTGTGCGTGGCCAAGGTGGCGCGGTATGCGCGGGATGGCCTGCGGGAAGAAATCTATTACCTCTCGGCCGAACCGGCGGAATACGCACGGGCGCTGGAGGTGTTGCGGACGGCAGCAAACGATACGGCCGTACAAACCGCCGATGGCGGACTGTACATCCCGCCGGAAGGGACGCATTTGTCTCGCAAGCGTCTGGTGCCGTTGCTGCTGGCGGAAAAATAATCCCTGTCTTTTGCAAATAGGGGTGGAATTTTCCGCCCGGATATGGTAGAATAAGGCGAAGAATTGGCGGGCGCGGCTGCACCCTCCGGAAAGGTTGGTATCACCACATGGATGCAAAGGAAAAACAACAGCTCATGCTGATGGCGGAGAAGATCCGTCTGGCAGTTATTGAGGGCACTTATCACGCGAAGAGCGGCCACCCCGGCGGCTCTCTTTCGATTGCCGAGGATCTGGCTTATCTCTACTGGAGGGAGATGCGCATTGATCCGGCTAACCCTCATTGGGCGCAGCGGGACCGCTTTGTGCTGTCCAAGGGGCATGCGGCACCGGCGCTGTACGGCGCGCTGGCGCTGCGCGGCTATTTTTCCACGGATCTGATTCCCACCCTGCGGCACGTCGGCTCTATTTTGCAGGGGCATCCGGATATGAAGCACATTCCCGGCGTGGATATGTCCTCCGGCTCGCTGGGACAGGGGATCTCCTGCGCGGTGGGTATGGCGCTGGCCGGCAAGATGGACGGTCAGGCGTATCGGGTGTATACCATCGTCGGCGACGGCGAGATCGAGGAAGGCCAGGTGTGGGAGGCGGCCATGTTTGCGGCGGCCAAACAACTGGACAACCTGGTCGTGCTGGTGGATAACAACAATCTGCAGATCGACGGCACGGTGGAGGAGGTCAACTCTCCCTATCCCATTCCGGAGAAGTTTGCCGCCTTCGGTTTCCATGTGGTGGAGATTGACGGCAACGATCTGGAGCAGATCGAAGGGGCGCTGAGAGAGGCTCGCACGGTCAAGGGCAAGCCTACCGCCATCGTCCAGAAAACCGTCAAGGGCAAGGGTGTGTCCTATATGGAGAACCAGTGCGGCTGGCACGGTGCGGCGCCCAAGCAGGAGCAATACGACATCGCCGTGGCGGAGATCACCGCCCGGATCAAAGAACTGGAGGGCTGACAAATGGCAGACGTGATCAAGCAGGCGACCCGTGACGCTTACGGTGAAGCGCTGGTGGAGCTGAGCGCCACCCATCCGGAACTGGTGGTGCTGGACGCCGACCTGGCGGCAGCTACCAAGACCGGTACGTTTAAGAAGGCGTGCCCGGAGCGGTTTGTAGATGTGGGTATCGCCGAGGGCAATATGATGAGCATTGCCGCCGGTATGGCGTCCACCGGCAAGCTGGTGTTTGCCTCCTCTTTTGCGATGTTTGCGGCCGGGCGTGCCTTTGAGCAGGTGCGCAACTCCATCGGCTATCCTCACCTGAACGTGAAGATCGGCGCGACCCATGCGGGCGTGTCCGTGGGGGAGGATGGGGCCACCCATCAGTGCTGTGAGGATGTCGGACTGATGCGCACCATCCCAGGCATGGTGATCCTCAACCCGGCAGACGGTGCGGAGGCCAAGGCTGCGGTGAAAGCTGCTGCCGATTGGCAGGGGCCGGTGTATCTGCGGTTCGGGCGGCTGGCGGTGCCGATGATCACCGATCCGGCGGAGCCGTTCGTGATCGGCAAGGCCAAGACGTTGGTGGACGGCGCCGATGCGACGATCATCGCCACCGGTTTGTTGGTGAATGAGGCGCTCGTTGCGGCGGAGCAGCTGAAAGAGCAGGGGATTTCTGCCCGGGTGGTCAACATGGCCACCATCAAGCCCATTGACCGGGATTGCATCGAAAAGGCGGCCCGGGAAACCGGAGCAATCGTCACCGCCGAGGAGCATAACATCATCGGCGGTCTGGGCAGCGCCGTGGCCGAGGTGGTGTGCGAGACCTGCCCGGTGCCGGTGCTGCGAGTCGGCGTGGAGGATACCTTCGGGCAGTCCGGCCCGGCGGTGGAACTGCTGAAGCTCTATGGCCTAACGGCGGAGCACATTGCGGAGAAGGTTAAGCAGGCGATCGCACAGAAATAAAAATAACCGCAAAGGGGACGGTGGCTGGGGACGGCGCATCACCCCTTTTCGCCGTCCGGCAAGGAGAAAAACGATGAAGCGTGAAATCAATATGTCCGACGGGGCGCTGCTCCCCAATATTATCCGGTATACCATCCCCATTATTCTCACCAGTCTGTTGCAGCTGTTTTTTAACGCCGCCGATCTGATCGTGGTGGGGCAATTTTGCGGCAGTATATACGTGGCGGCGGTGGGGGCCACCGGTTCGCTGACGAATCTGATCGTCAACCTGTTTATCGGGCTGTCGATCGGGGCCGGTGTGGCGGTGGCGCAGGCCATCGGCGCCAAAAATGATGAAGAAGTGCATCGCACGGTCCATACCGCCATTCCGACTGCGGCCATCAGCGGACTCATCATGACGTTCATCGGTTTGTGGCTGGCGCCGGACTTTTTGCGCTGGATGGACACGCCGGATTCGGTGCTGGGATTATCCAGCGTCTATATGCGGCTGTATTTCTGCGGCATGACCGCCAGTATGCTGTATAACTACGGTGCGGCACTGCTGCGGGCGGCGGGGGATACGAAAAGCCCGCTGATCTATCTGACGGTGGCCGGGGTGCTGAATATTCTGCTGAATGTGCTGTTTGTCGTGGCATTCGATATGAATGTGGCGGGTGTGGCGTTGGCTACGTCGATTTCGCAGACGGTATCGGCGGTGCTGGTGCTGTGGGCGCTGCATAAGCGCACCGACGCCTGTAAGCTGGAGTTGAAAAAGCTGCGATTCCACAAAAAGCCTTTTTTCAAGATGGTGCGCATCGGTCTGCCGGCCGGAATCCAGGGCTCGCTGTTTTCTATTTCCAATGTGTTGATCCAGTCGTCCATCAACTCCTTCGGTGAGGTGGTGATGTCCGGCAATGCTGCCGCGTCCAATTTGGAGGGCTTTGTGTATGTGTCCATCAATGCATTCAGCCAGACCTCGCTGAATTTCACCGGACAGAATATCGGCGCTTGTCGATATGACCGGATCCCGAAGATCCTGCATACCTGCCTGGCGTGCGTCACGGTGGTTGGTGTGGTGCTGGGGGCGGTGGCATACTTCCTCGGGCGTCCGCTGCTGGGCATTTATATTACGGATTCCCCCGAGGCGATCACCTATGGATTGAGCCGGATGGCGTACATTTGCCTGCCCTATTTCCTGTGCGGCATCATGGATGTAACCACCGGCTCCGTGCGGGGCATGGGCTTTTCGCTGGCACCGATGATCGCGACGGTTATGGGCGTGTGCGTGTTCCGAATTGTGTGGATTTATACGGTGTTTGCGATTTTCCGCACGCCGGAGAACCTGTATGTGTCCTATCCCATCTCCTGGACGCTGACCTTTGTGGTGGAATACTGGATGTTCCATCATTATATGCGTCAGATACGGCGGCGGGCGGCGGAACCGATGCTCCAGCCGGCATCGACGGGTGAAACGGAGCCGGCACATGGCTGAGTACGTATTTCCGGTGCCGCCGGAATGGGATAATGCCACCATGCAGAGTTTCCTGCGGCAGCATTGCGGGCTGTCCTGGCGGATGGTGGTGAAGCTCAAGCGGGTGGAAGGCGGCATGACCGCCGACGGTGTGCCGCTGCGCTCCATCGACCGGCTGCGTGCCGGTCAGACGGTACGGGTACAGATGCCGGAGGACGCGGTGCGCATTGAGGGGGCGGATATGCCGCTGTCGATCGTATATGAAGATGAGCATATATTGGTGATCGACAAACCGCCCTATCTGGCGGTGCATCCCTCTGCCGGGAAACCGGAGCCGACGCTGGCCAATGCGGTGGTGGGGTATTTTGAACGGCAGGGCACGCCGCTGTCCTTTCGCCCGGTGAACCGTCTGGACCGTAACACCAGCGGCCTGTTGTTGGCGGCGAAAAGTCCCCATGTGGCGTATGCGCTGGCACAGAAACCGCAAAAGGAGTACCTGGCGGTGGTGCTGGGCGCGCTTACCGGCAGCGGCACGATCGACCAGCCCATTCGTGTCAAAGAAGGTTGCTGTATCACCCGGGAAGTAGGGGAGGGCGGCAAGCCCAGTGTCACCCATTGGGAGAGTTTGGGCACCGATGGCGAAATTTCGCTGGTGCGTCTGGTGCTGGAGACCGGACGCACGCACCAGATCCGTGTGCATATGGCATGGATGGGATATCCGCTGGCGGGGGATACCATGTACGGCACGGATGAGACCTATTTGCCTCGTCATGGATTGCACTGCGGCCGCATGATGCTGCATCATCCGGTGACGGGTGAGGTCATGACGTTTTCTGCCCCGCTGCCGGAGGATATGCGTCAGCTGCTGGCAGCCCATGGCCTGTGGCAGGAACAAAATTGAGATGGAATGCCTGTGTCTCTCGGGGGGATACAGGCGTTCTCTGTTTGTCCAAGAGCTCGTGGGGCGCAGGAGCGCAGAATAAACTGGTAGAAGCGCTCCCGGAAGAAGTCGGAAAGTCCATGTGCATGGACATAGCCATGCGCTCAAGGCACGCAACGCAGCTTTTTATAAGCACGGACGGATATGCGCCTTGGTTTTTTGGCCGACTTCCGGGTATGTCAAGGTTCCCGGACACATCGAAAACGCCTGCCTCCCTTTTGCGGGGAGACAGGCGTTCTTTTGATGGCTTTGATATGGATCATTCGGCTGCTGTCGGCTGTGTATCCGCTACAATATTGCGGATCCAGATGCCCTTCTTCACCAGCCAATAGCCGAATACACATTTGATGAAGCACAGCAGCTGGCAGATGGCGAACAGCGGCAGAATGGGCATGGCGGTGAGCCGACTGAGCACCAGCGCTGTTGGCACTTGTACCGCCCAGACAAAACAGCTGTCAAACAGGATCGTGACCAGCGTTTTTCCGCCGGACCGCAGAGTGAAGTAGGAGGCGTTGGCGAACGCATCCAACGGGAATACCAGTGCGGAGATCTGCATGAGCCGGGTGGCGGTCAGGCGGATATCCGGTTCGGTGTTGTAGATGTGGGGGATGAACTCTGCCGCCACGGCGTAGACAATGGCCACCAGTACACTGACAAATACCGAGAAGGCAATCAGCTTGCGGCTGCTGTCCCGTGCCTCATCGGTTTGCCCGGCGCCCAGCTGCTGGCCGAGGATAATGCCGATGGCCACGCCGATGGCCTGGAACGCCACGGAAAACACGTTGAAGAAGGTGCTGGAAATGTTATTGGCCGCTACTACATCCAGCCCCCGCACGGAATAGCACTGGGTCAGCATGGCCATACCGGCTGCCCAGAAGGTCTCGTTGAGCATCAGCGGCAGCCCCTTGAGAGAGATCTGCTTTATCAGCCGTCCGGGGACGTACAGACTGCGGAACGCTCCCACAATAAACGGATTGCGCGCGGCGTGGGTACGTGTCCATACCGCCACGATGATCAGCTCTGCGAAACGGGATATGACCGTGGCGATGGCCGCGCCGATGACCCCCAGCTTGGGAGCGCCCAGCTTGCCAAAGATGAGGATGTAGTTAAAACACAGATTGATACTCACTGCCGTCAGGCCGGCTACCATGGGCAGCACAGTTTCTCCGGATTCTCGCAGGGTGCTGGAATAGCACTGGACGACGGCATAGGGGATGAGCCCCACCAGCATGACCCGCAGATAGTCCCGGGCAAAGCTCAGTGAAGCCGCCGCGTCGGCGGCGCTGCCCTCGCCTTTCAGATAGGCGCTCACCAGCGGATCGCCCCACAGGAGGAAAACCGCGCCGCACAGCAGCGTCAGCACCACACAGATGATCAGCTTGAACCGAAAGGTGTGACGCACGCCTTCGTGGTTGCCGCTGCCGAAATACTGCGCGCCAAAAATGCCTGCTCCGGACACAGCACCGAAGATACACAGGTTGAATACGAAGATCAGCTGATTGGCGACGGCTACACCGGTCATTTGCACGGTGCCGACCTGCCCCACCATGACGTTATCCAGCATACTGACAAAGTTGGTGATGCCGTTTTGTACCATGATCGGCAGCGCTAAGGCCATCGTACGGCGGTAGAACGCCTTGTCTCCGATAAATTTACGTACCATTGGATTTCCTCCATTTTTTCAGATGCCGCACCATTCTATCACAGACCGGCTGATTTGGCAACCCCTGTTTTGGCGGACGGGCAAAATACATCCCCGCACCTTTTCAGCAAAGTACGAGGATGCATTGTTGACAGGATTAACGAATGGATACGGTCCATTTGTCCTCCCGGACCCGGTATATGAACTCGGTCAATTCCGGCGTGTTCATCACGTGTAGCAGCGCATCCATATCGGGAACCGTTTTCATATGCGCAAGCTGACGGTATTCGACCCATTCCATGGCGCCTTCTTCTGAGAAGGTGACGTGGCCCGACCATTCGGTCGCCTTGAACAGCAGAACGATATACCGTCCGTTCTCGATAGGAAACTGTTTTATTCCCACCAACTGGGGATGACTGATATCCAAGCCGGTTTCTTCCTTCATTTCCCGGATCACCGCGTCTACAAACGATTCGCCTCGTTCCACATGACCGCCCGGCAGGGCATATCCCTGCCAATCCTTTTTCGTTCGGTTTTGCAGGAGCAGCCGGTCGCCGTCCTCGATGAGGCATACTACGGTCAACTCGGCGGTTTCGGTTCTGTCCATGACACATCCTCCGTCGATGCGGTTCGGTACCACACCGGAAAGCAACATTGTTTACGGTTGGCGTGCGGTGAGATACTGTATCGCCCGCTCAATGGCATCTCTGGAATTGCCCCAGTCGGCGTCAGAATTGGCGCCGGCATTGCGATAATCGTACATTTCCGTGAAATGGTGCACATCGCTCCGCAGCTCTTTTAAGTACTTGCGGGTTAATTCCGCCGCAGCGCGCAGGAAGTAGGACTGCTCCCGCTTGCTGATGACCTTTTGCGCCGTTTGGGACAGAGCGGCAAAATGGGGGAGACATAGGCAGGGCTGCTCCTCAAATAACCGCTGAAACTCCTTTTGCGTCTCCCAGGTGCGGCAAACGGTGGCCAGCATCTTGTCCGTGGTATCCCGCATCTGATTGCATACCCAGCAGTCGTCCACCCGTCGGGAGGCAGCCTTTTCCTGCCCGCGAGGGCTTTTGCCCACCAGCGGTAGACCGGCGAAGATCTCCTTTTCCATTTCATCCAGATGGCTTTCCAGGATCAGCGCCACGCTCAGCCGGTTGCGTCGGGCCAGCATTTGCCGGTAGTGGTCGATGCAAAAACCCTGTTTATTGGTCTGGATGCGGATATCCGGCTCCATCATGGCGGCGCCGGTGATGTATTCCACCACCCGCTGCTCCAGCTGATCCCGCAGACGGCAGAGAGGGCAGCCGTCCCGTTCCTCAAACACCTCCGCTACCGGAATGTTCGTGATATCGTATCGCATAAATTGTCTCCTTTTCCGTTTATGCCCGTATGCGGCGTACCGCCGTAGTATGACCGGTGCGTTCGTCGATGGTGAATAGTACGCCGTCCATCGCGCAATCGCCTTCCGCTGCGAAAAACCGCACCGGGAGCTTTGTACGCATTTTCTCGATTGCCAGCTCGGTTTTGACCCCCAGACAGGATTGGATTGGCCCGGTCATACCCACATCGGTTTGAAACCCCGTGCCACCGGGGAGAATTTGCTCGTCGGCGGTGGCGACGTGGGTGTGGGTGCCAAACAATGCCGAGATACGCCCGTCTGCCCAGGCAGCCAGCGCCCGCTTTTCCGCCGTGGCTTCAGCGTGGAAGTCCACCACGCAGAGTGTCGGATCGCCCGCCTCGGTCAGCAACCGATCCAGTGTGTCAAAGGGGCTGTCCATCGCCTCCATATAGACGCAGCCCAACAGATTGATGACCGTCACCTGATACCGTCCGCGGTCGATGCAGGTGATGCCCCGTCCCGGTATGCCGGCGGGCATATTGGCGGGACGCAGCAGAAACTCGTTCTCTTCCAGTTGATCATAGATATCGCGCCGACGGAAGGTGTGGTTGCCACCCGTGATGACGTCGGCTCCGGCGGTAAATATGGCTTTTGCCGAGATGGGAAGGATGCCGTTGCCGTCGGCGGAATTTTCGCCGTTGACGATGCACACATCCACGTCCAGTTCCCGCTTGATTTTGGGGAGTACGGCTTGCAAATGGTTGCAACCGATGTGGCCGACCACGTCACCGATACAGAGAATATTCACTGAATTCCGCCCTTTCCGAAAACGGCGGAGCGTTTGCTCCGCCGTTTAGATGCTCGATAGAAGATGTTGGACAGTAGATGTTCGCCGGGAGATGAAACCGCTCGATAGTGACAGCACCAAATGCCCTTGAAAACAAGATGAATTCATGCAGTGCCGCAGTTAAAACGCATCGTACAGTGGGGGTACCCGCTGTCGCGAATACAACAAATCGCGTGCATTGTACAGACGCTTGTGGCGCTGCCCGAAGTGTCGCTCCGGCTCATAAAATAGTGGCGGTTTCGGCAACGCCGAATGATGGTCGTTTAGACCATCAAGCCGCTATTTGGGGCGCAACAGGAACGCATGAATTGTACAGACGCATGCGGCGTTGCGCCGTCATTCAACCGACACAAAATAATAATACACCGGCTGACCGCCGTTGATGAGGGATACGTCCACATCCTCGCCCAGCTTGGCGCGCACACTGTCGCAGACTGCCTCGGCAGCCTCCTCGGTCACATCCTCGCCGTAAATCACGGTAACGAAATTGACCTCTTTTCCGGATAGCCGCCGCTCGTTAGCCAGCGCCTTTACCAGCTTGGGAACGGCGTGTTCCACGGCCGTGTCCACAAATGCCAGTTTACCGTTGTTCAGCGCCAAAATCTGTCCCTCTTTGATTTTGTGCCCCTCGAAGTCGCTGTCCCGTGCCGCAAAGGTGACGGAACCGGTGGATACGTTATCGGCGGCTTTCTGCATATCCACCAGATTTGCTTCCACATCCTTCTCCAAATCAAACGCCACCAGCGCCGCGATTCCCTGAGGAATGGTGCGGGTGGGGAGCACGCAGACCCGGCGATCCGCCAGCGGCACGGCCTGCTCTGCGGCCAGGATGATATTTTTGTTGTTCGGCAGCACAAATACCGTCTTGGCGGGGGTCGCCTCGATGGCATTCAAAATATCGTCGGTGGAGGGGTTCATGGTCTGACCGCCGGATACCACCTGATCGCAGGCCAAATCATCCCGGAACAGAGCCGAGAGACCTTCGCCTGCCGCAACGGAAACAAAGCCGTAATCATTTTCCGGCTCGACTCGCTCCAGCGTCGGCTGCTCCAGACCGCCTTCTTCTTCCACCCAACCGGCGTTCTCGTGCTGAATGCGCATATTTTCCACCTTGACGGTCTCAAATTGACCGTACTTGATGGCCTCCTCCAGAGCCTTTCCGGGGTGGTTAGTGTGTACGTGCACCTTGATGATCTCCTCGTCGTCGACCACCACCACGCAGTCGCCGATGCTCTCCAAGTATGCCCGCAGAGCCAATGGATCCAGCGTGCATTTTTTATCCCGGCCGACGATGAACTCGGTGCAGTAGGCAAATTCAATATCCTGTTCAAAGCTGCCGACGGTACTCTTTTTCTGTACCTTAGACGCGGCGCCGGTATCCGTTCCCGCTACCACGGCACCGCCCTTGAACACATCCAGCATGGCGGTGATGATGATCAGGAACCCTTTACCGCCGGCATCCACCACTCCGGCTTTTTTCAGCTGGGGCAGCAGGTCGGGGGTGCGCTCCAACGAGGCGGCTGCCTCGGTGCAGATGGCCTCCCATACGGCGATCGCGTCGGGGTTTTGCTCTGCCGCCGTTTTCCCGGCCTCCGCCGCTTCCCGCGCCACCGTCAGAATGGTGCCCTCGGTGGGCTTCATCACCGCCTTATAGGCGGCCTCCATGCCCAGAGTCAGCGCTTGCGCCAGATCGGCGCCGTCCGCCTCGTCCTTGCCCTTCAGTCCCTTGGAAAATCCGCGGAACAGCAGCGAGAGGATCACGCCGCTGTTGCCCCGTGCGCCTCGCAGCAGGGCGGCGCTGGCCACATCCGCCACCTCGGTGGCGGTGGGATTTTCCAGACGGCTCAGCTCCCGGGCGGCGTTGCCGATAGTCATAGACATATTGGTGCCGGTGTCCCCGTCGGGGACGGGAAACACATTCAGGGCATCCACTTCCTGCTTCACATTCGACAGCGTATTGGATGCCGAAATCATCGCATCCCGCAATATCGCTCCGTTAATCACTTTCAGTCAGCACTCCTTTGCATAGCAAGCCATCCGGCTGCCGTATCGGTTGCGGTCTGCGCCGCTTATTCGGGTTTCATCCCATCCACGAACACATTGACCTTCTTCACCGTCAGCCCCGTGGCTTCTTCAACGGTATAGCGCACCTTGTTGACAATGCTTTTGGCGATGGCGGCAATGTTCATGCCGTAGATCACCGCAATATGAATGTCTACGATCAGCTTGTCGCCGTCGCTGCGCACATGAATACCATCGTCCGCATAGGCGCGGCGGGACAGTATTGAACGCAAGCCCTGACGGGGACCGGAGCGCACCATGCCGGCGACGCCGTAACAGGACGATACGGCATTACCGATCAAAAAGCTGAAATACTCCTGAGAAACCTCGATCGTGCCGTAGCGATTATCCATGCAGATCATATCGAACTCACCTTTCTTTAATTCTCTATATCCGTTACTGCCCGTAGGCAGAAAAATCGGTCATTTCCACTGATACATTCCGTAGAACGGATTGTAGCCATGGGGTGTTACCGTAGACAGCCGCCGGTCGAAAGCCGCAAAACCGCACCGCCAGCACAGGGGAATGTAGGGCAAATCCTCGTTAAAGGTCTGTATAAATTCCTCCAGAGATATCTCGCCGACGCGATAGCGGTTATAGGCTGCCGCTGCCGCGCTGTCCCGCTGGATACCAAAACTGGCCGCCCCCGTTAGCAAAGGGTCCAGACTCATGTTGGCGGCTAGCCGCACCTCGCCGAGGTAGAGGTCATAATTGCCGGCGGACAGGCGATTCTTGTAGTCGCTGTAACTGAGAGGTTCCACCGTGACCCGGATGCCCGCGCCCTCCAGCTCGGTACGGATCTGCTCGGCGGCGGCAGCCCGGGAACCGCCCTCATTGCTGTATATCAGCTCCAGTGAGAGCGTCTGTGATTCGCCGCCCGTACCAAATCCGGCCTGTTCCAACAGCTCTACGGCACCGGAGAGATCCCGATTGCCGGAGGGGGCTTCTATCTTCTCCACACCGCTCCAGACGGGGTGGAAAGGCATGGTCGCCGCCAGCGCCCAGCCGGAGCAGGCGGAGGCTGCCAGCGTCTTGCGGTCGATCAGACCGGACAGAGCCTGTCGCACCCGCACATCCGCCAGAGCCGGTCGACCGCTGTTCATACCCAAGTAGATCAGCGCGTTCATATTCACTGCCGCGCTGGCTCCGGATACGCGGGGGATTGTACCGCTCTGCAGGTCGTCATAGTAATAGGTGATATTGCCGGAGGCCAGTCCGTAAAACATGGTGTCCGCATTGGGCAGATGCCGCAGCGGGACGGTGGTGTATCGGGATGAGCGGCCGCTGTAAGGATTGGCGGTCAGTGTCGATCCTCCGTCACTCTCCGTCACCGCGTACAGGCCGCCGCCCAGCGGCGCTTTTCCGGCCGCGTTGGTGGCTGTGCCGCTCTTGAGGATCGGGAAGGAGAAGCAGGCGGCAGCGTTGGGATCCGGTGAGGAAAGAGTGAAAGTAATCTCCCCGGTCTTTGCGTTGGCAGAGGCGGCTGCCACGTTGGTCAGCAGCACCCGGTAGTTGGCGGAGGACTTTGCCCGCTGAAACGAGGCGGTCACATCCGCCGCCGTCACTGACGAGCCGTCGGAAAACCGGACGCCGGACCTTAATACCGCTACCCAGTGGGTGGGATCGGTCTGGCGTATGTCGCTCGCCAGGGAATTTACCGGGGCAAACCGGTCGTTGATGACCGTCAGGCTGTCATACAGCAGCCCGGCCAGACCCAGATTCACTTCGGTGGCGGCGGCATAGGGATCCAGCGTGTCATCCCGGCTGTATGCCAGCGAAAAAGTCTGAGGTCCCTCGGTGTTGTCCTCCGCGGGGGAAGAAACCGAAGCGGAGCTTTCCGGCTGGGAATTCTCCGCGTCCTTGCCGCAGCCGCACAGGAGGGAGAGACAAAGGAGCAAAGCCAGTAGACCGGCCGTGCGCCGCATACCGTAGCCCCCTTCCGTCGTGCATTCAAAGAAATCAAGCGCAACCACCCGTATACATCCTATATGCACACGAATTGCATCGTATAGTATATCACCTTTTTCCGTATTAAGCAAGCATTTTTCGCGCAGACCTGTTTTTCGGGCAGATAGAATGAATTTTTCACAGCCGGTTGCGTTTTGATGGAAGTTTTGCTATACTATGACACGAAATGACCGAGGACGGAGGAAATCACGGTGGTGTATTCATTTTTTGCGATGCTGTCCCGTATGAAGGACATCCGGCGTTGGGCGCTGATGCGCAACACCCGCCCGGAAAATATCAGCGAGCATTCCCACGAGGTGGCGGTGCTGGCGCACGCGCTGGCGCTGCTCACCAACGCCCACTATGGGGGGCAGGTGGACCCCGATCGGTGCGTGACGATGGCGGTGTATCACGATGTGCCGGAGATTCTCACCGGGGATATGCCCACGCCGGTGAAGTATTACAGCCCCGCCATCCGGGAGGCGTACCGCCAGGTGGAGCAGGCGGCGTGCGATAAGCTGCTGTCGACGCTGCCGGAGGAGCTGCGGGGGGAGTTTCGCCCCCTGCTGACCGAGACCGCCGGCACCCCGGAGGAGCGGCGCATCGTCAAGGCGGCGGATAAGCTGTCGGCGCTTATCAAGTGCGTGGAGGAGCTGGCGCAGGGGAACCGGGAATTTGCCAGCGCCCGGCAGGCGACGGAACGGGCGGTGCGTGAGATGCAGCTGCCCGCCGCCGACGAATTTCTGGATCGGTATCTGGCGGCGTATGAGTTGCCGCTGGATGAACAATAAGAACAGAAAACGATCAAGCGGCGGTCAGGTGCTTACCTGACCGCCGCTCGGCTCAGTTGGTGATAAAGAATGAATCCGGTAATTGGGAATAGCGGATATCCGGGGCGGTGATGTAGACGTCGCTCCGGTGTTGCATTTCGTCGCCGTTGTGTATTCGATGCAGCTTGATGAGACTGAAATCCGGATAACGGTATTCCACCGTGCCGCCGTCTTTGTAGTGTATCGCCGAGCAGGTGCCTGTTTCTGCATCCTGCTCCGCCTGTGCCAGCAGCGCCGCCAGCCGCTTGGCGCCGTTGCGGCGCACATCGTCACCTAAAGATAAGCCGCTGTCCCCGTACCAGAGCATCGGCTCCTCCAGCCCGTAGGTGTACACATTGTAGCCCCATGCCTGTTCTTCGGTGTCCGTGTTGATGTGCTCCCGTTTCATCTGCTTGGCGACGCGCACACTCAATCGGTAGCGTCCGTCGACGGAGTGGGTGACCCCGGTGGTCGTCAGACGCTTTAAGTCATAGACCTCGTCAAATTCCATGGGGTCGTGCAGCTCCGGATAGCGCCCGCCCATATAAGCGATCCGCACGGAGTCACCGGGCTGCAGCCCCGCTACATCCACCGCTTGCCGAAACCGGCGGATGGTTACGCGCGCGCCCATCTGCTGCCGCTTTTGCGCCTGTGTCGGCTGCACATACAGGGTGCCGTCGGCATCGTGGGAAAGAACGGTAGCGTCAAAGTATAACAGCCCGATGGTGGGTGTCAGCGATGTGTCGGAGCGGTCGGTGGGGGCGGTTGTGCCGGCGGCGGTGGAGTCCGCGGGGTCGGTCGAAACCACCTCCCCGGAGGTCAGGGAGCGCAAAACCTGTTCCTGTGCCTGCCGGTCGCATTCCGCCTGTAGCTTTTGCCGGGTCTTTTCATCGCAATAGGCTTTCTTTTGCAGCCGCCGGGGCACTTTTTTGAGAATTTCATTGGCGAATACCGCGCCGCCGCCGGTGGGTGTCCAGTATCCGGATTCCGTGACCACCCATCCTTTGGTGGCGCTGTCATCCTGTATATGTTCGGTGGGGAGGAGGGTGAGCACCGCCAGCTCCGTATATCCCGCCTGCTTGGAAGGAAGGACGCCCTCCAAGGTGTAGTCGCAGGTCATCACCTGGGCATAGACGGTGGTTTTGCTCTCTTTTTTCTCCATGCCGAACACCTCCACGGCGCAGGTGCGCAGATACTCATTCGTCACGGAGGAGGTCAGCGTTTTCCGCCCTTGGATATCCTGCGTGGCAAAGGCGGCGGCAGACCGGTTGATGCGATACCGCCCCGGGGCGGTGAGCAGGCACACGGCGGCGACCGCCACGGCAGCCACCCCGGCAAGCACCGCCCAGAAGGCGGGCTTTTTATAGTGCATCACCCGGCGGATACGGGCTTTCACCCCCACCTCACCGAATGCCAGCGGACAGGCAGCTGCCCCGAATCGCTTTGTGCTGCGGCGCAGCAGCGTTTCGGAATAGGCTTGCCGCCGGGTCAGCTCCATATCCCGGATGGCGCGCTGGTCACACGCCAGCTCCATATCCCGGCACAGCAGAATGTAAGCGACCCATAGCAGCGGCTGGAACCAGTAGACGGACACCAGTACGAACGCCAATAGCTTTGTCAGCGGGTCCCGGCGGCGGATATGCGCCTGCTCGTGGGCGAGGATGAACGCCTGCTCCTCCTCGGTCAGCCCGTAGGGGAGATAAATGCGAGGGCGGAACAATCCCAGTATAAACGGGGAGGCGGTCCACTCGCTCTGGTAGACGTTCCCCTCCATCCGTACAGCGGTGGCCATCCGCCGCCGCAGCCGGAGATACTGCACGGCGGCGTACAGGAGCAGCAGCGCCGCCCCTGCCAGCCAGACATAGGGCAGATAGGTATAGGGCTGACTGGTGTTGCTGTGATTTGTGCTGATGGGGGCTTCCGCCGCCGCTGGATTGAGAATATTGTCCACAGCGCCGATACCGCTGTCCACGGTAAGAATGGTGTCGCCGCTGTCGGCGTATTCCCAGCCGATGGGTTCGGCGGAGGGCACAAGGCTCACCGGGCTGGGAATCTCAAAGGGCAGCAGCAACTGCAGCGCCACCACGCCCCACAGGGCGCAGTGAATCCACCGGGGCGCCCGCCGCAGGAACACCCGCAGCACCAGAATTACCAGCACCGCCCACCCGGCGGTAACGGCGGCGTTAAGAGCGTCGAGAAAGTCTTGGAACAGCATAGCTCAGTCCTCCTGTTCGTCGATGATGCGGCGGATGGCGGCAATTTGCCGGTCGGACAGGTGCTGCTGGCGGGTGAATGCCGCCAGAAAGGCGGGGAGCGAGCCCTCAAATTTTTTATTCATCAGCTCATCCAGCTCGGCAATCTGCGCCTGTTCCTTGCTGATGAGCGCTGTGACGACGGTGTCCTTGTTTTGCACCACGCCCCGTTCGCTCAGCCGTTTGATGACGGTGTAGGTGGTGGTCTTTGACCAGCCCAGCCGGTCGTGACATAGCTGCGCCAGCTCCCGGGAATGGATGGGCTCATGTTCCCATAGAATCAGGCAAAACCGGTATTCGCTCTCAAATATCTTGGGGGTATTCATACACTGACCTCCTTGTACTAACGGATTAGTACCACGATATTCTAACAGATTAGAATGGCGTTGTCAAGCACTTTTTGCATGAGAATAAGTACGGATCTTCATCCGAAACAGAAAAAGCGGGATTCGGGTCATGCTCATAGCACGATCCGAATCCCGCTTTTGGGACTTCTGTTTCTGCCGATAAAAAACTGTTAGAACATATCGGTCACATGATCCAGCAGATCGCCGATGGAATGGAGTGCCTTGCCGGCGTTGCGCTTGATTCCTTTTTTGTTCTTCTGCATATAGCAGGTGGTGACAATTCCGGCCGCGCCGCCGACCAGTAAACCCATGCCCATGCCTTTCATAAAGTCGCCCATTGTCTTACTGCACATATCGTTGTGCCCCCTTTCTGCCGATAGTCTGCCCGGAATCGAAAAAAATATTGACCGCCATCGGATTTTTCTGGTATAATGCTGGCAAACCAACAAAGGGAGCAAATCAGAATATGCCTACACTGAATATCGTACTGGTTGAGCCGGAGATCCCGCAGAATACCGGCAATATCAGCCGTACCTGTGCCGCCACCGGTGCACGGCTGCATTTGGTGGAACCGCTGGGCTTTACCATAGACGACCGTCAGCTGAAGCGTGCCGGCCTGGACTATTGGCGGCTGTTGGATATCACCTATTATAAGAATCTGGATGATTTCTTCGCCCGTAACGCTGGCCCGTTCTTTTATTTTTCCACCAAGGCCCGGCAAATCCACTCGGATGTGTCCTATCCGGACGGCGCCTATCTGGTATTCGGCAAGGAGACGCGTGGACTGCCGGAGGAGCTGCTGCGCGCCCATCCGGATGCTTGTGTGCGGCTGCCGATGATCGACCGGGACGAGGCGCGTTCGCTGAATCTGTCCAATTCCGTGGCTGTGGGAGTTTACGAAGTGCTGCGCCAATGGGGCTACCCGGGTATGCGCACACAGGGGTGTCTGACGCAATTCGACGATTGATGCGGCTTGCGGGGCGATCCGGACACGCAGCGCCTACGTCTTTGGCGGCCGGGCTTTCAGCTCCTTGATGCCGATATACAGGAGCACCACCCCGAATAGCCGGTGTAGCAGCCCGGTGTTGAGGTTGGCCGCCAGCAGCGACACGGGGATGGCGGTGACCAGTCCGGCCAGACCGCACCAGAGGACGGCGCGCCACACGATGTTTTTCTGCTGGATATGCCCGATGAGCGCTGCCGGTGCACAGCCGATAAAGTATAGCAGATTGATGCCGCCGGCGGTGTACTGAGAAACCCCGGCGAACACCGTCAGATATAGCACCAGCAGCGATCCGCCGCCGATGCCGAAACCGCTGATAATGCCGGTGGCGACGCCGATCAGCCCTTTTATCCACATCATGGCAGCATCACCGCCTTGATTCCTCCGTACAGAATCAGCAGACCGAACAGGCGATGCAGCCATACGGTGGGAATATTTTTGAACAGCCGTGAGGACAGCAGGCCGCCGATGATGCCGCCGATAAGATACGGCAGCGCCTCCCGGAACACCCGCCCTCCGCCGATGCAGAACATCACGAAGGATGCGGCGGACAGAGGCAGGATGATGGCCACAGAGGTAGCAAAGGCCTTTTTTTCTTCCATGCCGGCCCAGCCGATCAGCAGCGGCACAAGAAAAAGACCGCCGCCCGCACCGAAGAGACCGTTGGCGGCGCCGGCCAGAGCGCCGGCGATGAGGTATTTCCCAATTGTTTTCATATAGACACTTCCCATTGGATAAAAGGATAGGAGGAATGACGATGCTACGCTATGGAGTCGTCGGCACGGGGTGGATCACCCGTTCCATGATCGACGGCGCGTCCCGATACCCGGAGCTGTTGCGTCTGACCGCCGTCTGCTCCCGCTCCCGGGAGTGGGGAACGGCGTTTGCGGCCGAAACGGGGGCTGAATTCGTGTTCACCGATCCGGCGGATATGGCCGGGAGCGACCGCGTGGATCTGGTATATATCGCCAGTCCAAACGCCTGTCATGCAGACCAGTGCCGCCTGTTTTTGGAGGCGGGGAAGCACGTGCTGTGCGAGAAACCGCTGTCCGCCGACCCGGCGGCGGTGGAATCCCTCCAACAGCTGGCGCTGGAGCGCGGTTTGCTGTTCCGGGAGGCCATCATGCTGTTGTATCAGCCGCAGCTCGCATTGCTGGAACAGGCTGTCGAACAGTGCGGAACGATCACGGCGGCGCATTTCCAGTTTTGCCAGTTTTCCTCAAAATATAAGGCGTATCTGGCGGGAGAAACGCCGAACATTTTCAATCCGGCGCTGCACACCGGCGCTTTGATGGATTTAGGTGTTTACTGTGTGTATCCGGCACTGTACCTGTTCGGCGAGCCGGAGCGGGTGCAGGCATCGGCGGGGTTTCTGCGTACCGGCGCCGACGGCTGGGGTACGGCGCTGCTGTCCTACCCCGATAAGCTGGTCACGCTGACCTATAATAAAACGGCGCAGGGTGCGACGCCCAGCGAAATTCTGGGCGATAAGGGAAGCGTGACGGTGGATTCCATCTCCAAGCTCTCAAATATTATCCTGCGTGAAAACGGGCAGCCGCCCAGGAATGTTTACGGTACGGACGAAAAGGACGTGCTCATGGGCCGGGAGATCGCGGCTTTTGCCCGCAGCATTGAGGCGGGTCAGGTCGCCCCGGACGGCAGAGACCGCTTGGCGCTGGCGGTCAGCCGGTGTATGCAGACCATCCGCCGTGAAGCCGGGATCCGTTTTCCGGGATCGGATATGTGAGAGGACAACAGCGCCCGCTATTCTATCCACACGAAATCATACGAGGAGAATGTACAATGGGTCAGAAACCGATTTTTTTGGCCGCCGCGTGGATCTGTCCGGCGGAATGGGCGGATATTCGACCGAAGGATATACTGCACAAGGAGCATATTCCTTTTGCGATGCCGCCCCGGGAGCTGCCGGACCAGCTGCACTATATGTTCCGCAAGACCTTTTCCTGTGATCGCGTACCGGAAAGCTGTCTCCTGCGCATCACCGCCGACGATTACTATAAGCTGTATTTGAACGGGCACTACGTATGTCAGGGCCCAGCCCAGGGATATGCCTTCGCCTACTACTGGAACGAGATGGAGCTGGCGCCCTATTTGCAGCCGGGAGAAAATGTGTTGACGGCGGAAGTGTACTATCACGGACGGATCTGCCGCTCTTATCAGAGCGGAGACGACCGGATCGGGTTGATCGCCGAAGCGGCGGCGGATGGACGGATCCTGTTTGCCACCGACGGCAGCTGGGAGTGCGGGCAGATATATGCTTACACCGGCGATCGCACGGTGGGCTACGACACGCAGTTTCTGGAGGACTATGACAGCCGTTTGCAGGCTGTGTCCTATGTAGCAGCATCTGTAAAGGTGATGGACTATACATATGCAGACAGGCCGGCGGAGCTATTGGAAGTATATGAGCGAACGCCTGCCACTGCAGAGCAGCTGGAGAACGGCGGTGTCTTTTATGATTTCGGTCAGGAGCTGACCGGCAGTTTGCACCTGCGAGCGACCGGAAAAGCGGGACAGCGTGTGCGGATCCTCTGCGGGGAGGAAACCGCAGATATCCCGGAAAAGACCCGGTTCGATATGCGCTGCAACTGCCGCTATGAGGAATGGTGGACGCTGGCCGAGGGTGAAAATGAGTGGACGCAGTACGATTATAAGGCGTTCCGATATGTGACGCTGATGCCGGATGATGGTGTAAAGGTAGATACCTGCACAGTAGCGGCGCGGCATTATCCCTTTGACGGCGATTTCTGCCGGCTGGAGACGGATGACGAGGTGTTGGCAGCAGTATTTGAAATTTGCAAAAACGGGGTCAAATTCGGGGCGCAGGAAACGTACACCGATTGCCCCCAGCGGGAGAAAGGCCAGTATGCCGGGGACCTGACCATTTCCGGTGCGTCCCAGTCGCTGTTGACCGGCGATTTGTCGCTGTTGCGCAAGGCGATCGACAACCAGATGCAGTCGGCCGTCGTATGTCCGGGATTGCTGGCGGTGACGCCGGGCAGTCATATGCAGGAGATTGCGGATTATTCGCTCCAGTTCCCGTTGCTGGCGCTGCGTCATTATGCTTATTCGGGGGATCGGGCGTATCTCGAGCAGACGCTGGGGGTCTGCGAGGGGATTTTGCAGCATTTTGCGCAGTTTGCTCGATCGGACGGACTGCTGGATCATGTATGGGACAAATGGAATCTGGTGGATTGGCCGGAGGGCTGCCGGGATGGTTACGATTTCCCGCTGCCCGATCCGGTGGGCGAGGGCTGTCATAATGTGATCAACGCTTTTTATATCGGCTGTACCATACAGACGGAGCAGATACGAGAGATCCTCGGACAACCGCAGTCCAAGCGCAGTCCGGCGTTGATCGAGGCGTTTTATCGTACCTTCTACCGGCTGGAGACGGGCTTGTTTGTTGATGCGGAGGGCAGTGCGCATAGCTCTCTCCACGCCAACATCCTGCCCCTGTTTTATAGGTTTGCCCACCCGGAGGATACGGAGCGGCTGGCGGATTTTCTGGAAGAAAAGGGCTTGTGCTGTGGGGTGTATGTGGCGTGGTTCCTGCTTAAAGCCTTGTGTCGTGCTGGACGGGAAACGGCCGCCTATCGGCTCATCACCTCAACGGGGGAGCATTCCTGGTACAATATGGTGCGGGAGGGCGGTACCACCTGCTTTGAGGCTTTCGGCAAGGAGCAAAAGTGGAACACCAGCCTGTGCCACCCATGGGCCAGCGGTCCCATCTCGGTGCTGATCGAGGACATTCTGCCCCGGCATCCGGAATTCGGGCGGATCGTTTGGAAAGACCCGGAAAAAATGCAACGGAAAGATCGGATGGTAACGGTATGATAGAACATTTGGAAGACCTTCTGCTCCAGGTGCAGAAGCCCGCCCGCTATATCGGCGGGGAACTGAACAGCGTGACAAAAAGCCGGGACGAGGTGGCGGTGCGGTTTGCATTCTGCTTCCCCGATCTTTATGAGGTGGGGATGTCCCACCTGGGTATGAAAATCCTGTATGCCCAGTTTAACCATGAGCCGGACGTGTGGTGTGAGCGGGTGTTTGCACCGGATACGGATATGGAGGCGCTCATGCGGGAGCATCATATCCCGCTGTATGGACTGGAAAGCCGGGACCCTATCCGGGAATTCGATTTCATCGGCTTTACGCTGCAATACGAGATGTGCTATACAGCGGTGCTGCATATGCTGGAGCTGGCGGGCGTGCCGGTGCGCAGCGATGCGCGGGGGGAGGATATGCCGCTGGTGGTGGCGGGAGGTCCCTGCACCTGCAATCCGGAGCCGCTGGCGGATTTTATCGACCTGTTCTTTCTCGGCGAGGGGGAAGAGGTGGATTTGGAGGTCATCAACTTATATAAGGAATATCGCGAAAAAGGGTATTCCAAAAAAGCCTTTCTCCGTGCCTGCGCAGACATCGAGGGGGTGTATGTCCCCAGTCTCTATGACGTAACCTACCATGAGGATGGAACCGTGGCGGCGATCACCCCGCTGGACGGGGTGCGCCCGACGATACGTAAGCGTATCATCAACGATTTGGATAGCTGCTACTATCCGGAGTATTTTGTGGTGCCGTATACCGATGTGGTATTCGACCGGGCGCAGAGCGAGATTTTTCGGGGCTGTATCCGGGGGTGTCGGTTCTGTCAGGCGGGATTCATTTATCGCCCGGTGCGGGAGAAAAGCGTGGATACCATCGACCGGCAGAGTCACGAGTTATGCCGCTCCACCGGCTATGAGGAGTTTTCGCTGTCGTCGCTGTCTACCAGCGATTATACCCATTTGGAGGAGCTGCTGAACCGTCTGTTGACCTGGGCGGAGCCGGAGCACACCAATATGTCTCTGCCCTCCTTGCGGGTGGACGGCTTTTCCGAAGAACTGGCAAATAAACTGAATGTGCTGCGGCGTGCAGGTCTGACTTTTGCCCCGGAGGCGGGCACTCAGCGCCTGCGGGATGCCATCAATAAGAACCTGACGGAGGAGGAAATTCTCACCACCGTATCCCGGGCGTTCAAGGGCGGCTGGACGGCGGTAAAGCTGTATTTTATGATGGGTCTGCCCACGGAAACTATGGAGGATATCGAGGGAATGGCGCAACTGGGGCAGAAGATCGTCAATTGTTTTTACGAGAATCCGGACAAGCCCAAGGGGAAGAGCGTCACAGTGTCAATGAGCGCCTCCTGCTTTGTGCCGAAGCCCTTTACGCCGTTCCAGTGGGAACCGCAGGCCACCATGGAGGAGCTGCGGGAAAAGCAGCAGCATCTCACCGAATGTGTCCATACCCGTAAGATCTCCCTCAGCTGGCACGATGCGAAAACCAGCTTTTTGGAGGCGGTGCTGGCCCGGGGGGATCGACGGCTGTGCCGGGTGCTGGAGCTGGCGCATAAACGGGGATTCAATCTCGATGCCTGGTCGGAGCATTTTAATTACGATGCGTGGATGGAGCTGTTTGAGGAAGTGGGTCTGGACCCGGCGTTTTACGCCAATCGGCGTCGTTCCTTTGACGAAATTCTGCCGTGGGATCATCTGGATTACGGCGTGACCAAGGCGTTCCTGATCCGGGAGAACGAAAAGGCGCATCAAGCGATCACGACCCCCAACTGCCGGCAGCAATGCGCCGGCTGCGGAGCGGCGTGCTGGAAGGTGGGTGAGTGTGTTGCAAACCGTTAGAGTGGTATTTGCCAAGATCGGGCGCGCCCGGTTTATTTCTCATTTGGATTTGATGCGTACCATGACCCGGGTAATGCGCCGGGCGCAGATTCCATTGTGGTATACAGAAGGATTTAACCGTCATCCCTATCTGACCTTTGCGGCGCCGCTGCCGCTGGGGCAGGAGGGACTGCATGAAACGATGGATCTGCGACTGGAAACCGAGATGCCTATGGCAGAGTTGGTGGAACGGCTGAACGCCGCCATGCCCGCTGAGATGCAGGCGGTCAGCGCCGCTCCGGCGGTTGCCAAGCCCGGCGATCTGGCGGCGGCCAGCTATCGGGTGGATTTTTGCTGTCCTCGAGAGACGGTGGAGGAATTGTTGGCCCAGTCAGAAATACCGGTGGAAAAACGCACGAAGAAAAAGACTGTGAAAACAGTGGATATCCGGCCGTATTTTGTCGAGGCTCAGCTGGAGGATATTCCGGAGGGTGTTCGTATGTATGTGACGCTCCCCTGTGGGCAGGAGAACGTGAACCCGGCGCTGTTCTGCCGCGCGCTGAATGAAAAGATAGGGGAGGAATGCTCTACCCGCGTGGTGCGGACGGAATTGTTGAACGGAATCGGTGCGCCCTTTCGGTAGAACCGTTCGGCGAGAAAGGAGAAGCCGGATGCAAACCGGGAGAGCGGCCGCCGGTTATGACGATGTGTCCTGCCACAAAGGATGTATCTTCTCTGAATCGGCAGGGCGTACGCAATGGATATCGCAGGTACAGAAAAATAAAAATCGGCAGGCACCATTAGGTGCTTGCCGATTTTTGGCTGCGGAACACGGATTCGAACCGCGACAAACAGATTCAGAGACTGTCGTGCTACCCTTACACAATTCCGCAATATTGTGATGTTGTCCTGCGCAACGGACACTATTTTAACACATAAATCGGATTTGTCAATAGGTTTTCCGGAATTTTCTGAATTATTTATGTAATTCAGGAAAAATTCGGGGGCGACGCTGCCGCAATCTACGTTTCTGTAAGAGGGGAAGAATCTGCTCCGACTCCTCAATACATATAGTCTGCTGGTGGATTGCTTACAATCTGTTCCGTTGGGCTCGCTTTCCGAGGGGTTCGGCACAGCTTGCGGGGGTCTGCCGTTCCGCCCCTGGATAGCGCCGGATTGTGCGCTTTTGTATGGAAAGGTTCCTTTTTACGGCAGTTCGAGAATTTTTTGCAAAAAGTGCTTGACAATTGCAAAAACTGCTGGTATAATACAACTCGTTCCGCAGGGGACGGCGACAATTTGGGGGTATAGCTCAGCTGGGAGAGCGCTTGAATGGCATTCAAGAGGTCAGCGGTTCGATCCCGCTTATCTCCACCAAGGAAAATCCCGACAAGCCTTGATATGACAAGGTTTGCCGGGATTTTCACTATCATGCTATATTTTGCGAAAATGCCCCAAATTTTCTTGCGTGACCCCCAGCGTGACCCCCAAAAATCGGGAGAAAAATTTTTAATCGAGTCAGGTGGTTTCAACGAACTTTTGCGGTGATCCTCCGGCATGACTGCCGTGAAAAAGGTTGGCACCCGGATACCTTCCCGAAATGAATCTCTATCGACAGAGCACATACGTCGAACGGGTGGGCGCTTATTCGGCTCTGCTTAGTCCGATCAGAGACACCAGTCCGGATACCGCCGGTTGAACTCCGTTGTCCGTTTCGCTTGCCTGACCCGTCGTTTGGCATTCTCTGTATTCGTCTCGTAGATGAGATTCAGAAGCAGGGCCAACGGGCATCAGAACAGCCATGGCTGGCTGATTTTGTCGTGAACGCCGGGTTCTCGTCCGGTTTTCACGCTGTCGGTGACGTTCCCTCCGCGTTCAGGCTTATCCGAAAAAAATGTATATCTGTCTCGCGGCGCATCACGTACCATGTCCGATGGCAAGCAACCGCCGGACGAACACCTCCGAAGGATTTATAAGCTTGTAAGATTATTCCGCAAAATTGAGAAATTAGCGCTTGACAATTCAAAGACCTTGTGGTATGATAGTCAACGCTGTGAGAACGGCGGCTGTGTAAACAGCTTATATGCGGGTGTAGTTCAGTGGTAGAACCCCAGCCTTCCAAGCTGGTCGTGTGGGTTCGATTCCCATCACCCGCTCCAATTTGTTTGTGACCCTGAGGGATCAATATGCGCCTGTAGCTCAGCTGGATAGAGCACCTGCCTTCTAAGCAGGGGGCCAGGGGTTCGAGTCCCTTCAGGCGCGCCAATATATGGTGGGTGTAGCGTAGTTGGCCTAACGCGTCAGTTTGTGGCACTGAAGATCGTGGGTTCGAATCCCATCTCCCACCCCAAAAAGAACGGACACCGCGTTTGCGGTGTCCGTTCTTTTTCGAGAAGGTTGGGTAAGCAGAAACCACACTACTTTTTGCGGCGGGGCGCAAAAAGTACAAGCACACAGCGACGGCAGGACCCGGAATCGGCAAATCTTCTACCCTCACTGTGTGCGGGGTTCAGAATCCCATCGTCTACCCGCGGAATGCTCGTTATTCATCCGGGTGGCGGCGATTATGCCTTATCCAGGAACCGATGCGTTGATGCTTTCGGACATATGAAATGTCCTGCTTCTTCCCATCGTCGCTATGTGTATTTCTGTGCGGACTTTTTCTAAATTGTCTAAAAACCAAAACGGGCATTTCATAAATTTTTTCGTATTCTAAGCATTTGCTTATATTTTTGGACGCATACTTCTTTACAATGGAACAAAATTATGCTATAATTGATAACATGGAATCGGATTCGGCAATCTTAGAGCTTTAATGCGGTCGAACGCACGTCTTATAAGAGAGTCGACGGAGTTGGGCAAAAACGTAGAGGTTGGGTGGACATCGAATGAGAAAGGATTCACTGTATAGAAAGAGGAATATGTTCTGTTCGCGGCGACCTGCACATTCGGTCTACTGTGTCTGATCAACACACTGACCATCAACTTTACGAAAATAGATGAGAGGATCGTGTATGGCGTATTTGGCGCTGAATCTCTGGGACTGTTGGCATTCTTCTTCATTACCGGTATTCCTAACGGGTTCAGCTCCCTGTGGAGATGCCTGATTCCCAGCTTTGCGCTGTTGATTTTCGGCATACGGGTGGGGAGCGCTTTTTCGGCTCTTGCTCTGGGAATGATGATTTTTCTGTTCTGGATCCCGTTTGGGAAATCGCTTTTGCTATATTCCTACACAGAAGAATTTATGCTGCGTTTTCCGTTCCTGTATTGCTCTGTCTATTTGATTTCTCTGCTGATCGAGGGGATACGAAGGGAGACCCAGAAGCAGCTGGAACTGATGAAAGAGAGCTATGGCCATCTGTACCGCCACGATGCTTTAACGGGGCTGTATAACCGATATGGTATTCGAGAATATCTGGATAGAGCTTTTTCTTCCGATAGAGCTGCGCAGGATCGCATGGCCGTCATCCTGTTTGATATCGACAACTTCAAGTACCTCAACGATGCATACGGTCACGAATGCGGCGATGAAGTGTTGAAACAGGTTGCGGCGATACCGCCCAGGATCATGTGCGGGCACTGTCATTGCTGTCGCTGGGGCGGGGAAGAATTTTTGCTCGTCATGCAGTGTGCGCACGATGCGGCGCAGGTCGCGGAGAATCTTCGCAAAGAAGTGGAACAATTGGTAGTTCATCATAAAGGAATAAGTATTTCTGTGACGATCAGCGTGGGCGTTTGTGTTGCTGAGAGCCTTTCCGGTTTCAGCGTACACGATGTGATAGATAAGGCTGACCGCGCCATGTATGTTTCCAAGAAGAGCGGGAAAAACCGCGTGACTGTTGACGCAATTTGATCGTAATTTTCGGAAGGCCCGGGATGAACTAAGATGAAAACATATCTGTGTTCCATGCTTTTGACTCAGCTCTCATTGCTCACCTTGATCGTGCTGGTCACAAAGAATAAGTCCTTGCGGAATAACAAAAAGCTGGGGATCATACTGGCATCCATTCTGATCATGGTGTGCGCCTTGCTGGAATTTTTTGGGGTGCTGCTTGAAGAAAATTCCGCGTCATTCCGTACGCTTCTCATGATAGTGAAATTTATGGAATTCAGTTTGGCTCCGGCGATCCCGGTTGCGTTTGCAGCTGCCTTTTACCCGATCCGCTCCTTGAAAACGGCGTTCATACCCAGCGGGATCCATGTGCTTATTGAGATCGTTTCCCTTTTTGGCGGATTTGTATTTTATATTGATGAGAATAACGTCTACCACCACGGTAAAGCGTACTTTATCTATTATGTATTTGTGTTGATCAGCATTGTGTATCTGTCCCGCACCGTCGCAAAGTATGGCGCGCGGTTTCAGAACCGAAACAATCTGCCATTGATCATGATCCTCATTTTTGTGCTGGTGGGGGTCGTGGCGCATATTGTCGACCGGGAGATCCGAATTGTGTGGCTTACGGTGGGCATGAGCATGATCCTGTTCTACATTTACTACTGCAACATGGTCTATCAGATTGACGTTCTGACCGGTTTGCTGAGCCGTCGTGCATTTGAGGTGCGGGAAGCAACCTTGAACAAACGCGCATATATCGTGTTTTTTGATGTGAATAACTTCAAGAGTATCAACGATCGCTACGGGCATTATTCCGGCGATCTCTGCCTGAAATATGTCGCGTCAGCGATTATGAAAGTATACCAGAAGAACGGCTTGTGCTATCGGATCGGCGGCGACGAATTCTGCGCGATCTTAGACCGAAGGATCCACTCTTGCAGAATCGACGAGTTGAACGCGCTGTTTGAGCAGGAGCTTTCCGCAAAGGAGACCGACGCTTTCCCGATGCCCTTGGTGGCCATCGGATATACTCTCTACGAGCCGGGCGTAACCGCAGTGGCCGATGCCGTGCACCGGGCCGATACACAGATGTATCTGGATAAAACGCGAAAAAAGGAAAATAAAAATTTTTCTTGTATTTTACCCAAATATTTGTTATAATGACCGTAGCGTGTCCAATGCAGAATATCGGCAAACCGGTCGAAAGGCCGGGACGCAAAGTTTAGTGTCTAACCGGAGTGAATCCGTATGATCGACTGACCGCACAATATCCGGTGCGGTCAGTTTTTTATTGGGGTGATCGCTTGAACCGCGTTTTGCGAGAAGAAAAGAAGTTTCTGATCAGTTTGGATGAGTTTATCGCACTTTCCCACAGCGTAGGTCAGGTGATGTTGGCCGATCCCCACAACGGCACCCATGGCTACACCATTCGGTCGCTGTATTTCGATACGGTGTATGACGGGGACTATTTTGAAAAGCAGGCCGGGATCGAGCTGCGCCGGAAGATCCGTCTTCGCTGTTACGATCCCGGGGCGGACTATGCCATGCTGGAAATGAAGCAGAAGCAAGGCGTGAATCAGCTGAAGCGCTCGCTCCGATTGCGGCGTGAGGACGCGGTGCGGCTGACGCAGGGGGATTATACGCCGCTGCTTTCATATAGTGAGCCGTTTGCGGCGGAATGCTACGGTTTGATGCACACCCGATGTTATCTGCCGCGAACCATCGTCGAGTATAACCGCAAGGCGTTTATTGCCAAGGAGAATAAGATTCGCGTTACCTTTGACAATCGCATCGTTTCCACCGAAAGCAGTTTTGATCTATTCAGCCGGAGTCTGAATATGAATCCGGTGCTGGATCCATACAATGTGGTGCTTGAGGTCAAGTATAACGGCTTTCTGCTGGAATACATCAAACGCATGATCAATCCCGTGAATCGAAGCGAACTGTCGGTCAGCAAATATGTGCTGGCCCGGCAAAACGGGTATCAGACCAGAGTATAGGGGAGAATACACATGAGAGAGAAAATCTACAACCTGTTCAACAATCCCAGCGACATGACCTGGCAGCAGATCCTGATGAATATTTCCGCAGCGGCCGCGCTGGGGTTGTTCATCTTCCTGTCCTATCAGATATCCCATCGGGGCACCATTTACAGCAGGAAATTCAATGCCTCTCTGGTGATTTTGGCGGTGCTCACGGGCACGGTGATGACCGTGATCGGGAACAACCTGGCTCTTTCGCTGGGCATGGTCGGCGCACTTTCCATTGTGCGGTTCCGCACGGCTGTCAAGGATTCCCGGGATACGGTGTACATTTTCTGGGCAATCATCGTCGGCATCTGCTGCGGGGTCGGCGATTATCTGGTGGCATCCATCGGCAGCGCCGTCGTCTTTGTGGTCATCCTGCTCCTCGGCTGTATCAAAAGCGACAATCGGATGCTGCTGATCGTGCGCGCCGACCGCTCCAAGCAGCCTATGATCCAGTCCCAGGTATATAAGCTTTTTTCCGGTAAGGCGGTTCTGCGGGTGGAGAACACAACGCCGGACACGGTGGAGTTGATCTATGAGCTGACCCAGAGACTCGTCAGAAAAGCGGAGAAGGACGAACGGAATATCTCGGACAGCATTTATAGGCTGGAAAACATCGAGTATGTCAATCTGGTGATGCAGAACGATGAGATATCCAACTGACGGAGGAGGGCTCCATGAGATATAAAGCGATCGGGGCAGCCGCCTGCGCGGCGGTGCTGCTGGTGGGCCTGCTGAACTGGAATGTGGTGTTCGGTCAGACAGCGCCCGGACGGGTGCACCAGCATCTGTCAGCACAGCCGAAGCAGGCCTGCACGCTGGCGCATGAGGAAGGGGCGCTGTGTACGCATTTGCCTCTGATCTGCATCGACACCGGCGGACAGGAGATTCCCGGTAAGGGCTTGATCGACGAAAACGGCCGGCGCGTGGGCTTTTCGACAACGCCGGACGGGGGCGACCGTATCACCGCGTCGATGCGGGTCATGGATTCCGAAACGGACTATAACCATCCAACCGACGCGCCGACGGTATCTTCGGAGATCGTCGTGCACGCTCGCGGTAACAGCTCCCGGTATTTTGAAAAGCACGGATACCGCATCAAGCTGGTTGACAGCGCAGGCAACAGCGCCCCTCAATCGCTGCTCGGCATGGATGCGCACCAGGATTGGGCGCTGCACGGCCCATATTTGGATAAGACCTTGATCCGGAATTACATGATGTACAATTTGTCCGGAGAGACGATGGGTTATGCACCGAATGTGCGTTTCTGCGAGGTTGTGATCGACGGCGCATACGAGGGGGTGTATGTGCTGACGGAGATGATCACCGCCGGCAAGGACGGCGCACGGCTGGATATGTCTATTGATGTAAAGGATAATACCTATACAGGCTATTTGCTGCGGTTGGACCGGCGAAATGAGATCGAGACGGATCGGGTCAACAATCTGACCGCCTATACCCTGAGAGCCGATGCGGATCTGAAGCTGGAGGTGGAATACCCCGGCCCTGAGAAACTGAACGAATCGCTGAAGCGCTCAATCGAAACGGATTTTTCGGGCTTTGAAAAGGCGCTGTATTCCTATGATTTCAACAATAAGAAATATGGGTACAGGCAATTTATTGATGTGGATTCCTTTGCTCTGTATTTTTTGATCCATGAATTGGTCGTCAATTATGATGCCGGATCGTATTCGACGTACATCTATAAGGATACGAGCGGGAAATACAAGATGTGCGTGTGGGATTTCAATAATGCCTGCGACAATTATCAGGAGCGCAGTGTTATAACGGTGCAGCATTTTGAACTGCAAAACAAGCTGTGGTTCGGTATGCTGATGAAGGATGAGGACTTTGTCGAGTGTGTGATACGCAAATACAGAGCTCTACGCAAAACGCTGTTCAGCGACGCGTATCTGGAGGCGTATATCGACGACACAGTGGCGTTTCTCGGGGCGGCGGTCGAGCGGAATAGCCGTCGGTGGGCTTCCGCTTTTGAGGATGATACTTTGCTGGAACCGGCGGACAGAAATCTTCATTCATACGATGAGGCCCTGACGCAGCTGAAAGACTTTTTTCGGGCGCGCACCGCTTTTTTGGACGATAACATCGAGTCGCTGCGGCAATACGCTGCCTCCTCTAAGATCAAAAAGTATACCGAAGTGACCGATTAGAAAGGGCGGCTTATGAAGAAATTTATCATCATCGTGCTGTGCATCGCCCTTTTGTTTGTCGGGCTGGATGCGGCCTATTACCGATTGGGGGTGTATGTGGATCTCCACCCCTCCGCCCCGACGGAGGTTTTCGTCCGAACCGCGGGAAATACCATTCAGCTCGACCGCGGCAGCGGCTATGCCGATTTTGAGATCCGGGGCGTGAACCTGGGCTCGGGCGAGCCGGGAGAATGGGCCACCGATTTTGCCATCGACAAGGAAACTTATCTGCGCTGGTTTCGGTATATACAGGAGATGGGCGCGAATACGATTCGGGTGTATACGATCCAAAACGACACCTTTTACAATGCTTTTTACGAATACAATGCGTCCAATCCGGAGCCGCTGTATATGCTCCATGGGGTCTGGGTGAACGACTATGTGCAGAATTCCCACAGAGATGCATACGATCCGGCTTTTTACGATACGTTTATGCGGGATTGCCGCACCATGGTCGATGTCATACACGGGAAGAAAACGCTCTCCTTGGGCCGAGTGGCCAGCGCAGGCCACGGCAGCTACCGAAAGGATGTATCCCCCTGGGTGATCGGTTATATTCTGGGGGTGGAGTGGGACGATCTCACGGTGGCTTACACCGATGAGACCTATCGGGACCAGCCGGACTATACCTCTTTTCAGGGGGAATATCTGTGCACCACCGATGACGCCTCCGTGTTTGAAACGCTCCTGTGCAAGATCGGCGACCGCCTCATCGACTATGAGACCCGGCGCTATAAAACGCAGCGGCTGCTCGCTTTCTCCAATTGGCCGACCACCGATCCCTTTGAATATCCGGAGTCGGTGAAAAAACTGTACATGAAATGCGCCTATGTGGATGTGGAGCATATCCGGGCGACCGATAAACTGCGGACGGGCTGTTTCGCCTCCTATCATGTGTATCCCTATTATCCCGATTATCTGAACTGGACGGACGACTGGGCATTCGCCGGTATCGAGGATAAAACGCCCTTCTATGACGGCGATGCGCTGAACACCTACCGCGCCTATCTCAGTATGCTGACTGCACATCATACGATCCCGGTGGTGATCTCGGAATTCGGTGTGTCCACCGGCCGCGGTATGGCGCATCGGGACCTGAACACGAACCGCAATCAGGGCAATATGTCGGAAACGGAGCAGGGACAGGCGCTCGTGCGGTGCTACGAGGATATTATGGCGGTCGGCTGCGCCGGTTCCTGCGTGTTTTCGTGGCAGGATGAATGGTTCAAGCGTACCTGGAACACCATGTATGCCGTGAATTTGACTCGGAATCCCTACTGGTCGGACTATCAAACGAATGAGCAGTATTTCGGCTTGCTCTCCTTCGATCCGGGAAAAGAAGAGTCCGTCTGCTATGTGGACGGCGATATTTCCGAGTGGGCGGACGCAACGCCGGCGGTTCAGTCCGGCGATATGTCGCTGAGCGTGCGCTACGACGAGCGGTTTGTGTATTTTCTGATCTATAAGAAGAATCTGGATTTTGAGCGGGACAGGCTGTATATTCCGATCGACACAACGCCGAAGTCCGGCAGCAATTACTGCGAGAATTTCGGACTGAAATTCGACCGGGCTGCGGACTTTGTTCTGGTGATCAACGGACGGGATAACAGCCGCCTGATGGTGCAGGAACGGTACGAGGTGCTGCGCTCTACCTATTCGCAGAATCTCAAGGGATTCGATACCTATTTGAGGGACAATGTGCCGGATCTGAATTCCTCCGAATTTGTGAACATTGATATGATCCTTGAGATTTTTAACGTGACCGAGGAGCAGCGCAGCAGCATGATCTATTCGTTCGGAGATCCCTCCTTCGAGACCGGAAAGCTGCGATACGGTAACGCCAATCCCCATTCCGATGCATTCGATTCACTGGCCGATTTTGCGCAGAACGGCGAGTATATCGAAGTGAAACTGCCGTGGCAGCTGCTGAATTTCTCCGATCCGTCAAGAATGGAGATTCTGGACGACTATTACAGCGGCAATTACGGGATCCGGTATCTGCGCATCGAGCAAATGTATCTCGGCATTCTGTCCGACAGCAGCGAACGCGCCGTCCTGGCGCCCTACGCGCTGAAGGGCTGGGGAAACCGGGTGACGTATCATGAAAGGCTTAAAAGCTCGTATTACGTGTTGCAGAGCCTTTGGAACCGGGAGGCGACGCCATGAGAGTTGAGGTCATGCTGTACGTCTACCTGTTCGTGTGCGCCGCCATGATCCTCTTCAATATTGTCACGGCTTTGCTCTTTCGGGCGGGCGAGCGAAAAACGGAAAAGGTCAGTCGCGATCTGCAGCATCGGGTGCTGGTACAGCTCAGAGTATTGGAGAAATATCCGGCAGTGGGGAAGAAGCATAAGCTCTATCTGAGTCGAAGGCTGCGAAGGGTCGGCAATATGGCGGCTTTTGACGCCATGCTGGAGACGGAATACGTCAATCATCCGCAGGAGATCCGGCTGTATTTGCGCAGTCTCGACGAGGTGTTTCTGGCCCTCATGACCCATTACACGAAACAAAACCGTATGGAGGCCGCCTACTTTCCCTATATCCTCAAAAAATACCGCGTCATCGCTCATCGGTCGTTTCCGAGTTTAGAGGGTGCACTGCTGGCCATGCTGCACGAGCCGAGCATTTATTGCCGTGAAAATGCCATGCAGGCGCTTTACACAACTGGAAATGTGGAGTGCATACTCAAAGCGCTTGAGATCATCGACCGGAGCAACCTGTTTTACCACGGAAAGCTGCTTTGCGACGGAATGCTGAATTTTGCCGGCAGTGTGCAGCAGTTGGGACAGGGGATCGTGCGGTCATTCTTTAGCTTTTCGGAGGAAATGCAGGTGACTCTGCTGGATTATCTGCGTTTTTCAAGCGGAGAATGGGCCGAATTTGCTTTATCCCTGCTGCGGAATGGGGAATTGGGCGATGAGATACACTATGCCGCCATTCGCTATCTCGGCAAATATCCTCTGGACGCGGCCTACGGGGTGCTTTGCCGTCTGGCGGAGGAAAGCGGTGACTATCAGTGGCAATATGCCGCCATCGCCTCGACGGCTCTCGGTGCGTATCCCAGTGAGACCACCGTGCAGATCTTGAAGAATAATCTGTACAGCCGCAATTGGTATGTGCGGCTCAATGCTGCGATCAGCTTAGAGAATCTCGGCTTATCCTATGCAGAACTGACCGATGTCATCGACGGAAACGATCGGTATGCTGCCGAGATCCTGCGGTATTGTTTGCAACGGGATACGACCGGAGAGGGGGAGGTGGTATACACGTGATCGAAGCGATGGAGATTTTTCTGAAAGCCGTCGGTGTGTTCTTTCTTGTGTACATGATCGGGTATTCCACGTTCCTGTTTCTGTCGGTGCTGGTAGGTTCTTCGGAGCTGTATAAGACCCACCGCCGGAAACGGCTCAAAAACTACTTTCCCAATGATTATTTTGTACCGATCACCATTGTAGTGCCGGCCTATAACGAGGAGATCACCGTCGTGGAAACCGTCAAATCCCTGCTGGAGCTGGATTACCGGGCTTATGAGATCATTGTGGTTGATGACGGCTCCCGGGATGAGACCGCTCAGAAATTGATCGACGCGTTTTCCATGCACCGTGTTTCACGTCCCATACGGCGGCAGATTGTCTGTCAGCCGGAGGAATTTATTTTTGAAACGCGGGACACGCGTGTGCCGCTCACGGTGATCCGCAAGAAAAATGGCGGAAAAGCTGACGCACTGAATATGGGCATCAATGCAGCCAGCTACCCCTATTTCATCTGTATGGATGCGGATTCGGTGCTGCAGTACGATTCGCTGAAGAACATTTCGCAGCCCATACTGGAAAAGCCCAATGTGGTGGCGGTCGGCGGGCTTATCCGCTTATCCAACGATGTGGAGCTGGAGAACTGCCGGGTGAAAAAATACCGTCTGCCGAAGAATATTCTCGCCTGTATGCAGGTGCTGGAATACGACCGCTCTTTTTTGGCCTCCCGGATTATGTTCGATCGGTTCAACGGCTCGCTGATCATCTCCGGCGCTTTCGGATTGTTCAAAAAGGACGTGGTGATCGCTGCGGGCGGCTATCATAACGAGACGATGGGGGAGGACATGGAGCTTGTAGTGAAGCTGCATGAATATTGCCGGATGAATTATATGCAGTACAGCATTTGCTATGCGACGGATGCTATTTGCTGGACACAGGCCCCCGAAAGGCTGGGAGACCTGAAAAAACAGCGTAAGCGCTGGCATCTTGGCCTGTTTCAGAGCATGGTCAAGCACCGGAAAATATTGTTCAATCCGCAATTCGGCGCAGTTGGATGCGTTTCCTATGTGTACTTTTTGATCTATGAGTTGCTGTCGCCGTTTATTGAGATATTCGGAGTGTTGACCATGTTTCTGGCGTTTTTCATGGATCTGATCAATGTGCCGTTTATGGTGCTGTTTTTTATGATCTATGCGGTGTTCGGAAGTGTGCTGTCTCTGACGGCGTTCTTTTCGAGAATTTACACATCGGATCTGAGGGTGACCTTTTCCGATGCCGTCAAGGCGTGTCTGCTGTGCGTGTTTGAGATCACCTGTCTGCGCTTTGTGCTGGCTTGGGTCAGAGCGACAGCATTTTTTGGCTATCGAAAGAAGAAGCTGCAATGGGGCCGCATTGAACGCAAGAAAATCAATTTCAAATGAATTGGGGGAATACACATGGAACTGAAGGATCTGCGTACCGCGCTGTTCGGCTTTAGCAAAAGCGATGTCTGCGCGTATATTTCGCAGCTGAACGCGGTCTATGAACGGCGGGAGGAGCAGCGGGACCGGGAACAGCAAGAGGTACTGGACGAGGTGAATCGGAAGAACGAGGCGCTGACCAATGCCGCCTCCCGCCTGAGCCAGGAGAATACCGAGCTGCAAAGGAAAAATGACGAACTTCAGAGCCGATTGCAGGAGACGGCCGCTTTGCTCGATCGTCAGACTGGGGAATGGAGGCGTCGGCTGGAGGAGATGCGCCGGGCCATTACAGTGGCGATGGAGGATGTGGACCGGCAATTGAACGGGGCGGAGGAATGGATCGCCGCCCCGCAGACGGAGCAGGGCGATGAAAATGACCAGTAGATTCTACGGGATCGTCGGGGCGGTCGTCTGTCTGCTGGGAGCGGCGCTGGGTGCCGTTCACCCGGTTGCGGCGGCCGTGTATACGTCGCCGGACGCGTCCGGGGCGGCGGACACGGTCTATGTGGCCGGTAATCCGGATCGTTTTCCGTTGGAGTATTACAGCCCGGAGGAACGTGCATATCGCGGCGCAATCCCGGATATGCTGGCGGCTGTGTCGGAGCGGACGGGTATTTCCTTCACCTATATCGACGCCTCTGCCGAGAACCGGCAAAAGGAACTGGCGCGCAATCATCAGGTGGAGCTGGTCAGCGCGCTGGAATCGGATCAGCACGAGTGCGAGGTGACGGAACTGCTGCCGATTCTCGAGGCAGAGCTGGAAGAACGTCGGGTGACGTACTGCATCGGATTCACGGCCATTGCTTCGCCGGAGCTCGTGCAGAGGCTGAAAGATGCTTTTGCGGAGCTGTCTGATGCGGAAAAAACCGGCTTTTTGCTCGTTAACGCCCAGCAAACTCCGGCAAGTACACGTCAGCATCAATGGCTGCGCATAGGGATCGTTGCTCTGGCTGCGCTGCTCGTGGCGGCCGGTATCGTCACGGCGGTTTTGGCCCGCAAGGCCGGACATCGCGAGCGGGATACGCTGATCGACGAGCGAACGGGCGTGGGGAACGGAAAGTACTATCTGTACGCTTTTGAACAGCTGTTGTCCCGCCAGTCGAGAAATCTGTATGCGGTGGTCTGTCTCGCGTTGGATGGGGATACGATCCGGGTAAAATACGGAGAAAAGGTCCCCGCTGAGATGGAGCAGTATGCGGCCGCCCGGCTGAGCGCCGCCATGGCGTCGTCGGAATATCTGGCGCGCGTGGACGACGGCGTGTTTGTACTGCTGATCCAGGCGCTCACCGAGCAGGAATGCACGGAGAAGATGCTGGAGATCGTGGACAGTGTGAATCGGTATGTGCAGGAGTTTTATCCGGAGACGACAGAGGCTTTCAGAGCCGGTGCGGCGCGGCTGTGCGACCATCCCGACTGCAACGCTGAGACGGCGTTTTATACCGCGAAGCAGGGCTGTCTTGCCGCCCGGCGGAACGGTACTCCGGCGGAGCTGACCGACCGTTCGCAATTGGTGCAGAGCCGGAAACAGGAACGTCTGCGCCAGTCGATTTCCGGGGCAGTTGCCAATGGGGAATTCCGGATATACCTGCAGCTGATCACCGCCAACAGGTCGGGAGCCGTTTGCGGCGCAGAAGTGTTATCCCGCTGGCAGAACCCGGAATACGGAACGCTGTATCCGCACGAATATATCGGACTGCTCAAGGAAACCGGGCAGATCGTGGAGCACGATTATAAGATGTTTTCCGCCGTATGTCGCCAGCTTGAGGCATGGGACACCGAGCCGTATGACCGGCTGTTTCTGACCTGTAATTTTACGAGGATCTCGCTCAGCTGCCCGGATTTTTACGATCGGATATCCCGAATTGCCGCCGGTTTTCACTTTGATCACAGCCGTCTTGTGATCGAATTGACCGAGGATTCCATCTCCGAGAATTCCGCCGTTGTCTCAGAGAATATCCGGAAATGCCGCGCAACGCACTTTAAGATCGCCATTGACGATATGGGTACGGGATTTACGTCCTTTGCCGATCTATATGACAACGAGATCGACCTGGTGAAGATTGACGGAGCGTTTATCGCCGCTTGTACTTCAGCGCGGCGGCAGACCATGCTGGAGGATATTATCGCACTTGTGCATCATTCGGGTGCAAAGGTTCTGTGCGAAGGCATCGAACGTGCCGAACAGACCGCGTTTCTGGATGGAATGGGCTGCGACATGATGCAGGGCTTTTATTTTTCCAAGATCCTCCCGCAGGTGGAATGCGCCAGATTTCTTGACCCCGAGAAAATCTGTGCACAGCCGTTGTTTGAAGAATAAAACGGTACAAATGACGACGATTTCACCATGAGAGGCCGAATTCACCTGAAAAAAGCGCTTGTCTTTCGGACAAGCGCTTTTTCTCAGTGTCTTGAATTTTTCGGTGAATGCGCCGATCTCGGCAGTGTTGAAAGGGGAAAGACAATGCATACGGACTATTCCGACTCTAACGAACATACCGTCTCGCAATGGGCCGTGCGGGGAAACAGATCCACCGGCTGTATTGCCCGGGTGACAAATCCCCGTTCCGCAAACCGGGCCAGATCCCGTGCCAGCGTCGCCGGATCGCAGGATACATACACCACCCGCTGCGGCGCCATTCGGGTGATCGTGTCGATCAGCTCCGCGTCGCAACCTTTGCGGGGCGGGTCGACCACCACCACATCCGGGTGTATCCCCTCCGCCGCCAGCTGTTCCGCCGCCTGCGCCGCATCGCCGCATAGGAAACGGGCATTGTCGATGCCGTTGACCTGCGCATTGCGGCGCGCATCCTCTACCGCCTCCGGCACTACCTCCACGCCGATGATCTGTCCGGCCTGCCGTGCCATGGACAGGCCGATGGTGCCGGTGCCGCAATACAGATCCAGCAGGGTCTCTTTCCCCGTGAGCCCCGCCAGTTCAGCCGCTGTGCGATACAGTCGTTCGGTCTGGGCGTGATTCACCTGATAGAACGACCGCGGCGACAGTCGGAACCGCAGTCCGCACAGGGTATCCTCGATTCCGTCCTCGCCCCACAGCACGTAGCCGCGGCTGCCGAGGATAACATTGGTCTTTTCCGGGTTCACATTCACCGACAGACTGGCCAGTTGCGGCGCTGCCGCCCGCACGGCGGTAATCAGCGCCGGCACGGCGGGCAGCTTTCCATGGCGGCAGACAAGACACACCATCATCTGGCCGGAAACCGCCCCCTGGCGAATGTATATGTGCCGCACCAGCCCGCTGTGGCTCGTCTCGTCATAGGAGGGTACGCGGTTTTCCGCCATCCAGCGGGCGATAGCGTTCAGCACCGGCTGAAAGTCCTCCGGTTGCAACATACAGTCCCGCACCGGCACAATCCGGTGGCTGCGGGGCGCAAAAAAGCCCAGCAGCGGCTCATCGCCGGGCAGTCCGTCTGGCGCCGCCGGGAATTGCGCTTTATTCCGATAGCGGTCCGGTTGCGCTGCCGCCAGCAGCGGTAGCGGTTCTGTTGCGATACCGCCGACCCGGCGCAGCGTGTCCCGCACCCAGTTTTGCTTATAGCGGCTCTCGGCCTCATAGCTTACATGACGCCATACGCACCCGCCGCATCGACCGTAAACGCCGCATCCGGCGCAGCCGTCCGCAATCCGGTCGGGTGAGGGGCGCAGCACCTCTTCCACTCGGCCGAATGCATGGGTTTTCTGCACTTTCACGATGCGGCAGAGTATTCGATCGCCCACCGCCGTGCGCGGGATGAATACCACAAAGCCCGGCTGCGGTATGTCGGCATCCGTATAACGGGATACGCCGTTGCCCTCACCGGTGACGCCGGTGATCTCCAGTTCGGTCAGTTGATTCTTTGCCAGCATCAGTCTGCCGCTCCTTTACGTTTCTCCAGTTTTTCCCGCAGGAAATACACCAGCACGGATCCGATATCCAGGGCCTCACACACGATCCCTGCCCAGGACAGAACGTGGATGTTATAGACCATCCATGCGGGGGATGTGACTGTCAGCTGTGTTATTTTTATGGCCTTGGCATTGTCGGTCCACAGAGCCGCCGTGGAGCCGATGAGCGCCAGCAGCGGAAACAGGGAGAACCAGCTTTCCCAAGAGAGCAGCGAGACGCCCACTATGGCTGCCAGCATGATCCACATGGTCGGCCGCCGCATCACCCACGGTCTGCGGGAGGTCACCAGCAGATTGCGCACCAGCAGAGCGCTTTCCATGACTGCTCCGGATACCTCTCCCAGCATCAGATAATGCGCCACAAACAGCGCTGCACTGACTGTCCAGAAGCAGGCGATCGTCCGCTCCCTGCGGCATTGAAATGAAGATACCAGCGCCGCAGTGGCGAACATTCCTACGATTTGTCCTGCGAGACGCATTGTGTTACCTCCTGCCCGATCGAGTTGTGCAAAATAAGCGGCGCTCTCCCGCAGGGGAGAACGCCGCCTGTTGTTCCTGCTTTACAGCTTCTGTCCGCACTTGCTGCAATAGGAGGCATCCTCGGTGTTGACGGCCCCGCATCCGGCGCAGGTCTTTTTGCCGCGATTGTTGTCGATCTCCGCCTGTAAGCGCGCATTGTCGGCATTCAGCTCATCCACCTGTGCGATCAGCTCGCCGACGGTCTCCTCGTTGAGCGGTTCATCCTTCTTGCGGCTGTCGTACAGCAGCCGACCGAGCGCCTCCATGGTGGCCTCGATGGCCTTGTCGTTTTCCGTGATCTTATACTTCATCTTTGCCAGATCGGCCACATCCGTGACCTTCCGTCCGGCGGCTCCGGCCAGACGCTTTGCTTCATAGACCAGTTCTTCCCAGGTTTTCATCTGAATCGCTCCTTTTTTGTGGTAGAATAGGTACCTTGCTCTAAGATACATTATACACCCGCTTGTCAAGAAATGAAACCGCTCACCGACATTTTTTGATAAAAACCGGCGGGCAGGCGGTTTTATCTATACAAATCCGGAATATTGTGCTATACTGAAAACAGTGTGCCGGATCGCGGCAGAAAGGGGAGGGGAGAATGCGCGACTGGACAGAATTGGAGCAGCAATGCCGCGCTTGTGCGGGCTGCCCGCTTTCCGCTACGCGAAAACAGGTGGTGTTCGGCGTCGGCCGGACCGATGCCGAGGTGCTGTTTGTGGGCGAGGGGCCGGGCGCTAATGAGGATGCCCAGGGCGAGCCGTTTGTGGGACTGGCCGGACAGTTGCTGGATCGGATGCTGGCGGGGATCGGACTGGATCGCCGCCATAATATCTACATTGCCAATATCGTTAAGTGCCGACCGCCTCATAACCGAGATCCGCTGCCGGAGGAGCAGGAGGCGTGTCTGCCGTGGCTGCGTCAGCAGACGGCGCTGTTGCGTCCAAAGATCCTCGTGTGTCTTGGGCGGATCGCTGCCTGCCGCATTGTAGATCCCGACTTTCGCGTGACCCGCCAGCATGGACAGTGGGTGCAAAAAGGCGGTATCTGGATGATGGGTACCTATCATCCGGCCGCATTGCTGCGTAACACGGCTCAGAAGCCGGATGCCTTCGCCGATCTGCTGTCCCTGCGGGATAAGATCGGGGAGGTCTGCACACACACCGCGCTGTGGTTCGGGGATGATTAGCCCGGTTCCGTTTCCACCGGCACGATCTCGCGAAATACCGCCCGACGGCGGGAACCGATGACCCGGTCCTGATGGAGCGCGCCGAAATACCATTCCCGGCACTGCACCGTATCCTCGATGCCGCCCAAGAACAGGCTGACACCGTCCATGGTGCTGCGGGGATTGAGTCTTGCTGCCGCGGTGCGGGCGGGCATATGGGTGAGAATGTAGTCCACCCGGTTGTCTGCCGCCGCCAAGCGGTCGATCCCGTGGCGCATTTCCGCCTCGGTGGGCATTTCCTCCGGCCACCAGGTCTTTCCCGGCACCCGGAATTCCCGGTCGTCGCTCTCTCCGCCGCCGAAGGTGAAAAAGGTACGCCCCTCCAGCGTGTAGATTTCGCCGCGCAGCAGATGCACCAGCCGGTCGTTGAGGATCTGCGCCTGTCCGCCGTGCCATTCCTCGGTGGGATAGGCGGCCAGCCGGTCGAAATTCTCGTGTCGGCCGTCCAGAAAGGCAATGGTGTATTTTAGCTTTCCGATGCGGCGCAGCAGCTTTTGCTCGGCGGCCGTGCCGTCCCAGACGAAGCCGAAATCGCCGCATACCAGCAGAATATCCCCTTTTTTCAGCCGGCGCAGCGCCGGATCGGACAGACGGCCGGGATCGCCGTGCATATCGCCGGTAACATATATCATGGGGGAACCTCCTTTTTTTGAAAAAACAGGTTGCACCGCCGCCAATTTATGGTATACTGGTGCATGAACGTTTGCTTCTCTATCATTATACTACGAACACGGTGGGATTGTCTATGCTTAAAAAACGATTGACGGCATTTTTTCTGTGCGCGGCACTGATCATCGGCCTGACCGCCGGAATTTCGGTCGGCGCCGAGTCGGTGGAAAAGCAGGTGTCCGGCTATACGCTGCCGGAGGATCGCCCGGTCTATTCCGATACGGCGCTGTTGGTCAATCTGGGCAGCCGGATGGAACAGGACACTGTGCTGTATGCCCGCGAGGCTGACACCGTGCGCGCCCCCGGCGCTATGATCCGCTATATGGTGGTGGCGTATGCTCTTTCCCGGATTCAGGAACTGGGGCTGGATATGGACACGGCCACCGGCACCTATACGCTGGAGATGTTCAACGGCTTTGTGGCGGGCACCGGAGTGCCCACCGCTAATATGCAGTACGGAGAAACCTGGACGCTGCGGGATCTTCTGGCGGCTTCGTTTTTGCAGAGCGCCAGCGATGCGGTGACGACGCTGGCCTTTGCCATAGACGGAGGTGTGAAGGAATACGTGAAGGGTATGAACCGGCTGGCGGATACGCTGGGATGCGATTATACCCATTTCGGCAATGTGACCGGGGTGGATTCTCTCAGCCAGTATACCACTGCCCGGGATACGTACCGAATCATCCGGTATGCCCAGAGCTTTTCCGCCTTCGAGGGGCTGGTTTCCACCCGGCAATATACGGTCAAACCGGTTTCCGGGGGGAAAGAGCGTTCGCTGGTATCTATGAATCATATGCAGCAGTCCTCCAGCCTGTATTATTATGCACCGCTGGTATTCAGCCGTACCGGCTTGTCCGAGCATGAGGGACGTACCTGCGCTTCGGTGGCGCGGGACAGCGGATACGAATATCTGGTGGTGGTGATGAGCGCACCGGAACAGAACGATGCCGGCGAGAACGGCGTCCACTATCGGGATACCCGCACTCTGTTCCGCTGGGCATTCAATAGCTTCCGCTATACCACTGTGCTGGCGAAGAGTGAGATACTGGCCACCGTCAAGGTGGATTTGGCGTGGAGCACCGACCGGGTGAATCTGGTGCCCCGGGAGGAGTACGCCACGGTGGTAGAATCCAATCTGAAGGCGGATCAGATCATCAAGAAGATCACGGTCAATAAGCAGAAGGTGACGGCACCGGTGGAAAAGGGAACAGTATTGGGCAAGGTAGAACTGATCGTTAATGTGGATCAGAAGATCGGCGAGGTGCCGCTGGTAGCCAGTGAGACCATCAACCGCAGCTGGCTGCTGTACGCCTGGAGCTGTGTGTCCGATTTCTTTACCTCCGTGTGGTTCCTGCTGGGGGTAGGCGTATTGCTGTTGCTGCTGGTGGGCTATGCGGTGCTCAATGTTGCGTATAACCGGCGGCGGCAGAAAGATCGGCTGGGGCGGGTGAAGCCGCCCCGCTCCTGAAAAGGGGTGCCTATGACGATGCATACAGAGCCACGGCTCACCGATATGGGGTATATTCGGTCGCTGCTGGAGCGGCACGGCTTTCGCTTTTCTAAGAAGCTGGGCCAGAATTTTCTCATCAATCCCTCCGTGTGTCCCCGTATGGCGGAGGCCTGCGGCTGTACTGCCGATACCGGCGTGCTGGAGATCGGTCCCGGATTCGGGGTGCTGACGCGGGAATTGTCTTTGCGGGCTGGAAAAGTGGTAGCGATTGAGCTGGACGACCGCCTGCCGCCGGTGCTGGCAGAAACCTTAATCGGGCGCGATAATGTGGAGATCATTTCCGGCGATTGCATGAAACTGGATCTGGCAGCGCTGCTGCGCAAAAAGTTTGGCAACCGCCCGGTGGCGGTGTGCGCCAATTTGCCTTACTACATCACGTCGCCGATCCTGATGGATTTGCTGGAAAGCCGTCTGCCGGTCACCAATATCACCGTGATGGTGCAAAAGGAGGCGGCCCAGCGGCTGTGCGCCCGTCCCGGAACCCGGGAGGCGGGCGCAGTGACGCTGGCGGTGCAGTATTATGCGCGGGCGGAAACGCTGTTTTCCGTATCCCGGGGCAGCTTCATGCCCGCCCCCAATGTGGACAGCGCTGTAATCCGGCTGACGGTACGCCCGGAGCCTCCCTGCGCCGTGAAGGATGAAAAGCTGCTGTTTCGTCTGATTCGGGCAGGCTTCGGTCAGCGGCGGAAAACGCTGGTGAATTCCCTGTCTGCCGCCGGATTCGGCCGGGAGGCGGTTTTGGCGGCGCTGGAGGCCGCCGGGGTCGCACCCACCGCCCGAGCGGAGGAGCTGACATTGGAGCAGTTCGCCGCCGTGTCCGACTGTCTGTAAGGCGGGCGCCGAATACATCTCCCGCGGGTGTCTTGCCTTGACATCCGCCGGGGAACATGATACAATACTCTGCGGCGTTGCGGGCGAGCCGCCCGCAACCCGAATACGGAATGTGGAGAGATTTGCATGACCTACGATATCATCATTGTCGGCGCCGGTCCTGCCGGCATTTTTACTGCTCTGGAGTTGTTGCGTCGGGGTTATACCATTGACGGCGACCACCGCATCCTGCTGGTGGAAAAGGGCAAGGCGGTGGAAAAGCGCCATTGTCCCAAGGCCGAAGTGGGACACTGTGTGGGGTGCAAGCCCAGCTGTGCGATCACGACCGGCTTTTCCGGCGCGGGCGCATTCTCTGACGGAAAACTGAGCCTGTCCTATGAGGTGGGCGGCGATCTGCCGGAGCTGATCGGTGAAGAATTGGCGCAGAATCTCATCGACTATACCGATGGGATCTATCTGGAATTCGGTGCCGCCCCCGAGGTGGAGGGGATCACAGACAATGAGGAGATCAAGAATATTCGGAAAAAGGCGATCGAAGCGAGTCTCAAGCTGGTGGATTGCCCCATCCGGCATCTGGGCACCGAAAAGGCCCAGGAGCTGTATCTGGCGATTCAGAATCATCTGCTGGATGCCGGTGTGGAGATCCTGTTCAATACGGAGTGCGACAACATTCTGCTGGACGGCTCTACCTGCACGGGGGTGATGCTGCGGGATAAGACCCACAGCTGGACGGAGCAGGGACGCGAGGTGGTCATCGCCACCGGACGGCGGGGCGCCGATTGGCTGGAAAAGCTGTGCGCCGAGCATCACATTGCCCATGCCCCCGGCACAGTGGATATCGGTGTGCGGGTGGAATGCCGCAACGAGGTCATGGAAGTGGTCAACCGGGCGCTGTATGAATCCAAGCTCATCGGCTATCCGAAACCCTGGAAAAACAAGGTACGCACCTTCTGCCAGAATCCCGGCGGCTTTGTGGCGCAGGAGAATTACGACAACGATCTGGCGGTGGTCAACGGCCACAGCTATAAAGATAAGAAAAGCTCCAATACCAATCTGGCGATCTTAGTGTCCCATAATTTCACCGAGCCGTTCAATCAGCCCATTGCCTATGCGCAGAAGGTGGGCGAGCTGACAAATATGCTGGGCGCCGGACACATCCTGGTGCAGCGATACGGCGATATTCTGGACGGCAAGCGCACCTGGGCCGGTGAGTTGGCGCACAGCAATGTACGACCCACCCTGCGGGATGCAGTGGCGGGGGATATTACGGCTGCCATGCCGTACCGGGCCATGACGAATATTATCGAGTTCATCAAGATGCTGGATGTGGTGGTGCCGGGCTTTGCCAGCGACGAAACATTGCTGTACAGTCCGGAACTGAAATTCTACTCCAACAAGGTGAAAATGGACGCGAATTTGGACACCAATATCCGCGGGTTGCATTGCCTGGGCGACAGTTCCGGTTGGACCCGTGGGCTGATGATGGCGTCGGTCATGGGCGTTCTCATGGGTCGTAAGTTGATGGAAAAGGAACGGTAAGAACACGAGAGGGAGCTGTCACAGCGGTGGCGGCTCCCTTGTTTGACAATAGAAACTGGAGGGCATATACTGAAAGCGAATGGGGGGAATCGAATGGCAGCGATTTATCGCTATTGTCGAATCCATCTGGACAGTATCGGGCAGGATTTTTACTATCGCACCGAGGATGAAACGTTGCGGACGGGCGATTTCGTAGCGGTGCCTTTCGGGCGGGAAAACCGCGAACGGACAGGACTGCTCATGTCGGTGACCCTCTGCACGGCGGCGGATGCCCCCTATCCGCCGGAGAAAACCAAGGAGATACTCCGCCGGGCAGAACGTCCGGCGCATTGGGGAGAGCCTAAACCGCCGAAAAAGGTTGCCCGCCAACCAGCTGTTCCGTCGGATGTCCCCTCCCCGGCACCACCATCGGCGCCCCGACAACCGGAATCGGCGTTGATTTTATCGGCGGCGCAGAAATCCGAAGAAAAAGCTGCGGCTGCGACAGGACATCGCCGGCTGCCCGGCTGCAAGCGCGGCATCGCCCGCATGATCGGTATCGCAGCGGCGGCGCTGCTGTGTACCATAGGGGCGCTGTGGATGCGGCGGTTGTACGGGTTCCCAGTATGCGCAGGCAGAAACCGCCTTGGCAACCGGGGCATATGCCCAGGCGCAGACGCTGACACAGCAGGTGCCGGAGTGGTTTCGAGACAACCATATGCTGCGACAACTGGTGGCGGCGGCGCAGACGGCGATCCGGAGCGCTGACCCCGACGAATTGGCAGCGGCGCTGGAAACGCTTCGGACCGCGGCGCCGCAGGATGATTCCCTTACAGCGGCGGTGAAAACTCTGGAGCAGCAAACCACACTCCGATGGCAGCAGGCGACCTATGCGCGGGCGATGGAGGATCTGACCCGGCAACGCTACGAAAGCGCCGCTGAGACGCTGCGGAGAATCACCGACTTTGGAGATGCGGCGGTTCTGTGCCGCTATGCGCAGGCGATGGAGCTGGCGCAAACGGCGGAGCTGTCTCAGCTGCAACAGGCGGCGACCGTGTTGGCGCAGATCCCGGAAACCTATGTCGGCGATCGGGCGGCGGAGGTGGCTGCCCTGCGGTTGCAGTTGCCGGAACGGATCGCCGCCGTTCGAGCAGCCATCGAGCAGGCACAGCGGGAGGAGCAGGAGCGTATTGCCCGGCTGGAGGCGACGGGACTGCCCTATGTGGGGCTGAGCGAGGAGCGGGTGCAATCCACCCGTCAGCTGGGAAAGGCATGGTATTCTTTCACCTATAAAAAGCAGGAGCGGTCGGAATCGGGTGGCTATATCATCCGCGAACGAGTGGTCTATAAATGGTTCCGGGAGGGTGGCGGAGCGGTCTTTACCGCCGTGTGTGAAAACGGCACGGTGGTGGAGGCATACCCCTCCAGCCCGGAATGCTGGAACGGAGAGCGGCTGCTGGTGGCCTTGGGCAAGCCGAGATCCACCTTCGGCTCCGGCGGAAAAACCTCCCACAGCATCCGGGACGATTACGATAACCCGGAGGACCTCTATGAGGATAACCGGGACTGGTACGACGATGAGGACGAGGCCTACGAGGAATGGGAGAACGACTGACCGGTAAATCTCTCCGGCTTATTGGAAAATACTTGACCCCCGGCATCGGAACGTGTATAATATGGGGGAAGAAGCGCGAAAGGATGACGGGATCATGGAGAATGCACGGAAGGTCACGCTGAATATCTGCGGGACCAATTATGTGGTGACGACCGATGAGGCGGCGGGCTATATGCAGGAACTGGGGGCCAAGGTGGACGCCCGCATCCGGAATATGCTGAACGGCAATGAGCGCACCTCGCTGGTGATGGCATCGGTGATGACAGCACTTATGGAGGCGGACGAGGCTCAGAAAGCCGTCCAAGCGGCAGATAATCTCCGTAAACAGCTGAAATCTTTTTTTGACGATAATAACCGTTCCCGCGTGGAGGCTGATACACTGCGACGGGAAGTGGAACGGCTGAAACGGGAGAATGAGGAGCTTCAGAAGAAGCTGGCTCAGCGGTGAGCGCACCGATCGAGGTGCTGGCTCCGGCGGGCTCTCCGGAAACGTTGACAGCGGCGGTGCGATGCGGCGCCGCCGCTGTTTATTTGGGCGTGGGGGAGTTCAATGCCCGGCAGGCGGCGCATAACTTTACTCCCGAGGAGTTGACGCGGGCGGTGGCGTATTGCCACGGTCGGGGAGTGGCGGTGCACCTGACCCTCAATACGCTGCTGCGGGAGGACGAGCTGAGCCGGGCAGAGGAAACGGCGGCTATGGCCTATGCGGCCGGAGTGGATGCCCTGATCGTGCAGGATGTGGGCTTGGCGCGGCGGCTGCGGATGTGGCTGCCGGAATTGCCGCTACACGCGTCCACCCAGTTGTCCTGTCATACCCCTGCCGGAGTCAAGTTGCTGCGAGATGCCGGTTTTTCCCGGGTGGTGCTTTCCCGGGAAATGAGCCGGGAGGAGATCGCCGCTTGCACCGGATTGGGCGTGGAGCTGGAGGTGTTTGTGCACGGAGCGCTGTGCATGAGCGTTTCCGGCCAGTGCTACTTCTCCGCCATGCTGGGCGGACGCAGCGGGAACCGGGGACTGTGTGCTCAGACCTGCCGGTTGCCCTTTGCCCCAGCCGGAGATATACCTCGCCCGGCGGCGGCCGGGCAGGCGGCCCTGAGTCTGAAGGATAATTGCCTGGTCGCCTATGTGGGAGAACTGGCGCAGATGGGGGTCGCTTCGCTGAAAATCGAAGGGCGGATGAAACGCCCGGAGTATGTAGCGGCCGCCACAGCGGTATACGCGGCGGCCGCTGCCGGAAAAACGGTGGCTCCCGAAGAATTGGAGCGGTTGAGGAACGTCTTTTCCCGCTCCGGGTTTACCGATGGCTATTACATGGGGCGGCGGGGAGCCTCTATGTTCGGAGTGCGCCGCAAGGAGGATGTGACGGCGGCGGCCGGGGTGTTGAGAGAACTGCAACATACCTACGCTCGGGAGACGCCCCGTGTGCCGGTGTCCGTCCGACTGTCTGTCAGCTTGGATAGGACTGTCCTTACCGTGTCGGATGAGGAAAACCACACCGCCACGGTGACGGCTCCCGGCGGAGAACCGGCGTTGCACCGGCCGCTGGATGCGACCCGCGCCGAGGAGCAACTGCGTAAAACCGGCGGCACACCGTTTTATGTGACCGATGCCGCAGTGACGGTGGAACCGGGACTGACCCTGCCTATGGCGGCGCTCAACGCTCTGCGTCGGCAGGGGCTGGAGGAGCTGCTGGCCCGGCGGGAAGAGGTTTTGCGACCGCATAGGGTCGTACCCGCTCCTTCTCCCTTGCCGACGCATACGCCGCCTGCCTGTCCCGAAAACTGGGTCGTGTTGCAAAAGGCAGAACAGTGGTCGCCCGCGCTGCGGTGCGATCGGGTGTTTTTTCCGCTGGACACGCCCGTTTCTGTGCTGCATGAGGCGGTGCAGACCGGTCGGGCGGTTGGTGTGGCGATTCCCCGTGGACTGTTCGGAGCGGAGGATGCTGTGCGACACCAACTGGCCGAGGCTCGGGCGGCGGGTGCTGCGGCGGCGCTGTGCGGTACAGTCAATGCCGTGCCGCTGGCGCTGGACAGCGGTCTGACACCGGTGGGGGATTTTGGACTGAATCTCACCAATCGACAGGCGCTGCAATTCTATGCGGAACGAGGGGTGGCCGCTGCCGTTCTCTCTGTTGAACTGACGCTTGGACAGATGCCGCTGCCGTCCCCGTTGCCGGTGGGGCTGCTGGTATACGGACGGCAGCCGTTGATGCTCACCCGGAATTGCCCCCGCCGTGCGGCGGTCGGCAGCTGTTCCGACTGTCGCGGCCAGGGACTTGTTGACCGCACCGGCACGCTGTTTCCGATGGTGTGCGAGGCCGGATGCAGTCAGGTGCTTAATTCTGTGCCGCTTTACTGGGGGGACAGACTGGCGGAGCTGCCGCCGGTGGATTTTCACGTCTATCGGTTTACGGTGGAGACACCCGAGGAGGTCGCGGCGGTGCTGGAGGCCTATCGCACCGGAGCCAAAGCGCCTGCCGCCATTACCCGCGGGCTGTATCGGCGTGGCGTTCAGTGATCCCGTTTGTCGCGACGCTGAAAATCGTCGAAATAGCCGTTGGATCGGGATACCGCTCGCCGGTTGGGGAGTTATAACGATCCTAATGAAGGTTCAAAAAAACGAGAGCAGGTCGCCCTGCTCTCGTTTTTTTCGTAAATGTTGGTCCAATCTTAAAATAGTATCAATCGTTACGGTTCTCATTAACCCCGTTCATTTTATGCCGATCTGTTTTATGATATACTAATTTTCGCCGTATGGTAAATCAGTATGAAATAGGTGTGAAGCTATGCAACTTTACGAATTGTACGAACGGATAGAATTGCCGGGCAATGTGGTGGAGAGACTAAACCAATGCAGCAAAACGGTTCCAACCGAGGTGATAACCGCCTATGAAGAGCAGCTAAAGGAAAATGTGCCATATGAAGTGGCAGCCGGTCAGTTGGCCGATGGGCTGATGCCGGATGAGGATGGATGCCGAATGCTGTATGCGCTGCTGTCCGTCGCGGCCAAAACATGCGATGTATACCGGGAAAAGGGCCTGCCGGAATCGGTGTTTACGGACACGATGAAGGGGTTTACCCGCATCATTCGGGAAAACCACGACGCTACCGGTCGCTGGTTTTTTGACAGAGGCTGGTGGGTCGGACGTCATATATCGTTGCAACTGTTTCGCATAGGGACGCTGGAGTATGAGATGCTGTCGGGAACCGACGGAAAGGAGATCTCCGTCCATATTCCGTCCGACGCCAACCTTGCGGACACGGATATGTCGCTGGCAGAAAGCTACCGTTTTTTTGAACGATTCTATCCGGAATACAGGGATGCACCGTATGTGTGCATCTCTTGGCTCATGTCGCCGGCGTTGGACGGCTTGTTGGAGGATTCCTCCAGAATTGCAAAATTCAAATCCAAGTTTCAATTGCTTCGCTATTTTCCCGACGATGAAACCTATAAATGGTTTGTGTTCAAAGATAGCAGCATTGCGCCGAAAGACTTTCCGGAAAACACAAGACTTCAGCGAAACATCAAGCGGTACGTTTTGTCCGGCGGTAAAATCGGTGCGGCGAAAAGCGTCTTAATGCAAAACAGAATGCGCTAATCTGTCCGGTGGATCATGGCGACCGTCTCCTTGGGGGAATACTGAAAAAAGCTTTTATATACTCTGGAGAAGTAATTATAATTGGTATATCCCAGATAATCGGCGATATCTTGGAGGGACATCTCACCTCGCAGGATCAGATCCTGCGCATAGCGCATTTTTCGCTCAATTATATGAGCGGTGACGGTTTTTCCCGTTTCTTTCTTAAAAAGGTAGGCGAGATATTCTTTGGATAGATTTGTCGCAATGCTCAGTTCTTTTAGGGACAGCGGATCGTTGATGTGCGCCTCGATATAGCGCAGTGCGCTGTATACATATGGATTGGCAGCTGGTTCCCGGCTGCGGTTCAATAGTTCGCACAGAATGGCGTTGAGGATGTATGCGGATTTTTCGTGGTCGTAATGGCTGTTCTGAAGGCATGGGAACGGTAAGACTGTCAGGAGATTCTTGATCTCTTCATTAACGACTCCTCGCATATAGAGCGGCAATTCAATTTCTTTCCCTTTAATAAAATGGAAATTGTAGCTCACATACCGAACTTGAATATCGTCGTAGTCTCTTTCTCGGAGAGTACCGGCGGGCAGAAAAAAGGCATCGTTCTTCTTGAGAATGTACTGCACTCCGTTGATGTAATACACCATCTTGCCCTCCAGAACGAATGTAAGGTCATAATAGTCGATGCAAAATGGTGGGATACGGATACAACGGTTGGTTTTGACGTTTGTTAGCTGCTGGATACGCTCTATCCAAAAGTCGATCATAAGCACCTCTCAAAAACGGGCGTAGTATACGGGAGTGAGTACACCGTCCACAACGCATTATAGTTACGTACGATTTCAATGTCAATTGGTTTATGCAGAGAAAATACAAGAATGGTAGAACGCATATGTTTAGAAGGAGTATATGTTTATGGCAGACAAATTTGCGCAAATTGCCGGTATTACATCGAATCGGAAGGAGCTGCTGACTGTTCCGCAGCCGATACCTTTTACGGAGCGGTTGTGTCGCCTTGAGGTGGCTGCGGGGCAGTCGATGGCAACACCGAAAAAGATGTCCACAAAAGCGGAATTGACCGCAGCCCTCCGGAAAATGAAACAGCAGTACAAACCGTTTTTGCAGGATTTGGCCCCGGCACTGGAGAACTATACCCGGCGCTGGGAAATTCGGGAATTTATGCGTGATGGGAAACGGGTTTGTATACCGGATTACGGCGGTCCGGTGGGGTTTGCGTTCACCGAATACACAGCGGAGGTAACCATAGACGATTTTACGGACAAAGCGGTGTATCTCTGTTTTGGCGGTGCTGATTATAAAGCAACTGTGTATTGGAACGGTGCGTGCGTGGGTATTCATGAGGGATTCTTTTCCCCCTTTGAATTTGACGTGACCCGATATGCAAAAATAGGGAAAAACGCTGTGCGGGTGACGCTGCAAAATGACTATGTGTTTATGGGCAGCAGTCTCACTGCCGATGAGGCGGTGATCACTGAGGGCGATAAGCTGTATGCGGCCACGGGACTTGGGTATGACGATCCTGTCTTGGGGTGGCATCACTGTCCGCCGGGTATGGGACTGTATGGCTCTGTTGCGGTCGAGATCCGAAACCGAATCCATATCACCGATGTGTATGTGCGCCCGCTGCCGGAAAGTGGAGAGGCTGAAGCGTGGATCGAGGTGGAAAATGCCGATCACACGTATAAAGATGTGGAGTTTGCTCTTTCGTTATACGGACAGAATTTTGCCTATACCGGCATGGAAAATCAACGATTTATCCCGTGGCTGGCGTATGCGCATCCGGGCGATATGGTCAAGACCACCATCAATCAATGCACGACCGAATTACCCGGTGTACGGTTGGTGGCGAAATACGGGAAGAATGTATATAAAATTCGGCTGAAGATCGACGACGCCCGTATATGGGATGTAGATACGCCCTGGTTATACCAGCTGCAAGTGCGGGTGGGCGTCAATGGCGTCATGTGCGATGCCGCCAAGCAGCCGTTCGGTATGCGCAGTTTTACTCAGGATACAGAGTCGTCGCCAAAAGGTATGTTCTATCTGAATGGAAGAAAGATTCGGCTGCGCGGAGCAAACACAATGGGGTTTGAACAGCAGGATGTGCTGAACGGCAGGATGGATCAACTTATTGACGACATTCTGTATGCCAAGCTGTGCCACATGAATTTCTGGCGGCTGACGCAGCGCCCCGTGCAAAAGGAAGTGTATGAGTACTGCGACCGCCTGGGGTTTCTTACGCAAACCGATCTGCCCCTGTTCGGCGTGATGCGCCGCAGCAAGGTGGCGGAGGGGATACGGCAATGCGAAGAAATGATCCGCATTGTGCGCAAGCACCCGTGTAATGTGGTGGTATCCTACATTAACGAGCCGTTTCCCAACAGCTATGAAAATCCGCACAGACATTTGGAGCGGGAAGAACTGGAGCGATTTTTTACAGCCTGCGATATGGTCGCCGAAATCCATTGTCCGGACTGCGTGATCAAACATGTGGACGGCGATTACGATGCGCCCTCTCCGGGCTCGATGCCGGACAATCATTGCTACACGCTTTGGTATAACAATCACTGTATTGAGTTTCGCCGATTGCATAAAGGCTACTGGCAGCATGTGGCTGACGGGTGGTATTATGGTTGCGGCGAATACGGAGCGGAAGGACTGGATTGCCGGGAGGTCATGGAGGAGTGCTATCCAAAGGAGTGGCTGCGGGAGCCGTTCTCACCGACGAACATCGTCAAAGCCCAATCCGGCGAGATGCAGCATTATTTCTTTGATCGTCCGGAGGATATGGACGGCTGGATAGAGGAAACACAGGCACATCAGGCGTTTACAGCCCGGTTTATGACCGAGGCATTCCGGCGGGATAACCGGATGGTGTCCAACGCAATCCATTTATTTATTGACGCCTGGCCCTCCGGGTGGATGAAATCCATCATGGACTGTCGACGGAATCCGAAACCGGCGTATTTTGCCTATCGGAATGCGCTGGAGCCGATTATGGTCAGCCTGCGCAGCGACCGGTTCACATATTTTTCCGGAGAGACAGCGAAAATAGAAGTATATGTCTGCAACGACACGACAGCAGAATTGAAGAACTGCCGTTTGCATCTGGAACTGCTGGACGGGGAAGAGTCGGTTCTGTGCGGGGATGCCGGCGTTGTGTGCGGGGGTGCTACGTCCGCTTACGCCGTTACGGCAGCGTTTGACGTTCCGGCGGTCGCAGACCGACACAGGTTTTCGA
>ERZ808240.372-NODE-372-length-60284-cov-4.336898_pt1 | contig 60284 bp, 48 predicted proteins | sample MGYA00521084_ERZ808240 | MGnify/ENA primary metagenome ERZ808240 (study PRJEB31516, sample SAMN03275571) | gut metagenome | biome: mammalia-associated habitat; material: feces | host: Papio cynocephalus | place: Kenya | collected 2012-08-06 ...
CCATCAATGCTTTTTCCCATATTTCGTAATCCGCCGGATCTTTCTTTGCAACTGCCTTTTGAAGTAACTTGCATAATGTTCTATCCTTAAAAGACATTGCATCCATATCCCACGCACCACGGCAATAGAAGAGAGGAATACCAGACAAGTTGTCCTTCAAATTGTGCTCCCTGATTTGGTAAAGCGCACTTTCATCATACGGAGATGCACCGCAGCAAAACACAATGATCTTCTTACCCGTTAATTCAGTGATATTCTTTTTCAGAAATGATAATCCGGCGATACCGGAAGCATAGATTCCGCCGCCTAAAATAATCGTGTCATATGTAATAATTTTGTTAATATCAGCTTTTTTTGTTTCCATACACGGAAACCCGGTCTCTTCCGAGAGCCAGTCGGCGTATTTTTGGGTTGCGCCATATTTTGATTGATACAGGATTACTCCATTCATAAACACATCTCCTCAAAATCCGATTTATAGTTTTGATTATACCATATATTTATGAAATTTCTACCACTTCGACTATACTCACGACTTAATAACTTCTTGAATACTTGCCGAAAAAGAAAAACTGCCATCAGTTGACAGCAGTTTTCTTTCGGTTGGTTTCCGTTAGGAATATACAATCTCATTCAATACAATCTCGTCTGCACAGGCTCGAATGTTATTCATCATTCCGACCCATCTCATCATATCCGTTGCTTTCAGTTTCTCCGTTGCTCCTTGCTTTCTTGCCATTTCCTTTATCAGATATTCAGCCATATCACAAGCCGAAGTATCAATTTCAGCAAGGTGTTCATATAACTTTCCGCTTGTCAGCAGATTAAAATATAGCACACGCTTGTGTTCCCTCAAATATCTTTGCCGTAACCGCCCATATTTTGAAAGAGGAGGACTTTCCTCTACTGTCAGGCAGGGATAATAGTAATCTCCGATGAGTTCGTATCGGATACCTGTTCTTCCTGCTCTTTCATTCATAATAAGGAGATATTTGCGACATGGCTCAATCTGGAAAAGGCAAATTAAACTTCAGATGTCCGTCCTGCTTTATGAGAGATCTGGATATCGATATGTTTTATGATAAGGATAAGAAAGAATATTACTGTATCCGCTGCCAGTATACTGGAACGGAGGAAGATGTATTAGCAAAAAATGAAATGGTACGGTCTCGTTATAGAGATATGATGAAACGGTTTACTGAGGAAGATTTTGACTAATTCATAATGGTCTGCCGGAACAGGGCAGACAAAGAAAAACCGATATCGGCATAATTTTTGGCGGTATCGTTTTTTTAAGTCAGATGATACGGATAAAATGAAAGCAGACGAGGAGTGAAAAAATGGAAAATACCAGATTATTTCCACAGGTCGATGGACTGGTACATGGCGGTGATTATAACTCGGAACAGTGGCTGGACCGACCGGACATACTGGCAGAGGATATACGGCAGCAGAGAACATCATGGTATCCGTGAAAAAGACTGTATGTCATCACCGCTTTTTTCGTAAGAAGGTTGAAACGGTTGTAACGAAGCTGCATGAGGCGGTTGGAGAGCATCCGGGTGTTATTCTGTGGCATATCTCGAATGAATTAGGCGGAGAATGTTACTGCCCGTTATGTGTGAAGCGTTTTCAGAATTAACTCAGGGACAAATTCGATAATGATATTGAGAAGCTGAATCAGGTGTGGTGGACAACCTTCTGGAGTCATAATTATAACAGCTTTGACCAGATCGAGCCACCGTATGCAAATGGTGAATATAGTATCATGGAACTGAATCTGGAATGGATGAGAATGCACTCTGTTATCTGGGCGGTTTTCCAGGGGATGGTTTAAATGAACTGTTTGGTGTAACGGTAGAAGAACTGGATACATACTATCCAAATGATAAGAATTTTGTGACATTTTCAAATGGAAAGCAGGGAACTGTAAAAGATTACGCTGAACGGATCCGGGTGCAGGATGCAAACGGAAAACTTGTAATTGATACGAAAAATGTGGTAATTATAAAAGAGAACTTGTTAATCTAAAGATATTTGATACTGCTTCGCGAATATTGCGTTATAAATGCAAGACTGTAGATAAAGAACTGTAAAAGCGGGGCTATGGATGTATGGATCTGATATCTGAAAGAGGTATACAGGTAGAAGAGGTATAAAAGGAGGATGTTATGTTTATAAAAGGAATGGATATTTCAACCCTGTTGGAAGAAGAAGCCTGTGGTGCGAAATATTATGATAATGGTGCAGAACAGGACTTGTTTGCCATTTTGAAGGCGTATGGTATAAATTCTGTGAAATTAAGACTCTGGAATGATCCATATGCGCCGGATGGTGCACCATATGGCGCTGGCACAAATGATTTGAATAAAGTGATTGCTCTTGCCGGACGTGCAAAAAAATATGATATTGGCTATCTGCTGGATCTTCATTACAGTGATTTCTGGGCGAATCCGGGGAAACAGACGACACCAAAGGCATGGCAAGGGCATGGACGAGGAAGAACTGGAGACAGCAGTATATCATTATACAAAAGAAGTTATGCAGACACTAAAAGACAAAGACCTGCTTCCGGAGATGGTACAGGTTGGAAATGAACTGACAAATGGTCTGCTCTGACCAAGTGGTAAAAACCGGAATTTGACCGGATTGCAAAGTATCTGAATGCCGGAATCCGTGCGGTAAGAGAGGTTCAGGCGGATATTCCGATCATGATCCATCTGGACAATGGCGGCTTTAATGAGATATATGTGGAGTGGTTCGATGAATTTACAAAACGGGCAGAACCATTTAATATTATCGGCCTGTCATATTATCCGTTCTGGCATGGTACGATGAAGCAGCTGGAATTCAATATGCGGGATATGGTTAGGCGATATGGCAAGAAGCTGGTTGTTGCTGAGACTTCGATGGGATTCACCATGGAAGATTACCACGATCGTGAGGGCAAACCGCTGGATCAGCTGAAAGGAATGGCGACAAAGCCGGAGTTTGTGGAGAAGTTAGATTATCCGATGACAAAAGAAGACCAGGCTTCATTTATGAAAGATCTTATGGAGCTGATCACAGATGTTCCGGGCGGAGAAGGTTTCTATTACTGGAAACCTGCATGGATTCCGGTTCTGGGCTGTGGATGGGCGACAGAAGCGGCACTTGCGGCAATCCGTGATTTTGAAAGATAAAAAGTATTGTAGATTCGTCTGCAACGGTGCTTTTTATGCGTTTTGATTATTTCTAAAAAAATACAGCAAGTGTGGCTTGCTGTATTTTTTTAGTGATATATTTCTTCTTATTTTGCTTTTTTATCTGTAGTTGGCTTAGAACTGGCGGATATATTATCTGCTTTTATTTTCCCGGCTGCAGAAGTTTTCTCTGCAACCTTTGCTTTCTCAGTAGTTTTGGCTTTCTGTGCGTTCTGCTTCAAGGTTTGTTCTTGAACGGAGTGCATATCATCGATCAGATGCTCGATACATTTCTTCTTAACATAGACATCGACAGACAGCATAGATACCATACACATATCATGCAGGTAAGCGTCTGTTTCCGGGTCGTACATATCAGATGCCCTATCATAGGTAGATAAGATGCTCTTGATTATGTCGTTATAGTTATCAATCTCATAATTGAATAATTTGCGGTAGACTTCTTCGATGTTGACCGGTGACTCGCCGTTATAGCAGTCGTTGTTATTCATCGGTGCAAGAAGTGTCTGAATATCTGTGATACTTACAAAATTCTTGAGATAATAAATATACAGCAGCATGATCAGATGATCCTTGGAATAACGTTTCTTGTCAGGCGGTGGGAGAAGATTGTTTTTTGTATAGTTGTTGATCATGGTCTTTGTCATGGTCTTGTCATCTTCGCTTCGCTTGTTGGCATTCAGTTTATCCTCCATAAAGGTTGTAAGCTGATCCATATATAGATCGATCTCAGGGATATCATCCGGATCAATGTAACTTAGAGAAGTTGCAATCTGTAATAATTTTTTTCTACGAGCAGTATTTTTATTCATTAAAATCTCTCCCAAACGTAACCAAATCTGTATGAATTCTATAGGAAAGTCCTGCCTTCATGTAATAGTATGAAATACAGGACTTTATAACCTTGGTATTCTATTATATAGGAATAAAAACCACAACACAAGCGTTTTTGCCAGAATTTTTATAAATTCAAATGCCGGAATTTTTATAAGTTCAAAATGAAACAGACAACTTATATATCTGTATTATAACAGGATTTTTTATCAGTGATAACTTTTAGGAATGGACTGCATTATTCGTTATCGTCATCATTGTCAGTATCCGGTTGTGGCAGGATTTCAAGAAGTACTCTGGATACACGCTTTTTATCCAGTTTTGTAACTTTGCAGGATATCACTCCGTCAGATGCGGTATCTCCAACGGATGGAAGATGGTCTAATAGCTGAATGATATATCCGCCTATGGAATCATAGTCTTCGGATTCAATGTTCAGACCCAGAGCATCATTTAGGTCATCCAGTTTGATGCCGCCATCAATGCTGTAGTGTGTATCGTCTATCTTTACAATATTATTATGTTCAGCATCATCGTATTCATCCTTGATGTCGCCAATGATCTCTTCAATCAGGTCTTCCATGGAGATCAGACCTACGCTGACACCGTATTCATCCAGCACGATGCCAATGGAATTGGAACTGGATTTCATATTGGTCAGAAGATCATTTGTTTTCTGGAATTCATACACATAAAGTGGTTCACGAATGATATTTGCAACATCAAAATTGTTGATATCGTGAGTTGCTTTATAGAAGAACAGATCCTTTACATGCAGGATACCGATAACATTATCCCGGGAATCTTTGTAAACAGGAAGTCTGGTATAAGGAACCTCCATATACTGTTTCAGCAGTTCGTCATAAGTAGCGGTAACAGGAACCATGGTCACATCTGCACGTGGGATCATAATATCACGCACACGGGAATCTCCAAAGTCTACCACATTTGTGATCATTTCCTTTTCCTTATTTTCGATGACACCTTCTTCCTCACTGACATTTACCATAGTGATCAGCTCATCTTCAGTGATGGATTTAGCATTCCCGTTTGTATCCATTCGTAAGATCCAGAAAATAACATGTGAGATCTTGTTTATGATAAATACAAATGGGGTAAAAATAATAACCAGAAACTGCACTATGTCCACATAAAGCAATGACATTTTGACATTGTTATTTTGGGCAAGTGTCTTTGGTGTGATTTCACCAAATAACAGGATCAACAAAGTGAGAATTCCGGTTGCAATTCCGACTGCCTTGCTTCCGAATAACTTGGTGGTAAGTGTTGTTGCAAGAGCGGAAGATGAAATATTCACGATGTTATTACCTATTAAGATGGTGCTGATCAGTTTGTCACTGTTAGAGATCAGCTTCAGAACTCTGGCAGCACGTTTGTTGCCGTTGTCAGCCATTGAGCGTAAGGTGAATTTATTGACGGTTGTAAGAGCTGTTTCGGCAGAAGAAAAGAATGCTGACAGCAGGATCAATAGAATGATTGTAATTAACTGAATAATTGTACCGGGGTGCAAAAAAGATCATCTCCTATAAAATAATTTGTTTTTGATTGTACAGAATGGAAGAATCCTTGTCAAGAACGGAACGGCTAAGAAATGGTGGTTTTACATAAACATTACATGATTCTGTGAAATTCAGAATAAATGACAGAGAAGATGCGGATACTAATACAGGTAGACGATCATAGATAGATATGCGGATAACAATGTCTGATATTGTTGATGCATGATCGGATTTGTGAAAATCTACGATAAAGACTGATGAATGTCAAGGAGGTAAGAACGATGAGAAGTTCAACAGAAACCTATCATGAAGTAGCAGAACGTTGCAGTGCTTATGAAAAGACATGCCATTGCAACAGTATGACCAACAAGGCAGATGGCGAAAAAAGCTGCCTGAACTGTGCCCATTTCAGTAAGGATGAGCATTGCAAATTAGATCTTTATGATCCGATTGTAAAGAACCTGAAATAACAGGGAAGCAAAAAACAGAAGGGTTCACCCCTGACCGGTCAGCCGGAAGAGACTCGCAAAATGAGACTTTTCCGGCTTTTTTCGGGCATTTGCGCCCTTTTCATAATTGACACATATTCAACTAATTGATATACTTTTAGATTAGAAAAATGGAAAGGTATGTGTATCGATGATAAGTGCAAACAATGTAACATTAAGATTTGGAAAGAAAGCTTTATTTGAAGATGTAAATATTAAATTTGTACCGGGTAACTGCTACGGGCTGATCGGAGCAAATGGAGCCGGTAAATCAACCTTTTTGAAGATCCTTTCAGGAGAGATCGAACCATCAAAGGGTGATGTCACAATGGACGAGGGCGAGCGACTGTCGGTATTACAGCAGGATCACTACAAGTTTGATGAATACACAGTACTCGATACTGTTATCATGGGAAATAAGCGCCTGTATGAGATCATGAAAGAAAAGGATGCAATCTATGCAAAAGAAGATTTCACAGATGAAGACGGTATCCGTGCTTCCGAACTTGAGGGCGAATTCGCAGATATGAACGGATGGGAAGCAGAGTCTGATGCAGAGACCTTATTAAATGGTCTTGGTGTAGATACGGAATATCATTATATGATGATGAAAGATCTGGATGGTGGACTGAAGGTTAAAGCGCTGCTTGCACAGGCATTATTTGGCAATCCTGATGTTCTTCTTCTCGATGAGCCTACGAACCACCTTGATATGGATGCGATCGCGTGGTTAGAGGAATTCCTGATCAACTTTGATAATACCGTTATTGTGGTATCTCATGACCGTTATTTTTTAAATAAGGTATGTACTCAGATCGCAGATATCGATTATGCAAAGATCCAGTTATATGCCGGTAACTATGATTTCTGGTATGAGTCCAGCCAGCTGATGATCAAGCAGATGAAGGAAGCAAATAAAAAGAAGGAAGAGAAGATTAAGGAATTGCAGGAGTTCATTCAGAGATTCTCGGCAAATGCTTCCAAGTCTAAGCAGGCAACCTCCAGAAAGAGAGCACTGGAAAAGATCGAACTGGATGATATCAAGCCATCCAGCCGTAAATACCCATATATTGATTTCCGTCCAAAGAGAGAAATTGGAAATGAGGTATTAACTGTATCTCACATTTCAAAGACGGTAGAGGGTGAGAAGCTGTTAGATGATGTATCATTTACAGTAGGACATGATGATAAGATTGCATTTGTCGGACCGAATACAAAGGCAACCACAATGCTGTTCAAGATTCTTGCAGGAGAAGAAAAACCGGATGAAGGGAGCTTCAAATGGGGCGTTACAACTTCACAGGGATATTTTCCGAAGGACAATACAAAGGAATTTGATAATGATCTGATCATCGTAGACTGGCTGACCCAGTATTCGGAAGAAAAGGATGCAACTTATGTACGAGGCTTCCTTGGAAGAATGTTATTTGCCGGTGACGATGGTGTTAAGAAAGTAAAGGTTCTGTCCGGTGGAGAAAAGGTTCGTTGTATGTTATCCAAATTAATGATCATGGCTCCAAACTGCCTGATCTTAGATGAACCTACAAACCATCTGGATATGGAGTCCATTACAGCGTTGAACAACGGCTTGATCAAGTTTCCTGGTGTCATTCTGTTTTCATCACAGGATCATCAGTTTGTACAGACAACTGCAAACCGTATTATCGAGCTTACAAATACAGGCCTGATCGATAAACAGACAACGTATGACGAATATCTGGCAAATGATGAACTTGCAAGAAAACGTCAGATCATGAACATGGATGATGATGGAGAAGACTAAGATAAAGTTTAAGCTGACAAGGGGGTGTTTCATTTGAAGATGAGATTAGAAAAGCCTGAGATTGCAAAACGGGCTGGTGAAGAAGGGAAGATTTATTCGTTCGGCAAGGAGATCTGGCGGTTTATTCTGGTGTTTCTGATCGGAAGCTTTATTGCCGGGCTGATCCCTGCGATATATGAAATGTACCTGTTTCTGTCAGATGTGGAAATGTTTGACCAGTTGCAGCACCTGTTTTTAAATGACAATTCATCTTTTTCGGATATGATGGAACTGGCAACGAATATGACAGATGGGATGTATATACTCACTTTGTTCTGTACACTGATCCTGATCATTTCTGTTCTGGTCTACTGCAATAAGATAGAAAAAAGATCCTATTATTCTATGGGACTTGTTAAGAAAAGTGGAGCGAAACATTATATACAGGGACTGGTTATCGGTGCGGTATCCTTTTCTCTCTGTGTGCTTGCAGGGGTTGCTCTCGGATTTGTAGATATTGAAGGCTGGAATCGGAACTGTAACCTGTTGATCGTGTTTTTATATTTTATCGGCTTTCTGGTACAGGGTTTCAGTGAAGAGATCGCATTCCGTGGATACTTTATGATAAGTCTGATGAAGCGTAGCTCTGCAGTAAAGGCTGTTCTGGTAAACTCCCTTGCATTTGCATTCTGTCATATGCTGAATCCGGGACTTACGGTTCTGGCATTCTTTAATCTGATGCTGATCGGTGTGTTTCTTTCATTCTATGTGATAAAAACAAATGACATCTGGGGAGCAGCCGGCTACCACAGCATGTGGAACTTTGTTCAGGGAACCTTCTATGGAATCTCTGTCAGTGGAACTAATGTAGGAAGTGTCGTTCTCTTCTCCAAGATCAAACCGGGAAATGCATTCCTGACCGGCGGCAAATTCGGAATGGAGGGCAGTATCGTTGCAACTGTCGTGATGGCGGCGGTTTTAGTACTCGGAATGGTCTATTATAATAGAAAAGAAGCAAAACAGAATATAGTTGAATAGAAGAAAATCACACAGGGTTGCCTCTGGAGTGAATTCGTTATATGAATATACCCACTATAACATGACATTTGTGAGGATTTCGTTGTTGCCGGATCAGAGTAAGCTACACTAACCTCAAACTACGCTAACGCTTGTTTTCGCTAAGTGTACTTACATGGCACGCACTAACCTCAGACTTCGCGCTAACGCTCGTCTTCACTAAGTGCTCCGCTCAGCCGAAGGCGAGTTAGCACAGAAGTATTTATGAATCAAGCATGTGTTGCGAGCAGAAACCGCAGCAAGTCATTTATAGTGGGTGTATTTGTATTCGGATCACTTTAGAGGCGACCCTGTGTGATTTTTTATATAGGTATTATTTATAGATTCAATCCGAGATCGAAGATGAAGTTGCAGATCTGCCTGACACGCTTCTGGTTGTCCGCGGAAACGCCAGGGAAACAGATGTAGACATCGTCGTAACCCGGATTCAGTTTCTTTGCAAAATCGGTATCACTGATGTTGATCGCATATGGAGAACTCTTTCCTGTATAAGCAGGAGAAGTTGTGATCTTATCATTATAGTCAGCAGTGAAAATATCATACAGATTGGTAGGCAAGGCTTCACCCAGTGTATGAATGATCGAACTTTCACTTAAATATTCCAGCCCTTTTTTGTTTGTAATGATAATGTCGTAGTAGTTTTCATCACAGAGGGTAGGGAAAGCAATGTAGTTTCCGCTTTCCGCATCTCTGGATGCTTCGTTCGCACTGGTACTTGGATCATATTTGAGATCCAGTACTTTCCGGAACTGGTAATTATCATCAAAACCATAGTAATTCCAGTAATCATTTTCTATGACCGAGGTATCAAGTGTTTCCAGATCTTCACAGTTTACAATTGCATAGGAGAGAGCGATCGGTTTGCTGCCGCGAAAAAATGCGACAACGATCAGGCTGACAGCAATAATACCGATCAGCGGCAGCAGTATTTCCATCTTATATGCATATAAGAAGTATTGTAACTTCTGCACAAAGGTCATTCCTTCGGTTGTTTCTTTTAATCGTTTTCTTTTTGCTGCCCGGCGTTCCTTGCGGGACATTGTAGCAAATTCCAGTTTGTCTTCAATCTTAAGGCCTTCTTTTGGAGGAACTTTACGAGGATCTTTGAACTCGTGCAGCGGTTCCTGCATTTCGGTTGAGTATTGTTTGTGTTCGGTGCCTTGCGCCTTGACAGACCCTTCTTTTTCAGCAGTAGTCTGTGCTGCTTTGGCGGGTTCTTGTTTTTTGACTGTAGTCTGTTGTGCCTTTGCAGGTTCCTGATTCCTGACGGTAGTTTGTGTTTTAACAGGTTCTTTTTTTTCAATAGTAGTTTGTGTTTTGACTGATTCCTGCTTTTTTGTCTGCAATTGAGAATTTGCGGTGATATTGTTGTTTTTTTCTTTTTTGTTATTGTTCATAGTGCTTCCTTTTCTTCCTATATAATAATGATAAGTATAACACAGATGAAAATGGATAAAAAGGAGCATGTCCTGTAAAGAGTATGAAAAAAGAATGAAATCGGCATTATGCGTTGTGGTAAAAACGTATACATTTTAACGAATACGCATTGGTTATTGTGCATAGATAAAGTTATACAGAAAGAGAAATGCAACAATGAAAAAAATGAGACAAAGGAAATATAGAAACTTGAATTGTATGTCAATTACACTAAAATTGTGGAAATAGTATAAATAAGCTATGTCGCAAATTGGTAAATTTTTTTTAACCAGATTTTAAAAATGTACAAAAAAGATAAAAAAGAATAAAAAAGGACTTGCCAAATTAGATAATATGTCCTATAATAAGCCTATGTTGACAAGGAAATTTGTCAATAATATCTTAAGAAAGCCACATACATAATCATGTTTGACATATTGTGCAAATGATACGTCATTCAGAGCATGTATAAAAAGTGGCAGGCATTCCAGTAAATAATACAGACGTGGATGTTAATCTGCAGAAGTATGAATGAAAGGAATAGCACACATATTTTAAAAGGAGGGTTTTTTTGTGAGAAAAATCAAAAAAGCATTGGCTCTTTCATTAGCACTTGCTATGGGATTATCACTTGTTGCATGTGGTAGCAAGGATGATACAACAACAGAGTCAAAATCATCAGAAGCAACATCAGAGGCAGCATCATCAGAAGATGCATCATCAGAGGAAGCATCATCAGAGGACGCTTCAGGAGCAGCTAAGATTGAAGCTCCTAGCACAGATGGATGGGATGACAGTAAGAAGATCTACGCTTATTCATGGGATGAAGATTTCTCAAAGAAAATGCAGATCGTTCTTGACAAGTACCCAGAGTATCAGAAGTATGTTGAATTCGTAACACTTGGTGTTGGTGGAACATCAGATGACTAAAAGACAGCTATTGATACAGCTCTTGAAAACGGAGAGAAGTATCCATCACTTATCCCAGCTGATAATGATGTAGCTAAGTACTGGTCAGAAGATGACACAAAGACAGCTAATCTGTATGACTTAGGTTTCACAGATGAGATGCTTGCTAATTCATACGACTTCGCTAAGCAGTATGGTACAACAAATGGCGAACTTAAGTGTGTAACATGGCAGGCAACTGCAGGTTCTGTATACTACAGAAGAGACATCGCTAAGGAAGTTCTTGGAACAGATGATCCTGCAAAGGTTCAGGAAGCACTTGCTTCATGGGATAAGTTCTTCGAGACAGCTGATACATTAAAGGCTGCTGGATACAAGATCGTATCAGGTGCTCCTGATGTTAAGTACGCTATCTGGGATACTCAGACACAGCCTTGGGTAACAGATGACGGATCAAAGGAAACTCTTACACTTGATAGTTCAGTTACAGAGTACCTTGAGACAGCTAAGAAGATTTACGATGGTGGATATTCAAACAACACTACTCTTTGGGATAACTCATGGGCAGCAGATATGAAGGATGATTCTAAGGTATTCTGCTACTTCGGATGTCCTTGGTTCATTGGTTCAATGCAGGGTAATGGTGCTACAGATGGTAACTGGGGAGCTGTTACAGGTCCTACATCTTATCACTGGGGTGGTACATATGTATGTGTAGGTAAGGATACAAACAACCCAGAGTTATGTGCATTCCTTCTTTACGAATTAACATGTGATCCAGATATCGGTGTTGAAATCACAAATCAGACAGGTGACTGTGTAAACAACAAAGCAGCTAATGACAGACTTATCAACGGCGAGCTTAGCGCTGACAATGCAGCAGCTAAATTCCTTGGTGGTCAGAACCCTATCGAAGTATGGGCAGCAGCAGCAGAAGGTATTAATCTCAGCAACGTAACATACCAGGATGCTTCAATCAAGAACTTCATTGATGAAGCTTCTACAGCATACAATTCAGGAACATACGCATCAGTTGATGACGCTATTAAGTATATCCAGGATAAGTGTGCATCAGAATTAGGTATTTCAGCTGAATAATCCCTAAAAACTGATTAAGTAACACAATTTGCACGCATCAGTAATGAAAGTTGCTGGTGCGTGTGTACTATAAACGATTAATTTTTAGGGGGTGCTCTTACACAATGAAAAAGAATAAGACAGTTGAATATGGAAAATATGGTTTACTGTTTCTCGTTCCATTCTTTCTTGTATTCTTAGTTTTTCAGCTGTATCCTCTTCTTTATACTTTTTATAACTCATTCATCTATTCCGCTAAAAATGGTAGATATGTAACCGAGTCGGTTGGCCTTGGAAACTTTACAAACTATGTATTTGCAAAGACTGGCAGCGAGTTCTGGCAGTCATTAATGGTAACTGTTGTTCTGTGGATTTTAAACTTTATTCCACAGATTTTATTAGCATTACTTCTTGCAGCATGGTTTACAGATATCAAGATCAAGTTAAAGGGAAGCGGTATTTACAAGGTTATCATGTATATGCCTAACATCATTACAGCAGCAACTATTGCCGTATTATTCTACGGTCTGTTCGAAGTTAATGGCCCTATTACAACTATATTCAAAGACCTTGGCTGGTGTGATGAGGGTGGTATCTTGAATCATGGCTGGGCGTCGCTGATCATTATCGCTTTCATCCAGTTCTGGATGTGGTATGGTAATACAATGATCGTTCTTTGCGCAGGTATTTTAGGTATTAACCCGTCCCTGTATGAAGCTGCAAGTGTAGATGGTGCTTCATCTAAGCAGCAGTTCTTCAAGATTACACTTCCGTTATTAAAGCCGATCTTACAGTACACACTTGTAACTTCAGCTATTGGTGGTTTACAGATGTACGATATTCCTCAGTTGTTCAATGATGGCGGACCTGTAGTTGTAACAGGTGGTGGATCATCCGTTAATTCAACAACAACAGTCGTAATGCTGATTAAGAAGTATGTAAGTGCCGGAGGTACACAGGATTATGGTAAAGCCGCTGCATATTCAGTAATGCTTTTCGCGTTTACACTGATTATCAGTTTACTGTTCTACAGATTAACAGCAGAAAAATCATCAAAGGATGGAAGGTAGGTGAACAAAGTGGATCAGGCAACATCAAAAGTATCAGGAGCAAAGATTGTCAGATACGTCGTTTGTATCTTACTTTGTTTCCTGTCAATATTCCCATTTTATATTTTGATCATTAACTCTACCTTAAAGTCAACAGAGATTGTTACGGGTATTAAATTAATACCGGGTGGAGAATTTATTACAAACTTCAAAGGTTTGTTAGCAGGTAGTGAAAAAACAAGTGGTGTTAATGTTCTTCAGGCTATGTTAAACTCTTTGCTGGTTACTGTACCGGCTACAGCATTACAGATCTATTTCGGATCATTAACAGCTTATGCAGTTACAGTATATAATTTTAAGTTAAAGAAGTTTGCATGGGGCTTTATTTATGCGATCATGATGATTCCGCAGCAGGTATCAATCGTTGGTTTCATTAAGATCTGTAACATAACACACTTATACGGATCATTCTTAGCACTGATTATTCCGGCAATTGCTGCTCCTACTACTGTTTACTTCATGAAGCAGTATATGGAAACAGGTCTTTCAGTTGAGATCGTTGAGGCAGCCAGAATCGACGGATCAGGAGAAATGCATACATTCAATACGATTGTACTTCCTCTGTTAAAGCCGGCCATGGCAACACAGGCAATCTTCGGTTTCGTTGCATCATGGAATAATCTGTATACACCTTCAATTATTCTTGCAACAGAGAGACAGAAGCAGACAATGCCTATGTATGTTTCAGCATTAAAGGCAAACGATAAGTCGAGAGACTGGGGTCAGATTTACTGTGGACTTTTCACTACAGTACTCCCAATTCTGGTTATGTACTTCTTCCTTTCTAAGTACATTATCGCAGGTGTAGCACTTGGTGGTGTAAAGGAGTAAAGAGGTCTTTTATAAAATATAATGTAGGTATCGGAAGCTATAGGCAATCGATACCCACATTATATATAGTAAATTAGTGAGGAGAAGCTGCTTGAGCAGGTTCTCTATATTTTTGTTTATGAGGAAATTTTGATGAATGAAATGACAAACAATCAAGACAATAAGAATAGTGGAAGTGATAAAGAACCGTTTTTGAGACGGGCAATGGATGCATTTGGAACAATGTTTGCTTTGAATATCTGTTTTGTAGTGGGCTGTATCCCGATATTTACGATTGGTGCTTCACTTACTGCTATGTATGCAATGTGCATCCGGCTTCAGGAAGATGAAGAAGAAACTGTTGTTTCCGGTTTCATTCATGAGTTTAAGCGTAGTTTCAAACAATCTACGATTGCGTTTTTATTGTTACTCGTAGCAGCGGCAGTTATGCTGGCTGAGTATATTCTGATCAAACGGGTAACAGGATTTATTTCGACATTTTATACGTTTGTGCTTATAATTGAGGCAGTATTAGTTGCGCTTGTTGTACCGTTTTTATTTCCATTAATTGCAAGGTATAATAACACGTTGAGTATAACGGTAAGAAATGCAATGGTACTTTCAATCACGTATCTGTGGTCATGGGTAAAGGTCGTTATCGCATGGTTTGTGCCGATATATATCTGTGTGAAATATCCGGTTGTATTTGTGAGTATCTGGTATCTTTGGCTGTTACTTCTGTTTGGAGCAATTGCGTGGGGAACGACACACACGATGCGTAAGATATTCCGATTGAATGAGCAAAGAATCATTGATACGGCAGAGAAAGAAAGAAAGGCTGCGGAAGAAGCCGCAAAGGAAGCTGAACTGGATGAACAGGAATCAGTGGATGACGAGGGAAAATAAAAGAAAAACAAATTATATTCTTTAAAAATAAAATAAAGGAAAATGAAAAAGTCTGTAGAATAATAAAATTGTACGGACTTTTTTGTTTGATTAATGTTTTATGGAGGATGGCAGCATATGCTGATTCGTGAGAAGCAGGAACAACAGGAACATGAGATTTTAAGCCCATATGCATCATTCAGCGATCAGAGCAGAGGAAGAGATCGGGAAGAAGAACAGTGTGATCTTCGAACAGTTTATCAACGGGATCGGGATCGCATCATTCATTGTAAGGCGTTCCGCCGTCTGAAACATAAGACACAGGTGTTTTTGTCCCCGGGAGACGATCATTACAGAACACGGCTTACTCATACTTTAGAAGTGGCTCAGATTGCGAGAACAATAGCGAGATCGCTTCGATTGAATGAAGATCTGACAGAAGCAATCGCACTTGGACATGATCTGGGGCATACGCCATTTGGTCATGCAGGAGAACGGGCATTGTCCAGATGTTCTGGAAGATCGTTCCAACATAATGAACAGAGTGTACGTGTTGTGGAAAAAATGGAGAAAAGGGGAGCGGGACTGAACCTGACATGGGAAGTCAGGGACGGAATGTTAAATCACAAGACATCCTGCATACCTGCCACATTAGAGGGAAAAATTGTCCGTCTGGCAGATAAGATTGCTTATGTGAATCATGATATGGATGATGCGATTCGAGGTGGTATTATGAAAGAATCTGATCTTCCGGTCAGTATTGTCAAAGCACTTGGCTGTAATACCAGAGATCGCCTGGATTGTCTGATTCATGATGTGATAGATACCAGCTATGGTACGGATACGGTTGAGATGTCAGAGGAGATTGGAGATGCATTATCAGCTCTCCGCAGATATATGTTTGAATATCTGTATACGAATCCTGTGGCAAAAAGAGAAGAAGTAAAAGCAGAAAAGTTATTAGAGATATTATTTGACTATTACATGGAGGATCAGTCGAGATTAAATAACGAAAGTATAGAGATGCTCTATATGGGAGAAGATCTTACGACTGTGATCTGTGATTATATAGCAGGCATGACAGATAACTATGCGATCGAAACATTTAGGCAGATCTATGTTCCGGGAGCATGGCAAGGTGTCTGAGATGAGGCTGCAATCCGCAAGGAGAATGTGTCTGGACAGAACTTTATGGATGTAGTAGAAAATAGTTGAATTGGAAAGGAAGGGTAGTCGTTGTACTATTCAGATGAAGTTATAGATGAGGTTATATCCAGAAATGATATTGTAAATGTGATATCCGGATATGTCAGCCTTAGAAAAAAAGGAAGGACATTTGAAGCCTGTTGTCCATTTCATCATGAGAAGACACCGTCTTTTAAGGTGGACAGGGACAAGCAGTTATATCACTGCTTTGGATGTGGCGCCGGAGGAAATGTATTTACATTTATCATGGAATATGAGAATATGTCATTTCCTGAAGCAGTACAGTATCTTGCAGATAAGGCGGGCATGACACTCCCTGAGAGCAGCCAGTCAGGGCAGGATGCATCAAGGGAGAAATATAAAATACTGCTGCGGGATATGAATAAGACGGCAGCTGCATATTTTCATTATATTATGCGGCATACGGAGCATGGAAAGAAAGCCTATGAATATTTCAGAGACAGAGGCCTTTCAGATGAAACGATCAATCAATTTGGACTTGGATATGCTGATATTTATCGGGATGACCTGTATCGGTATCTGAAAGGGAAAGGATATTCAGATGCCGAATTAAAGGATTCCGGACTGGTTGTCATCGATGAAAAGAATGGCGGTTCGGATAAATTCTGGAATCGCGCGATGATACCGATCCTGGATATCAATGGTAAGGTGATCGGATTCGGCGGACGAGTTATGGGAGACGGGAAACCAAAGTATATTAATACCAGTGATACGGTTGTATTTGATAAGAGCCGGAACCTGTTTGCAATGAATATTGCAAGAAGAAGCCGGAGAAAAGGATTTATCTGCTGCGAAGGATATATGGATGTCATATCCATGCATCAGGCTGGATTTGATAATGCGGTAGCATCGCTTGGAACAGCATTTACTTTTGGACATGCAAATATATTGAAACGATATACGAATGAAGTATATCTGGCATATGACAGCGACGGAGCAGGCGTTGCGGCTACACTGAAGGTTATATCGATCATGCGTGAAGTGGGTATCTCAGCGAGAGTCATCAATATGCGGCCGCATAAGGATCCGGATGAATTCATTCAGACACTTGGAAGTGAAGCATTTGAGGAGCGAATCAAAAATGCTGAAAGCGCGATCATGTTTGAGGTGCGGATGCTGTCAGAACGGTATAATCTGAACGATCCGGAGGAGAGAACTTCCTTTCATAATGAGACGGCGAAACGGCTGGCGCAGATTGAGGAAGTGCTGGAACGTAATAATTATATCGAAGCAGTATCGAATCTGTATCATATTGATAAGGCAGGTCTTACGGACTTGGTTCATAAATATGGGATTGCAGGTGTTCCACGTGCAGAGATCGTGGAACGGGAAGAACGGCGTGCCGAACATGAAAGTAAGGCTGCGGATCCGGCAAAGAACAAACCGATGAAGTTGCTTCTGACATGGATGGTCAACGAACCGGGACTTTTTCAGAAGCTGGATGGCATTATCGATGAAACCTGCTTTGAAGATGGAGTCTACCGTATGGTAGCTGATAAATTATTTTTCCAGTACCGGGAGAATGGAAAAGTGGAACCGGCGAGCATCGTAACAACATTTGAGTCGTTAGAAGAACAACGGCTGGTGGCTGAGATGCTTCAAACGAATATTGGCATTGATATGACGCAGGAGGAAATCAATAATGCGGTTACAGATGTCGTGAAAAAGATAAAATTAAGCAGCATAGAGGATAAACTGGCAAAGACAAATAATATAGGAGAGATGCAGAATCTCATACGTGCCAAGGCAGATCTTACAAAGCTGCATATTTCATTATAAAGTGGATAAACTATTATATATTTATGGAGGATCATGATTTATGGAATCAAAAGAGAATAAAGAGCAGATTGAAGAGAAATTTCAGGCGAAGCTTCAGGGCTTACTTGAGATGGCAAAAAAGAAAAAAATGGTAATTGAAGATACAGAGATCATCCGTTACTTTAATGATGCAAAAGAGATTGAACTGAATCTGGAACGGATGGAGCAGATTTTTTCGTTTTTAGAGAGTCATAATGTAGATATTCTGACGATCACAGAAGAAGATGACGATGAGGAACTTCTGCTGGATGATCTGGAAGATGATGTAGATGTAGATAAGATCGATATCTCCGTGCCGGATGGTGTCAGCATTGAGGATCCTGTCAGAATGTATCTGAAAGAGATCGGTAAAGTACCTCTTTTAAGTGCAGAGGAAGAAATCGAACTGGCAAAACGTATGGAAGAGGGAGATGAACAGGCGAAACAGAAACTTGCAGAGGCCAATCTCCGCCTGGTTGTCAGTATTGCAAAACGATATGTTGGACGTGGCATGCTGTTTCTTGATCTGATCCAGGAAGGAAACCTTGGTCTGATCAAGGCAGTAGAAAAATTTGATTATAGAAAAGGTTATAAATTCTCCACATATGCAACCTGGTGGATTCGTCAGGCGATCACAAGAGCGATTGCAGATCAGGCGAGAACGATCCGTATTCCGGTTCATATGGTTGAAACGATCAACAAGCTGATCCGTGTATCCAGACAGTTGTTGCAGGAACTTGGAAGAGAACCGCAGCCGGAGGAGATCGCAGAAGTTATGGATATTCCGGTTGAACGTGTGCGTGAGATTTTGAAGATTTCTCAGGAACCTGTATCCTTAGAGACCCCTATCGGTGAGGAGGAAGACAGCCATCTGGGCGATTTTATTCCGGATGACAATATGCCGGTGCCGGCAGATGCGGCAGCATTTACTTTATTGAAGGAACAGCTGGTTGAGGTACTTGATACACTGACCGAACGTGAAAAGAAGGTTCTTACCCTTCGTTTTGGCCTTGAGGATGGCAGAGCGAGAACCTTGGAAGAAGTTGGCAAGGAATTCAACGTAACCAGAGAGCGTATTCGTCAGATCGAAGCAAAAGCCCTTCGTAAACTCAGACACCCAAGCAGAAGCAGAAAGCTGAGAGATTATATATACTAAAACAGGGATGGAGAGCATATGATAGAACTGTCGAAACGGATGCAGTCGGTTGCAGATATGATACAGCCATGTGATGCAGTCGGAGATATCGGTTGTGATCATGCATTTGTGTCGATATATCTGGTAGAACAGCACAGAGCAAAACGAGTGATCGCATCCGATGTCAGACGAGGACCGATCACGATAGCAAAACGGAATATTGAAGCAATGAACCTGGCGGATCAGATTGAGATCCGTATGGGTGACGGGCTTGATACGATCGTGCCGGGCGAAGTAAACGCCATTGTTCTGGCGGGAATGGGCGGTATGTTGATGATCGATATTCTGGAACGTGGGGAAGAAGTGGTCGCACGCTGCGATCAGCTCGTACTTCAGCCACAATCCGATATTGAAAAGGTCAGACGGTATCTGGCAGAAAAAGGGTATCATCTTGCAGATGAACAGATGTTGGTCGATGCCGGAAAATATTATAATCTGCTGGATGTGCAGATTTCAGATGTGTCACGGCCAGATAAGTTGAGCCGCTCAGAGTTTGCGGATGACTGGTGTTATATGTTTGGAGGAATCCTGTTGTATAAGAAAGATCCGGTCTTACGTTCGTGGCTGGTAAAACAGCGGAATACAACTGCCGGACTGATTGACAGTTTAAACGGAAAAAATACGGAAAATGCTGTAAAACGACTGAAAACAGTGAGAGCAGAACATAAGACTATCTGTGCAGTCCTTAAGACGGTATATGGCATAGATGGATAACAGAGATCTGTAAAAAAATCGTGGATCTCTGGTGAAAGAAATTTGGAGGTTTGTGATTATATGAGCGAAAAAGCGGTACATAACAGCGTGCTGACTTTAAAAGAGCTTGCAAAGAAATGGGCGGTTCGTGTAGGTGCTGACTCGGTGGAAAAGATCAATGAGATTGTAGAAGAAGGAAAGGGCATGGAATTGATCCTTGTATGTGAAGCTATGCAGCAGAATACAATCTATGATATAGCAAGAAATATCCGAAGAGAAAGGAAAAGGATCATATTGATTGCGGGACCGAGTTCTGCCGGTAAGACAACATTTTCGCATCGATTAAGTATTCAACTCCGGGCACTTGGGCTTCATCCACATCCGATAGCAGTTGATAATTATTTTGTGAACCGACAGGATAATCCGAAGGATGAGAATGGTAATTATAATTTTGAGTGTCTGGAAGCGGTGGATGTGGAACTGCTAAATTATGATATGCAGAAACTTCTTAAGGGCGAAATGGTAGAACTGCCGGAATTTGATTTCTTAAATGGAAGAAGATTATATAAAGGAGATACTCTGCAGATCGGAGACCGGGATGTATTAGTCCTTGAAGGAATTCATTCGTTAAATCCTAAGATGTCATATGCGTTGTCTGATGAGGACAAATACCGTATATATATCAGTCCGTTAAATCAGCTGACGATCGATACAGATGATAAGATATCTACGATAGACAGCCGCCTGATCCGCAGGATCGTTCGTGATAACCGAACCCGTGGACATGACATTGAACGAACACTTTCAATGTGGAAATCTGTCAGACAGGGCGAAGAACAGTACATATTCCCATATGAGAGCAATGCAGATGTAATGTTTAATTCAGGGTTATTATATGAATATTCGGTATTGAAAAAATATATAAATCCGTTATTGACAGAGGTGAAAGAGAATTCTTCGTATTATCCGGATGCAATACGTCTGAAAGAATTGACAGATCGTTTTGTATCCTTGGAAGATGCCATCGTTCCACTAAACTCCATCTTACGGGAGTTTATCGGTGGAGGCTGCTTTAAAGTCTGAGGGAGAAAAGAACTTTTAAAAAATGAATATATAGTATTAAAGACAGAGAAGAAGCTATCGTATTTTTTATACTAAATGGCATATAATCTGTTGTATACAAAATGAGAGATAACATTACTATTATGAACAATATGTATGTTATCTTTTATTTTGTAATAATCGACATACAGATAAATGGGCTGGCTATATATGTATGAAACAGACCTTTTTCTATTGTCGGTACTTAATGGGCCGCTTAAAAAGCGGAGAGTTTAGAACCGCTACGCAGAAAATAGAATGCAAGTATTCTGTGAAATACATATATAGCCAGCCCATTTATCGTCATCATATAAAAGCTGGACGATAAGCCGGGTTATGTCGAGAGTGATCATCTATCTAGGCTTTATGTTGCCATAAAGCTCAAGCGACCTACCTGAGACTTGACGGGCAGCCATTCGTCTCACAGCCGAAACTGCTTTTTGGTCTTGCTTCGAGTGGGGTTTACAGAGCCTGTTCTGTTACCAGAAACAGCGGTGAGCTCTTACCTCGCCTTTCCACCCTTACCATGTACATGGCGGTTTATTTCTGTTGCACTAGCCTGGGAGTTTCCTCCACCGGACGTTATCCGGCACCCTGCCCTGTGAAGCCCGGACTTTCCTCACCTGTCATATGACAGCCGCGATCACTTGTCCAGCTCATTACTTTTATAGCAGAATGAGGAAGAAAAGTAAAGAAAAAAATACTGAAATGAGAACATGGTTTTAAAAACCACTTCTCGTGGTATAAAAAATGGTTGAAGTAGCGACAGATGGGTGTTATAATCATTTTATAGAAGCTGGATAATGTGTATTATCAAAGATTTGGTATAAGAGGGTGAAATATATGGAGAATAATTATCTGTTGAATAAAGATTATATCAGAATAAAAAACATGAATACGATCAGCTATGGCGGAAATCAGTCATGGTGCAAGAGTAAGAAGATGCAGAAGGTTGGCTGCGGTGTGATTGCACTTGCGGACATATCGATCTATCTTGCCGAGCAGAATCCGGGACTTATGACAGATGCAATTCGTAAGATCAACAAACCGAAAGGCCTATATAACAAAAATGATTATCTGGCATATGTAAAATGGTTCTATAAACATTATGTATTTTTCCTGTGGTATAAAGGAATGACAGGTATAACATTGATGAATACGCTGAATCGGTATTTTATGCTGAATGATATCGGGCTTCGTGCAAGATGGAGATTATTTTTATCAGATGAGGAAATGATGAAGCAGATCAGGCATTTGATCCGCAAAAATAAACCGGTTGTATTATCGATCGGACCGAATATGCCAAATGTATTTGGCGATAAGGGAATTCGTATGTATGTGGAAAAGGATGGCCGTATGCTTACATCCATGAAGAAAAATGTTCATAGTCACTATGTAGTTGTAACAGGAGTAGAGGAAATAGCCGGTCACGAATATCTGATTGTTTCTTCGTGGGGTAAAAAATATTACATCAACTACGAAGAATATCGTGATTATGTAAAACATTCCGGCGGCAGGATCACAAGCAGCATTCTGTACATCAAAGGAATGATCTGATACGGAAAAGTTATCTTACAGTTTGTGCGGATATTGTTATTTGTTAAAAAATATGTACGGGGAATCTTCCTCAGAGACGAACAACCACTATAAATGACTCGCTGTGGTTTCGATTCGCTGCACATGCCCGATTCGTAAATGCTCCTGTGCTAACTCGCCGTTGGCTCGAACAAGCACCCGCATTTACTGGCAATGTGTATCTCATCTCGAAATCCTCGCTGATGTCATATTATAGTGGTTGTTTGTGCCTGAAGCAGATTCCCCTGCGCGGTTTATCAGGAATAACAATATCTGCACAAAACTAAATTAAAAAGATTTTCTGTATTAGATCATTCTCTTTTTAGATCAATGTCAGATTGGATAGTTATTTATCGGTGGGTTAATGCGTATTGCTTTATAATTGCGTATTGCTAAATGGCTATTTCTGTATTAATGCTTGTAGTTCGTCTTCTGTCAGTTCACGGAATTCGCCGGGAGCAAGAGATTCGTCCAGTGTCAGTCTGCCCATGGATAGGCGTTTTAAGTAGGTAACTTTCATACCAAGGGCTTCGAAGGATCGTTTGACCTGATGGTAACGACCTTCTGTGATCGTCAGGAGAATCTCAGAGGCATTCGAATCAGGATCGGTGCTTTTTATAATCAGAATACCCGGTTTGGTTGGTTTGTTGTCGCCAATGTCCAGCCCTTCTTTAAATGCTTTTATATGTTCTTCTGTTACCAGCCCGTCAATGTGGGCAAAATATGTTTTTGATACATGCCTGGATGGTGACAGGAGATGGTGGGATAGTTCGCCATCGTCAGTGATTAACAGCAGGCCTTCTGTATCAATATCCAGACGTCCTACAGGAAAAAGATTTTTTGTAGATACAGAACTTTTTAACAGATCCAATACTGTTGAATGAAGATTGTCATTTGTTGCACTGACACAGCCTGCGGGCTTGTTCAGCATGTAATAATGGTGGCTTTGGTATTCGATCACCTTTCCGTTATAAGAGATCTGGTCTGCATTTTCATCAATCTTCTGTTCGGGAGATTTGCAGACGATTCCATTTACCGAGATCATTCCTTTTTTTATATATTGTTTTACCTGAGATCTGGAGCCAATGTCCTGATTTGCCAGAAATTTATCAATTCGCATATTTGCATACCTGCCTTTGATATTTTAGTTATTCGAAAAAACATTTGTATTCAAGAGATTTTTCATAATTATAGCATGGATTTTTTATAGTTGGAGAGAAATTCAGTTAATTTCAGAAAACAGGTGGTATTGTATGAAAATGTTATAATAAACCAGCATTTATGACGAAAATGTTAAGTATTAGATTGCAGAATAAAATTACAGCAGATTATATAAAATAGACAAAAAAATCTATCTTTTATTTACGGAAAATTAATACATATTACCATAAATAGTTTGCCAGAAAGACATATGCGTATTGACAGAAAGCCAAAATTAGAGTATTATTTTTAACAGAAATGTAACATTTTGTGATAGTTTTTAATAAATAGGTACAAAAAAGATGAGAATTAATAGAAAAAGTAATCGTTTTTCCCATGTGGGAAGAGGCTTGTTCAGCTATAGATATATGAAGCGTAATCTGCTTGTAGCAGCAGCAACCATTGCTACAGCAGCAGGAATTGGACTTGTAGTGAAGTATGGAGAGGCACTGGATCACAGTCCTGCTTATCTGAACAGCCAGACTGTTCAAACTGCTGAAGTTGAAGCAACTACAGAGGAGGCTGCTTCAGTTGATATGGCGGCACTTCAGAACAGCACAACGAAGAAAGCAGCGCAGAAGAAAACGGTGGTAGCAAAAGCGGAAGAAAAGTCGGAATTTGATGGTAAATTTATTGCAAAAATCAGCGATACATTAAATATTAGAGAAGAAGCCACAACAGATTCAGATATTGTAGGTAAATTGTTTGATGGTAATGTGGGTGATGTGTTAGGAACATCAGGCGAATGGACAAAGATATCTTCAGGAGATGTGACTGGTTATGTAAACAGTGATTATATCCTGACTGGTAAGGATGCCGAGACGTATGCAGCAGATTATAAGAAGGTGCTTGGAACAGTAACAGATGATACAGTTCGTGTACGTGCGGATAAGTCCACAGAGTCAGATATACTCGGTCTCGTTGCAAAGGATACCGTTCTTCCTGTTAAAACACAGGATAAGGAATGGGTAGAGGTTACAATGGACGATGGAACAGATGGTTATATTGCGGCTGATTATATCACAGTAGAAGAAACATACGAGTATGCAATGTCAATCGATGCATATACCGCTATGGTAGAAGCTGAACAGAAAAAGACATATGAAGTAGCATCAAATGATGACAGTGCAGATATTATGTCGAGTGATGAAGGATCAACGGAAGCAGATACAGAAGAGCCAACGACTGAAGTCGCAACGGAAGCGGATACAGAAGCTCCTACTACGGAAGCAACAACAGAGCAGAAACCGGATGACAGTTCTAAGGCTGATGCCTCCCAGTATGATGATGCTTATCTGCTTGCATGTCTGGTCAGCATGGAAGCCGGATATGAACCTTATGATGGACAGTTAGCAGTGGCAAATGTTGTTTTGAATCGTGTAAGAAGTGGTAAATGGGGAAGTTCCATTTCATCAGTTATCTATGCACCGAATCAGTTTCCATGTGCGACAGGAAGTGTAATGCAGGGATATTTGAAGAATGGCCCATTATCAACAGCACAGCAGGCTGCAAATGACGCTTTGGCAGGAAACAATAACATTGGAAGCTTTATGAGCTTTTTAAATAAGAACTATATTGATACAGATTCTTTATCTGATTACCAGATTATAGGAAATCATTGTTTCTACTAAAGTGTTTTTGAAAGATAGATGGATTTTAGATTATGAAGATAAATAAAAAAGAAAATAATCAGGCTGAGCAGGAGATTGGTACAGAGATGACTGCTTCGAAGATAATGATAAACAATGACAGAACTAACAGAAGATACATACGCAGTTGTGGGATGTATCTTTTGTTGTTTCTAATATGTATTGGATTTTACATTATAAATATGGCGGTAGAACATGTATATCCATTTGGCAGCAGAAGCTTTCTGTATCAGGATGCAGCGGATCAATATCCGGGGATGCTGAAAATTTTCCTTGAATGGCTGCATTCCGGGGACAAAGGTACATTTCTATGGAATCGGGGACTTGGAATCGATGTAGTCCTGAATATGTTCTATTATTGTATGAGCCCATTTAACATTATAGCCATAATACTTGGACTGGATCGTGTTGAATTATCCATGACATGGATGATCGTACTTAAAGCATCATGTCTGGCTCCGGCTGGGTTGTTTTTTTTCAGACATTCAGGGATCCGCAGATTTGCGGCAGAAGGACTTTCAGAGAGATATACAACAGTCATTTCCATGATGTTTGGGCTTTTGTATGCGTTAAACAGCTATGTGGTGGTATATAACCATAATGTGCTTTGGCTGGATGGCTTGATCCTGCTTCCGTTTATTGCGATCGCAGTGGAACATCTGGCAGAGGACAAATGGCAGCTTCGGTATACGTTGTTATTAGCCTGTGCATTTTTGTTTAATTATTACTTTGCATTTTATATCTGCCTGTTTATTATCTGTTATTTTCTTATGCAGGATTGGAAAAGTGTAAAGAATTTCTGGCGTGGTGTATGCCGGTTCCTGGGATGGTCAGCTGCCGCGGTAATGATTGCAGGGGTGGTTGTACTTCCGTCTTTTTATGCCATTATAAATCTGTCATCCTGCGGAAATGGGGACTACAGTCTTCCATGGTGTAGAATCAGCAATCTTGGAATGTTTATAAATTCGTTTTATCCATTGCGACAGATATCGACCGGATACTTGTTCAGTCATAATAATTACTGCGGTATTCTTGTAATCATATTCTTCCTGCTTTTCTTATTCGGAGCAGGAATCAAACACAGTTTTAAACTTCGATATGCAGCTGTTATTTTATTCCTGACTATTGGCTTGAACATGGTCGGATTAAATTATGTCCTGCATGGTTTTGCGATTACGCATGGACTTGGAAATCGTTTTGCGTTTATCCTTATCTTTTTCATTTTGATGGCAGGTTATATCGGGATGCTCCGATTACAGCAGGTAAAGGTGTGGCAGATAATCTGCATGGCAGGCATCGGTATTGCTGTGTTCCTTTTGGAGCTTTTCCTGAATAAGGAAGATGCCAATTCCTATTCCTATGCGGCGGTATTGCTCTTTGGTATAGCATATCTGATCTTGTTGGTTTTATGTGTCAGAAAGAGCATTCGTTATACGACCTGCTATGTGTGGATGATAGTGCTGTTATGTGTAGAGATCTTTGCAAATGCATGGAATCAGATGCCACAGAAATATAATGATGAATGCCTTCAAACTGCGATATCTGCTTCGGACTGGCTGCCAGATTATGAGCAACTGGAGCATGTGGATGGGGAGAGGAAGACTGCATTGGTATCACAGAACTATATGCCATATTCAGATGTAAACTGGTATTCATCTATGGCAAATGGCAGTACGATAGATGTATTCACCAGCCTTGGAATATCAAGATATCAGAATATTGAATATACCTATAGAGGGGTGACTCCGATCAGCCGACAGCTTTTTAATGTACGGTATGTTGTGACTGATGAAACAGGGGTTGCAGGGGGATATCATCTGATTGATCAGAAGAATGAAAAGATCAATTTCTATGAAGCGGATAATTTGGCAGGTATGGGGTTCCTGATGCAGAAGGATGTTCTTGACTGGAGCGGAACAGCTAAAACGAAAGATACATCAGATGTATTCGAGAAAGGCAGTATGGCGGAGAATCAGAATGAACTGGTAAAGCTTGTGACCGGACATAAGATTACGCAGAATGCTTTTACGAGAATTGATATACCGGAAGATGCAGTTACAAGTGTCGGTATGGATATTACCGGACATAAGACCGGTGAGTACTCCTATATCAGTACCAACGATATCTTTTCGGCGATCATGGTGAATTTTACAGCGGAAAAAGATGAAGATCTGTATCTGGAATGTGCGGACACGAAGCCTCAGTGCATCGAAATAAAAGTGAATGATGAGGTAACAGCATCTACAAACTATACGGATTCAGCGGACTTTTATCATGTAGGTCAGGTAAAGACAGGAGACACTGTACAGATTCGGATGTATGCGATAAGAATTCGGCTGTATACAACAGCAGTCAAAGACCAGGAGGGAACGAAAGCATTTGCATTGTATTCCTTAGATCCGGATGTAGTGAAAGCTTTTGAAGAATATACAGAGATGCATCAAATGACATTTGATGGATATGATGGCAATACTTTAAATGGCCATATAATGGCAGAAAAGGCCGGCATTTTATATCTGGCAGTTCCATATAATCAGGGATTCACAGCTGCTGTAGATGGGAAAAAGGCAGTTCCTGTAAAGATCGGAACCGGTTTGATGGGTGTTCCGGTAGAAGCAGGGGAGCATGTAATTACACTGACCTATCATACACCTTATCTGATGGCAGGTGTATGTCTGTCTGTGATTGGAATATTAATACTGGCAGGATATGTGTTGATCCGCCGGAAAAAATCATCTGATAAATAATGGATACAAATTATCAGCTTATAGGAAGGCTGATTTTGAAAAAACAGATCATAATAAATTCTTATAATAAAAACAGGCAACCTGAGTGCGGTCGCGCAGGTCAAGCTTCATAAGAATATTACTGAGATAATTGCGGACGGTTCCTTCCGAAAGAAAGAGCTGCTCCGCAATTTCTTTGTTATTCAGACCGTCAGCAACCAGTCTTATCAGTTCAAATTCTTTTTCTGTCAGATTGTAGGACAGATAATCAAAATGATCCTCAGCCTGTAACAGGGCAGGGATCTTGTTCATGATCTCATTTCCGAAGACGGTTTGTCCGTTGTGTACGGCAGTGATCGCAGATGCAACTGTCTCAAAATCCTGTTTTAAGATGTAGCCCTTTGCACCGATCCGAATGGCTTTGATGATATAGTCATCATCAGCGAAGGTAGTAAGCAGAAGAATCTTTGCATCCGGGTGGCTGGCAATGATCTCTTTCGATGCGGTCAGACCATCCATACCTTCCATCCGGATATCCATTAACAGAACGTCAGGGATATAAGTATCGTACAGGGAGATGGCATCGTGACCATTTGCTCCGGTCGCAAGTACAGTAATGTCTGAGTAGGATTCTAATATGATCTTTAAAGATGCACTGACAAATGCATCATCATCAACAATTATAATATTCATGCAGTTCTGTCTCCTTTTCGTGTATGTTTTGGAATACTGACAAACAGGCGGAATCCGGAATTGGTTGAGATCTGTAAAGTGCCGGATAAGGATTGGACTCGTTCCCGGATATTGTTAAGTCCGATGCCAGGGGAGTCTGTAAGGTGAATGTCTGTTCCGTTGTCATGGATGGTCAACTGATAGAAGCCCGGATGTTCCCGGATCAGAATCGAGAGTTGATCACCATTGCTGTGCTTTACGGCATTAGTGATCGCTTCTTTGGCAATGCTGATAAGGCAGTATTTGATATCTTTTGGAACAATATTGCCCATATCATATTCAAATGAAGTATCAAAACCTGTTATGTCATTTAACATATCCTGAATGGCAGCTTTCGTATCAATGGATTCATCGTGAAGGTCGTGTACACTTGCTCGTATACTGTTCATGGCAGTATCCAGCGTAGTGCGGAGATCGGAAAGAGGATTTGTAAGGATCGGTTCTTTGTTGATTGTCTGGATCGCGCCAACCTGAAGAATGGATCTGGTGAGCATGTGACCGACATTATCATGAATCTCTCTGGCAATACGATTTCTCTCTTTCAGGGTTGCGGTATAGATCCTGTTATCCTGTTCCTTCTGGATCATGCGGATTCGTTCTTTTGCCAGAAGTTCCCTTGCCTCCGAGGTATCTGTAAGGTGCTTCATCTGTTGGTGAAGGTCAGTGAGCTCTGTGGTCAGATATCCGTACAAGATGCTGCACAGACAGAGAACACATATTAAAAGAAGAGTTTCCGCAGAAAATTTTGTGGCTGACAGAATGATGGGAAGAACCCCGATGGGAACAGTATAACAGACCGGCCGCCTGCTCAGATAGAAGCAGAAAAGCGGAAGAAATACAACAAACTCAGGGATCAGACAGCACAGAATAAATATGCCAGCATGGATCAGAGCCAGAACTGCAGGTGAGAGCCTGTCAGCAATCAGCATCGTGCCAAAGGCAAGGATAATCGCAAGCAGTATATATATTACGCTGTGTGTGGATATCGAAAAAGTGTGAATACACATAATACAGCATATTGCAAATATAAGCAGTCGTGTCAGGATTTGCTTCATAACTTCCCCTTGTATATAGACAGGTCACGCGAGTGTCAGATACTTGCGTGAACCGGATCGAATTCATAAGTGACGATATAAGTATACCTGTTGGAAAATACAGCGTCAATTGACTACGGTTGAAAAACTCCGGATTTTAAAAGAATGTGACAAATGTCATATTACGGATGTGAAGATTGACACTGAACAGAATTATCCCGGTATGGTAGAATGACAGCATAACATGGAAAATATGCGATGGGTTTCAGGTTTGATGCTTGAAGAACCGATAGCATCCGAATAGAAAATGAATGAGGAGACAGTTATGGAATATGCGATTGAAGTAAAAGATCTGGTGAAACGATATAAAGATTTTGTAGCATTATCACACTTTGATCTGGAGGTAAAAGAGGGCGAGATCTTCGGCCTGCTTGGACCAAATGGATCGGGCAAGACGACAACGATCAACTGTATCTTGTCCCTGCTTACATACGATCAGGGCGATGTCCGGGTATTTGGTAAGAAGATGACATCGACGAGTTACGATCTGAAACGGGAAATCGGTGTAGTAATGCAGAATGTGGCTGTATTTGATGAAATGACGGTATATGAGAATATCGATTATTTCTGTGGGCTGTATATCAGGGATAAAGAGACAAGAAAACAGTATGTAGAGGATGCGATCGCATTTGTCGAGCTTCAGGACTATAAGAAATTCCTGCCGAAAAAGTTGTCAGGAGGACTTCTCAGACGATTAAATATTGCATGTGGAATCGCACATAAACCGAAGCTGATCTTTTTTGATGAACCGACGGTGGCGGTAGACCCACAGAGCCGGAACAAGATCTTAGAGGGAATTGTCGAGCTTAATAAGAAGGGTGCGACGATCATCTACACTTCTCATTACATGGAAGAGGTCGAACAGATCTGCAGCCGAATATTGATCATGGATAAAGGACAAAAGGTCGCCCTTGGCACGAAGGAAGAACTGAAAAAAATGATAAAGAAGACGGAGAGTATCTTCATAGAAGCTCCTGCACTGACAGATGAACAACTGCTGGAACTGAAACAGCTTCCGCATGTGTATGACAGTTCATATCAGGATGGAATGTTGAAACTGATCTACTCCGGTGGAAATCACAATCTGATCCGGGTTATGGAATATATGAAGGAGCATGCGGTATTATTTGGAAAAGTATATACTGAGCTTCCGAGTCTGAATGATGTGTTCCTTGAGATCACAGGAAAGACACTTCGGGATTAGGAGGGGTGGATATGTTTTGGCATAATTTTAAATATGCAGGTAAAATGCTGCTGAAAGGCAAAGATACGCTGTTTTGGACGATACTGTTTCCAATTGCATTATTCACATTCATGTACATGGCATTTGGAAATATTATGGAAAAGGATGAAATGTTTAAAGATATCCCGGTTGCAGTTGTGAGGGATGGCGAGAACGATACTGCACTTATGATGGTGCTGTCCACGCTCTCCATGGACGGCGAGAATAAACGGATCGATATGGAGGTGCTCAGTGAGAAAGAAGCACTTCAGAAGTTAAATGATGGAGAAGTGACCGGTGTGATTTATACATCAGATGCCAGTCTGACTGTGAAGCAGAGTGACACCAAGGAGTCGATCCTGGAATCAATCCTGAATCAGTATAAACAGATGGAACAGATGTATCTGAATCTGATGCAGAAGGACCCGGAGGCTGCACCGGAGATCATTCAGAAGGCGGTACAGAGTGATGCAGTATATTATGAAGAGATTTCCACATCGGACGGATGTCAGAATGAGTATTATAATTATTTCTATGCAGTGCTTGCTATGAGCTGCCTGTTTTCTTCTTTTGCCGGAATCACAAGAATGCACAAGCTGCAGGCAAATGAAAGTGCGCTTGGAATGCGTCGTTGCCTGTCGCCAAATCCTAAACTTGTGACCGTTCTGGCGGAGTATCTGGCATTACTGCTGGTTCAGTTTGCCGCAGAGGTTATCACTGTGATCTATATGCGGCTGTTCGGTGTACAGTTTGGTACGAAATATCCGGCTATTTTACTGGTACTTTTTATCGCATGTAATATTGGTATTGCCGGGGGAATGCTGCTGGGTTCCTGGTCAAAATGCTCATATGGAGGAAAGATTGGAATTGCGGTAGCAGTCAGCCTGACCTTCTCTTTTATGGCGGATCTGATGGTTCATGGAATTAAAAACAGTATTGAAGATAAACTTCCGATTCTGAACCGGATCAATCCGGCAGTGCTGGTAACGGACTGTCTTTATGCACTTAATGTGTATGATAACTATGATCGTTATTTCAGAAATATCCTGATCTTAACCGGTATGGCTGTCTGTCTGCTTGGAGCGAGTATTCTGGTCTTAAGGAGGAATAAATATGCAAGTGTTTAAATCCTATTTTAAAATCTTAAATAAGAAAAAAGGCATGATGCTGATGTATATTGGGATCTTTGCAGGCATTATCTTTGGGTTTATTCTGCCGAATGCCGATAAAACGGAGGATGAATATAAGAGCATGAAGTGCAAATTTGCCTGGTTTGATTATGACCGGACGGCAGAAAGTGAAGAACTGTTTTCGTATCTTGATCAGGCACATAAACATGTGGAATTAAAGACAGATACAACGGAAGCGATGCAGGACAGTCTGTTTAACAGGGATACAGACTGTATCGTCCGCATTAAAAAAGGCTATGCGGATCATCTGGGCAAAGAAGATCTCTCTGATTATATCGAGATCGTTGCAATTCCGAACCGGAGCAAGGTAGAACTGTTTGAATCGGATGTGAATAAATATATTTCTTATCTGAATGCATATTTTGAAGCCGGATATGACCGGGTGGAGGCAGCAGCTCGGGTGAATGAATTGTTTCAGACCAGAACGAACGTAACGATGACAACCGAAGACCATGGCGGAAAACATAGTACGAGATATACATTTTTCAGTTATCTGGGCTGGATACTTGTGGTCATGATGATCGAAGGTGTAAGTCCGGTACTGATCGTTTACGACAAAAAAGAATTAAGAGAACGGATCGCGAGTTCAGCATATAAATATTCAAATATGACAAAAGAGATTCTGCTCGGAACGATCGTGACAGGATTTCTTGGATGTGCTGTATTTGCAGTTGGAGGATGCGTTGTATTCAGAAAAGAAATGTTTACGGCAGCAGGACTTGGGAATCTGCTCAATATGGTCTGCTACATGTTTGTAGCCATGGCACTTGCTTTTCTTGCAAGTAAGGTAGTAAAAAATGAGGAGGGCTTCAGCATGATCGGCAATATAGTGTCCCTTGGTATGGCGTTCCTGTCCGGTATATTTGTCCCGATAGAATTTCTTGGAACAGGAGTTGTGAAGCTGGCACATTTCCTTCCGGCTTACTGGTATGTCAGAGTCGTTGATCTTCTGGACTATGCAACAAAGATACCATCAGAGGCTTATCTGTATATGGGCATCGAGCTGCTGTTTGCAGCCGCTATCATCACGATCGCCATCGTGATCGACCGTGCCAAAAACCACCGCCTGGTGGCGTGAAAATATTTTAAATAAATTAAAAATTTGAAATCTTTTAATTTTTATTTTTAGAATAAAACGACAAGTAATTTTTATTTAAAACAGAAAATTCCTTAGATGAAAAAACTACCATGCAACAATCATATTCCACACTGGTATGTAACAAGGTTGTTTGATTATTGAGATAAAATGGAAGATGCATTACTATCATGAAGCAAGCCTTTTTCAACACAGGTTCTTAGTGAGTCGCCATAGGCGAGGAGTTTAGCACCGTTGCGTTGAAATAGAGTGCAAACGACTTGCGGAATAATATGTAATACATCTTCCATTTTTATTTAATCATTTAGGATATAACCTTGCGTAACACCTTGTGTGTGGTGTGATGTTGCACGGTAGTTTATCATTTATGGAATTTTTCGTCCTAAAAATTATTTGTCGTTGTTCTTGTTCTTCTCGTTCATCATTGCACGAACTTTCATGGAAAGACCGAACAGGTTGATGAATCCGGTTGCATCCTTGTGGTCATACAGTTCACCGGTAGTGAAGCTTGCAAGACTCTCAGAATACAGAGAATATGGAGAAGTTGTTCCGGCTTTGATGATATTTCCTTTGTACAGTCTCATCTTAGTCTGACCGGTAACGGTTTCCTGCGTCTTTTCAACAAAGGCCTGAAGAGCTTCACGAAGAGGGCAGAACCACTTTCCTTCGTATACAAGATCAGCAAACTTGGTTGCTACGAGCTTCTTGTATGCAAGTGTTTCACGATCCAGGGTCAGCTCCTCTAACTGTTTGTGGGCTTCCATCAGAATCGTTCCGCCAGGAGTTTCATAAACACCACGGGATTTCATACCAACAACACGGTTTTCTACGATATCAATAATACCGATACCATGTTTGCCGCCTAAACGGTTTAATTCACGGATAATATCAGATACTTTCATCTTTGTACCATTAATTGCAGTTGGGATACCCTTTTCAAAATCAAGGGTCAGATATTCATCTTCGTCCGGTGCCTTTTCAGGAGTAACACCGAGAACCAGAAGATCATCGTAGTTTGGTTCATTTGCAGGATTCTCAAGCTCCAGACCTTCATGGCTGATGTGCCAGATGTTACGGTCACGGCTGTAAGAATGAGCAGCATCAAATGGAAGATTGATGCCGTGTGCCTGACAGTATGCGATCTCTGCATCACGGGAATCCAGCTTCCATTCCGGCTGTCTCCATACAGCGATAACCTTGATGTCAGGAGCAAGGGCCTTGATCGAAAGCTCGAATCTTAACTGATCATTTCCTTTTCCTGTTGCACCATGACAGATAGCAACAGCACCTTCCTTACGGGCAACCTCAACTAATTTTTTAGCGATCAGAGGTCTTGCGAAAGAAGTACCAAGTAAATATTTATTCTCATATACAGCATCTGCCTGAACGGTTGGCATAATGTATTCATCACATAATTCATCAACAACATCCAGAATGTATAACTTGGAAGCACCTGAATATTTTGCTCTTTCGTCCAGTCCATCCAGTTCACTTTCCTGTCCTACATCGATGCAGGCACAGATAACATCGTAATCATAAGTTTCTTTTAACCAAGGGATGATAGCTGTTGTATCAAGACCGCCTGAGTATGCAAGAACAACTTTGTCTTTTGCCATTTCTAAATCCTCCTTAAAATCTGTCTGGAATATATTTTTTATTGATGTTATATATATTCCGTTCATTGAATAAAGGACACATCGTCCTGTCTGCAAATAAATATATAACGGTAATGAATATTATGCAAGTGTTTTTTGAATAGATAAATGGAAAAAATAAAAAAGAAGTAAAATGCAGAAAAACAGAATTTACAATATGAAAGAGGGATAATGCAAAAAAATATACATATTAAATGAAAAGAATAGAATATGAATATTTTACATTTCATAATGAATATTATTCATACTGCTATAGAATTACAGGAGATATGTATTTGTATATTATGAATAGAAAGTCGGAGCAAATCAGAAAAAAATAGTAGAAATAAGAAAAAATAGGAATAATGTTTGAGTATCTTGTAGAAATGCTATATAATATAATAGATTGTGATTACTGTTTAATAGGGACATGAATGAGGAAGACAGAAGGTAGAAAGCACGGTCGTATATGATAATAATTCGGATGAAAAGAATGAAAAGTTTTTGATCAACAGGAGGAATTAGAGATGAAAGGCATTATTTTAGCCGGAGGATCTGGAACAAGGTTATATCCATTGACAAAAGTAACATCGAAGCAGCTGCTTCCTATCTATGATAAACCGATGATCTATTATCCGATGTCGGTTTTGATGAATGCAGGAATCCGTGACATATTGATTATTTCGACGCCACAGGATACTCCAAGATTTGAGGATCTGTTGGGAGATGGAAGCCAGTTTGGTGTAAACCTTACTTATGCGGTACAGCCAGCACCGGATGGACTGGCGCAGGCATTTGTTATTGGTGCAGATTTCATAGGTGATGATACAGTTGCCATGGTTCTTGGCGATAATATTTTTGCAGGCCACGGACTTAAAAAGAGATTACGCGCAGCTGTTCAGAATGCGGAAAATGGCAAGGGAGCAACAGTATTTGGTTATTATGTAGATGATCCTGAACGGTTTGGAATTGTTGAATTTGACAAGGACGGACGTGCGATCTCAATCGAGGAAAAACCGGAAAAACCAAAGAGTAATTATTGTGTAACAGGTCTCTATTTTTATGATAATAAAGTCGTTGAATATGCAAAGAATCTGAAACCATCTGCCAGAGGAGAGCTTGAGATCACAGATCTGAATCGTATTTATCTTGAGCATCAGCAGTTAAATGTAGAGCTTCTTGGACAGGGATTTACATGGCTTGATACAGGTACACATGAGAGCCTGGTCGATGCTACGAACTTTGTAAAGACGATAGAACAGCATCAGCACAGAAAGATCGCATGCCTTGAGGAGATTGCATACCTGAATGGATGGATTTCCAGAGAAGAAGTTCTGGAAGTATATGAAGTTCTGAAGAAGAATCAGTACGGACAGTATCTGAAGGATGTATTAGATGGCAAGTATCTGGATGTACTTGCATAGTTTTTACAGATAAAAGATAGATTGAGGAGAAAATAAAAAATGAGTAAAACAATCATAGTAACAGGTGGAGCCGGCTTTATTGGTTCAAATTTTATATTTCATATGCTTGATAAATATCCGGAATATCGTATCGTATGTCTGGATAAACTTACATACGCAGGTAATTTGTCAACGCTTGAGCCTGTAATGAAAAATCCGAATTTCAGATTTGTAAAAGCAGATATTTGTGACAGAGATGCCGTTTACCGGTTATTTGAGGAAGAAAAGCCGGACATTATCGTAAATTTTGCAGCGGAGAGTCATGTAGACAGAAGTATTGAGAATCCGGATATCTTTCTAAAGACAAATATTATGGGTACAGCAGTTCTTATGGATGCATGCAGAAAATATGGAATTGGGAGATATCATCAGGTATCTACCGATGAAGTATATGGAGATCTGCCACTTGACAGACCGGATCTGTTCTTTACAGAAGAAACACCGATCCATACAAGTTCACCTTACAGCAGTTCAAAGGCAGCAGCAGATCTTCTGGTGCTCGCATATCACAGAACTTATGGACTGCCTGTCAGCATATCCAGATGTTCGAATAACTATGGGCCATATCATTTCCCTGAGAAGCTTATCCCTTTAATGATTGCAAATGCATTGAATGACAAGCCTCTTCCTGTATATGGTGAGGGGCTGAATGTTCGTGACTGGTTATATGTAGAAGATCATTGCAAGGCTATCGATCTGATCATTCATAAAGGACGTGTCGGTGAAGTTTATAATGTCGGCGGTCATAATGAGAAGCAGAATATTGAGATCGTTAAGCTCATCTGTAAAGAACTTGGAAAGCCTGAATCTCTGATCACACATGTCGGTGATCGCAAGGGGCACGACATGCGTTATGCAATCGATCCAACAAAGATCCATAATGAACTTGGATGGCTTCCGGAGACAAAGTTTGAAGATGGAATAAAGAAGACAATTCAGTGGTATCTGGATAACAGAGAATGGTGGGAGACTATTATCTCAGGAGAATACCAGAATTACTATGAGAAGATGTATAGCAATCGTTAATTTGCGGGAAAGAGGTAGCGGAGGAGATAACAGATGAAAGTATTGGTTACCGGAGTAGGTGGTCAGCTTGGCTATGATGTAATGAATGAACTTGCAAAAAGAGGGCATGAAGGTATCGGAACCGATCTGGCTGAAGCTTACAGCGGGGTGCAGGATGGTACGCCGGTATGCAGTATGCCATATGCAAGACTGGATATTACAGATATACAGGCTGTTAAACAGATGTTTTCAGAGTTTCGACCGGATGTTGTTATTCATTGTGCTGCATGGACAGCAGTAGATTTGGCAGAAGATGAGGACAAACAGGAAACGGTATATGCAGTAAATGCAAAAGGAACTGAATATATAGCGGAAGCATGTAAAAAACTTGACTGTAAGATGATTTATATCAGTACGGATTATGTATTTAATGGTCAGGGGACGGATCCGTGGCAGCCTGATTGTAAGGACTATGCGCCACTAAATGTATATGGAAAATCGAAGCTTCAGGGGGAACTGGCAGTCAGCAGCCTTCTGGATAAATATTATATCGTGCGTATTGCATGGGTATTTGGTACAAATGGCAAGAACTTTATAAAAACCATGTTGAATGTGGGCAAAAGTCATGATACAGTACAGGTTGTAAATGATCAGATCGGAACGCCAACGTACACGTATGATCTGGCAAGGCTTCTTGTTGATATGGCTGAGACAGACCGTTATGGCTATTACCATGCTACGAATGAAGGTGGATATATTTCATGGTATGATTTTACCTGCGAAATATATAGGCAGGTGGGATATGCAACAAAGGTAGTTCCTGTTACAACTGCTGAATATGGTTTGTCAAAAGCAGCAAGACCATTTAACAGCAGATTGGATAAGACAAAGCTGGTAGAAAATGGATTTGAATTACTGCCAACATGGCAGGATGCTTTAAGCAGATATTTAAAAGAGGTAGAGAAACAAAATGGGACAGATTAAAGTTACAAAAGCACCGATAGATGGATTATATATTATCGAACCTGCAGTACATGGAGACAGCAGAGGGTATTTTATGGAGACTTATAATCAGAAGGATATGGAAGAAAATGGGCTGAACATGGTATTTGTTCAGGATAATCAGAGCATGTCTACAAAAGGTGTGCTTCGCGGACTTCATTTTCAGAAGAAATATCCACAGGGTAAGCTTGTAAGAGTGATCAAAGGTGTCGTATATGATGTTGCTGTCGATCTGAGATCGGGCAGCGAGACATATGGAAAATGGTATGGCGTGGAATTAACGGAGGAGAATAAGAAGCAGTTCTATATCTCGGAAGGTTTTGCACATGGATTTTTGGTTTTGTCAGATACAGCAGAGTTCTGTTATAAGGTAACAGATTTCTATCATCCTGGTGATGAGGGCGGCTTGGCATGGAATGATCCCGAAATCGGTATTGAATGGCCAAAACTCTGTGGAGAATATCAGGGAAATGCAAGTGCAGAAGGTTATCATCTGGAAGATGGAACTGCACTGAACCTGAGTGATAAAGATCAGAAATGGCTTGGATTAAAAGAAACATTTAAGTTTTAATAAAGTTTTTAGTTGCAGAGAGGATGTCTTTCACTAATGGATAATAAGACTACACAGTATGATAAACGTCTATCGGAATACAGGGACAGACTGTTACAACGGAATAAGGAAATGACAATGGATGATGATGATCTGATCGATTCGATCATTAATCGGAATGAACCGGAAAACAGCGAAACTGACAGCACAGCTGATGATAAGTCTGAGAAAAAGGCAGACTCTGTATCAGAGACTTCTCCGGCGAAAAAAACACCGGTATCGGAATCCTATAAGGAATATGCAGACAAATTAGAGTCTGTTTTAAAAGAAGTAGGAGTTGCGACGGAAGAGAAGAAAAAGCCTGAACCGAAGCAGTCGTCAGAGAGAAAAAAAGAGAACCGTGCAGATGAAGAACGGAAGCGTCTTGCTTATAAGGAACTCGGCTATGATAAGCAGAAGCAGGAAGATACTGTGGAATCCGACGAAGATACAGATGGGATGGAAGATGAACATACATTTGCTGACGTATTTGCAAGTTTGAAAGAAAATGTCCGGGATGCAGTAGATGAGGCTGAGAAGAAAGTAAGAAACCGAAAGCTTTCCGGCGGAGAATCCGGTGATGGAAGAAAGAAACTGCCGTTTCGACTGAATACACTTGGCAAATGGGCGGTTGCAGGAATTGCATTGTTTATAGTTTTCTTGATTCTGACAATCAGTTATGTATCGGCGAATAAGTCTTATAAGTATAATCAGATGGATATTCGCCCGATCAAGAGCAGTGATCTGGTGGTTAATGATGGCGTAAAAGAGCAGACAAAGGGTTACACAACGATCGCACTCTATGGTGTTGATTCCAGAGATTCAAACCTGAATACAGGTACGAACAGTGATGCGATCATTCTTCTCAGTATAAATAATGATACAAAAGAAGTTAAGATGGTTTCCGTATATCGGGATACATTGTTGCAGATACAGAGTGATTCTCCGATAACGCAGAAAGTAAATTATGCATATCAGCTGGGTGGAGCATTGATGTCGATCAATACATTAAATGCAAATCTGGATCTTGATATATCAGATTATATTACCGTTGATTTTAATGCAATGGCAGATATTATCAATGCGCTGGGAGGCGTAGAGGTAACGGTAACAGAAGATGAAGTGAATAATCTGAATAAGAATCTCGCAGAACAGATCGGTATATCAGGCAAATACTCAGATGGTGTTCATGATGCAGGTACAAAGGTATTAAATGGACAGCAGGCAGTAGCATATTCCAGAATCCGGAGTACAGGAAAAGGAGACATTACCAGAACAATGAGACAGCGGACTGTATTGCTTGGTCTGATGAACAAGATGGTAAATGCAGACAGCAAGATGATATCTAATCTGATTGATGTGTCATTTAGCTGTATATCAACCAGCCTTACAAAGAATGAAGTGACATCTTTGGCAAAAAATGTTGCTGATTATAAGATTACAGGTAATACGGGATTCCCATTTGTCTATACACCGATGTCTTTAGACAATAAGGGCAGTGTGATCGTTACAGCAGATCTGAATGTAAATGTTACAGCACTGCATGAATATTTGTATGGAACATCGGGCTATACTCCGTCTGGTACAGTGGTGGCCATAAGTACAGAAGTATCATCAGAGACAGGGGTATCGGCGACAGAAGGAATCGATATAGATAAGGTATCTGGAGAAACGGCTGTTACAACGCAGGAAAGCAGTGAAGACCAGAGCGAAACTGCAACGGATAGTTCGGAGACAGATTCGTCCGAAGATACAGGTTCAACAACAGAGGTGCAGACAATTACAGCACCACCAGAGGGTATGATCGAAAATGAATAATACCGGAAGACATCTGGAGTCTGTCAGAGGTTTTACAGCAGCGTTGGTGATAGCTTTATGCATGCTGTTAATACTGTTTGAAAAATACGGTCAAATGAAGTATGTTCGAGCAGATGAGACCGGAATGATAGAGACGGAAAGTTCAGAGACTTTACCATATGGGATATTTTGCAGCCGGAATGCTGACAATGTTTTTCCGGAATGTGGCATATTGCTTCGTGATTGGATCAAAGATACAAGACAGAACCTTGCATGGGCAGGTATGACAGAGCAGTATATCGGTCATATGAGTTTACATGATAAGATATGTCAGATGATGTTTGCAGACCCTGAAAATCTGGTGTTGAGTCATGATGTGACCAAGATGGATAAGGAGCTTAAGACGGCACTTAAGAAGTATCCTGTGGGGGGTATCATGCTAAAGTCGAAGAATATACAGACAGAAAAGCAGCTGAAAAAGCTGTTGAAGAAAATGCAGGATGTTTCTGATATTACACTGTTTCTTGCCGTAGATGAAGAAGGTGGAACAGTCAGCCGTGTAATGCAGAAATTTGGAAATATAGATGGCGGCGATATCGGCTCGATGTACGATTACAGAAATCTGGGCATAGATACCGCGTATGAGAATGCGCGACAGATTGGGGACAATCTTTCATATTATGGGTTTAACCTTGATTTTGCTCCGGTAGCAGATGTCTGGTCGAATCCGAAAAATACTGTTATAGGAAAGCGGGCTTACAGCAATCTCTACAGCGAAGTTGCTGAATTGATTCCTTATGCGGTGCGGGGCTTTCATGCAGGTGGAGTGCTATGTACGTTAAAACATTTTCCGGGACATGGAAATACGAAAGAAGATTCTCATTATGGAAATGCATATGTATATGAGACGAAAGAAAACCTTGAAAATAATGAATTCCAGTCGTTTCGGGCAGGAATTGATGCGGGAGCTGACTTTGTGATGGTCGGACATATGATCGTAACTGATATATCGAATATTCCATCTGATCTGTCGAAGGAGATTGTGACGGATATTCTTCGTATGGAACTTGGTTTCTCCGGTGTGATCATTACGGATTCATTGCAGATGGAAGCAATCACCGATACATATTCGGCCGGGGAGGCCGCAATTTATGCCATAGCTGCAGGAAATGATATGATACTGGAGTCGGAAAATCTGGAACAGGCAGTTGAGGGAATAAAGCAGGCAGTAAAAGATCAGATTATTGCGGAAAACCGAATCAATGAAAGCGTAAGAAGAATTTTGGTGATGAAGCATGCCATTATTGAGAAAAAATAGACCGGATTGACAAATTCAAATACAAAACGAATGCAATGCGAATTACATATTTTGATACAAAAAGGCACGATTTTAATGGAAAAACCATTATAATTGTGTCTTTTTAATTTACAATAGCAGATAATGAACATACAAAATACTTTATAAAATTAAGTTTGCAAACTATCTGACAATTTGGCGAAAAAAGTTGTTTACAAACGGAAAAAAAGATAGTATGATTACAAATCATAAAAAGCACAGAGTTGTATTTGAGAATTACTATCAGATAATCGGGCTATAAGATCTCAACAGACACTGGCAATAAGTTGGAAAGGAAAACGAGCATGGAAGATAACAGAAACGTAGTAAATCCAGGGTTATATAGTGAAGAATACGAACATGATAACTGTGGTATCGGCGCAGTTGTTAATATCAAAGGTATTAAGACACATGATACCGTAAATAATGCATTAAAGATTGTTGAAAATCTGGAACACAGAGCAGGAAAAGATGCAGAAGGAAAGACCGGTGATGGTGTAGGTATCCTTCTTCAGATTTCACATAAGTTTTTTAAGAAGACAGTTGCAGAACTCGGATATGATCTGGGTAAGGAACGTGATTATGGTATTGGTATGTTTTTCTTCCCACAGGATGAACTGCCAAGAAAACAGGCAATGAAGATGTTCGAAGTTATTGTCGAGAAAGAGGGGCTTGAGTTCCTCTGCTGGAGAATGATTCCGACTACTCCTGGAATCCTAGGCAAGAAAGCAGTGGATGTTATGCCGTGTATCATGCAGGCATTTATCAAGAGACCTGATAGTGTGAAACCGGGGCTTGATTTCGACCGTAAGCTTTATTTTGTCAGAAGAATATTTGAAGAAAGTAATGATGATACTTATGTACCATCCCTTTCCAGTAAAACGATCGTATATAAAGGTATGTTCTTAGTTGGAGAACTTCGTAAGTTTTATAACGACCTTCAGGATCCTGATTATGAATCAGCAATCGGACTTGTACATTCCAGATTCTCAACGAATACAACTCCTAGCTGGCTTCGGGCGCATCCATATCGTTACCTTTGTCATAACGGTGAGATCAATACGATCCGCGGAAATGAAGATAAGATGATCGCCAGAGAAGAGACGATGGAATCCACGATCATGCAGGATGAGATGTATAAGGTTATGCCTGTGCTTGATCCAAACGGATCTGATTCGGCAAGACTGGATAACTGTCTTGAATTCCTTGTATTAAATGGTATTCCGCTCCCACTTGCAGTTATGATCACGATTCCTGAACCATGGGAAAATGATCGGTTTATGAGCCAGGAAAAGAAAGACTTCTATCAGTATTATGCAACAATGATGGAGCCTTGGGACGGTCCGGCATCGATCCTGTTTACAGATGGAGATATCATGGGGGCAGTGCTTGATCGTAACGGACTCAGACCTTCCAGATATTATATAACAGATGACGATTATCTGATCCTTTCATCTGAAGTCGGTGTGTTAGAGGTTGACCCTTCCAAGATTGTGAAAAAAGACCGCCTGAGACCGGGACGTATGCTGTTGGTCGATACAGTGAACGGCAGGCTGATATCAGATGATGAGATCAAAGAGAAATATGCAAAAGCAAAACCATATGGCGAATGGCTTGACAGTAATCTGGTTCATTTAAATGATCTTAAGATACCTAATATACGTGTAGAAGAATACACAGATGAAGAGCGTGCAAAACTTCAGACTGCATTTGGTTATACATTTGAAGATTTCAAAAATACGATCTATCCAATGGCTGAAAAAGGGGCAGAGGCAATCAGTGCGATGGGAACTGATACTCCACTTGCAGTGTTATCAAACAGCCATAAACCATTGTTTAATTACTTTAAGCAGTTATTTGCGCAGGTAACAAATCCTCCAATTGATGCAATCCGTGAGGAGATTGTTACATCTACTTCTGTATATCTTGGAAAGGATGGAAATATTCTGGAAGAGAAGCCGGAGAATTGTCATGTATTAAAAATCCATAATCCGATCCTTACAAATACAGACCTCTTAAAGATTAAAAATATGAAGGTAGAGGGACTTAAGGTTGGTGTTCTTCCAATTCTTTATTATAAGAACACATCACTTGAAAAAGCACTGGATCGATTGTTTGTAGAAGCAGACAAGCTGTATCGTGACGGTGTGAATATCCTGATCCTTTCAGACCGTGGTGTGGATGAAACACATGTTGCGATTCCTTCATTATTAGCTGTTTCAGCCATGCAGAAGCATCTGGTAAGGACAAAGAAACGTACATCGGTTGCAATCATTCTCGAGAGCGCTGATCCAAGAAATGTTCATCATTTTGCAACACTGCTTGGTTATGGCGCATGTGCAGTTAACCCATATCTGGCGATCGAGACGATCAAACAGATGGTTGACAGCCATCTGTTAAATAAAGATTTCAATGCAGCTGTTGATGATTACAATTCAGCGATCATGCACGGCATTGTAAAGATTGCATCTAAGATGGGGGTGTCAACGATCCAGTCATATATGGGATCACAGATCTTTGAATGTATCGGACTTTCAAAAGAAGTTGTCGACAGATACTTTACAAATACCGTAAGCTGCATAGGTGGTTCCGGAATTAAAGAGATCGAGGAGACGGTAGATGCCCTTCATTCATCCGCATTTGATCCACTTGGACTTGATACCAACCTTGCACTGACAAGTATTGGTGCACATAAGTTCAGAAGCGGTAAGGAAGAACACCTGTATAACCCACAGACGATCTACCTGTTACAGCAGGCAACCAGACGTGGTGATTATAATCTGTTCAAGCAGTACACCGCATGTCTGGAAGACGAGACAAAACCATTCCATCTGAGAGGTTTGATGGAATTCAAATATGCAGAAAATCCAGTTCCAATGGAAGAAGTAGAGCCGGTAGAATCAATCGTAAAACGATTCAAGACAGGTGCTATGAGTTATGGCTCTATCTCACAGGAAGCACATGAATGTATGGCGATCGCAATGAATACGATCGGCGGTAAATCAAATTCCGGTGAAGGTGGAGAATCTATTGAACGATTAACGATAGGAAAAGATGGCAAGAACCGTTGTTCCGCTATCAAGCAGGTTGCATCAGGACGATTCGGTGTTACATCCAGATATCTGGTCAGTGCCAAGGAGATCCAGATCAAGATGGCACAGGGAGCAAAACCGGGTGAAGGTGGACATCTTCCGGGAGGCAAGGTATATCCTTGGATTGCAAAGACAAGATTATCCACTCCGGGTGTCAGCCTGATCTCACCACCACCTCATCATGATATTTATTCGATCGAGGATCTGGCGCAGTTGATCTATGACTGTAAGAATGCAAACCGTGATGCCAGAATCTCTGTAAAACTGGTATCAGAAGCAGGTGTGGGTACAGTTGCAGCCGGTGTTGCAAAGGCAGGAGCACAGGTTATCCTGATCTCCGGTTACGATGGAGGTACCGGTGCAGCACCGAATAACTCCATTCATTATGCAGGTCTTCCTTGGGAGCTTGGTCTGGCAGAGACACACCAGACGTTAATAAAGAATGATCTTCGTAACAAAGTCATCCTTGAAACTGATGGTAAGCTGATGACCGGACGTGATGTTGCGATAGCAGCTATGCTCGGTGCAGAGGAATTCGGATTTGCGACAGCTCCACTGGTAACAATGGGCTGTGTAATGATGCGAGTATGTAATCTGGATACTTGCCCGGTTGGTATCGCTACACAGAATCCGGAGCTTCGTAAGAGATTCAAGGGCAAACCGGAATATGTCATTAACTTTATGAAATTTATCGCAGAAGAGCTTCGTGAATATATGTCGAAGCTTGGTGTCAGAACAGTGGATGAGCTGGTAGGACGTTCTGATCTGTTGTATGCAGGTCAGGGAGCAAAAGACAGAAATGTTGATCTGTCGCTGATCATCAATAATCCATATATCGACGCACCTCAGAATAAGGTTAAATATAACGAGAAACATCCGTATGACTTCCAGCTGGAAAAAACGATCGATATGCGTATTCTGTTAAAGAAGCTTGGACCTGCCCTTGAAAAGGGTCAGAAGAAGAGCATCGAGATCGATGTAGTAAATACAGATCGTTCCGTTGGTACGATATTTGGATCAGAGATCACGAAGCGGTATGGAGATACCTTAGAGGATGATTCTTATCTTGTAAAATGTAACGGCGCAGGTGGACAGAGTTTTGGCGCATTTGTACCAAAGGGACTTACACTGGAGCTTGTCGGCGACAGCAATGATTATTTTGGAAAGGGACTTTCCGGTGGTAAATTGATCGTATATCCGCCACGTTCTGCAAAATTTGTTCATGAAGATAATATTATCATCGGTAATGTTGCGCTGTATGGAGCAACCAGTGGTAAAGCATATATCAATGGTGTAGCCGGTGAACGATTTGCCGTTCGTAACTCCGGTGCAACTGCAGTTGTAGAAGGTGTCGGCGATCATGGCTGTGAATATATGACAGGTGGTAAGGTAGTAGTCCTTGGACGTACCGGTAAGAACTTTGCCGCAGGTATGAGTGGCGGTATCGCATATGTACTGGACATGGAGAATGATCTGTATAAGCGCCTGAATAAGGAGATGATCCATGTTGAAGCTATAACTGATAAATATGAAATCAATGAACTGAAGCAGATGATCATGGATCATGTAAATTATACAAATTCAGAAGTAGGAAAACGAATTCTGGATAAGTTCAATGAATATCTTCCGAAATTCAAGAAGATCATTCCAAAAGATTACGAGAAGATGATGAACACGATCGTCGCACTGGAAGAAAAAGGTCTGAACAGTGAGCAGGCAACGATAGAAGCATTTTACAAGATTAAAAATGGAGGTAAATAGATATGGGAAAGCCAACGGGATTTTTAGAGTATGAAAGAAAAACCAGTATAGAGATCGCTCCGGAAGAAAGAATTAAGAATTTCAATGAATTCCATATACCATTAAGTCTTGAAGAACAGAAGATTCAGGCTGCCAGATGTATGGACTGTGGTGTTCCATTCTGTCAGGCAGGAATGATGATCGGCGGTATGGCATCCGGTTGTCCGTTGAATAACCTGATCCCTGAATGGAATGATATGATCTATAACGATAATTGGGAGCATGCTTATGCGAGACTGAGCAAGACCAATAATTTCCCTGAATTTACCAGCCGTGTATGCCCTGCTCTTTGTGAGAAAGCCTGTACTTGTAACATCAACGGAGATCCGGTGTCAGTTAGAGAGAATGAACGTGCGATCATTGAATATGCATATGCAAATGGTCTGGTAAATGATAAACCTCCAAAAGGAAAAACAGATAAAAAGGTTGCGGTGATCGGTTCCGGTCCATCTGGACTTGCTGTGGCAGACATGTTAAACAGCCGTGGACATGAGGTTACTGTATATGAGAGAAGTGACAGACCTGGTGGACTTCTGATGTATGGTATTCCGAATATGAAGCTGGAAAAAGAGGTGATCGACCGTAAGATCGCATATATGGAGAAACGAGGTATCCGTTTCGTTTTAAATACAGAGGTTGCAACAGGAAAATCTTCAGCAAAGTCACCATATCCAAAGGATGATCAGATCACGGGATATCTGAAGAATCCAAATCAGAAGTATGTAAAGGCAGAAGATCTGTTAAAGGAATATGATGCGGTTGTACTTGCCTGTGGGGCATCTAATCCAAGAGATATCAAGGCAGCAGGCAGAGATGCAAAGGGAATCTATTTTGCGGTAGATTTCTTAAAGACAACTACAAAGAGTCTTAGAAATTCAAAGTTTGCAGATAAACAGTTTGTGAACTGCAAGGGTAAAAATGTACTTGTCATTGGTGGTGGTGATACCGGTAATGACTGTGTGGGAACTGCCGTCAGAGAAGGAGCAAAGAGTGTCACTCAGCTTGAGATGATGCCAAAGCTTCCGGATCAGAGAACGGAGAATAACCCATGGCCGGAGTGGCCTAGAGTTTGCAAGACAGATTATGGCCAGCAGGAAGCAATCGCAGTATACGGACATGATCCACGTATCTATGAGACAACCGTTAAGGAGTTCTTAAAGGATAAGGATGGAAATGTCAAAGGTGCAAAATGCGTAAAGCTAGACTGGCAGAAAGATCCAAAGACCGGTCGTATGACTATGACTGAAGTGCCTGACAGTGAATATGTGATCGACTGTGAAGTTGTATTGATCGCGGCAGGATTCCTTGGAAGCCAGAAGTATGTGGCAGACAGCTTTGGTGTAGAATTAAATGAGCGTACAAATGTAAAGACTGCATGTCCGAAGTCTTATGCGACGAATGTTCCTAAGGTGTTTGTTGCAGGTGATATGCACAGAGGACAGTCATTGGTCGTATGGGCGATCCATGAGGGCAGAGAAGCAGCGGTTGCAGTTGATTCTATGCTGGTTGGATATACGAACCTTGTATAAGATGTTAGAAATAAATGAATAAAAAAGAAACTCTCTTTTGAGAAACAGATCAGGCATAGTCTGTTATTTGAAAGAGAGTTTTTTATTGCGAATTAAAACTGAATCACCATAAATTTAAATAAGCCCTTCTCACAAAGAAAAGGGCTTATCTAATATCTTCAACAACAAAGAAAAAATTATGAATTAAGAACTGTCTATATAGTATCGGATAATTATGAACAAATTATGACCATAAAAACAACGATTTGAAAATTTAAAGTAATATTTTTTTGACATAAAGTGTGCATTTGTGAGAATTAAACAAAAAGGTTTATTCGCTTTGTGTATATTGATATTTTATCGATCCTCTGTTGTTCATAAATATATTCAGTGCAGTAAATGGTCAACCGGAAGATAAACCGGGAGTCCGTCTTTATACTGGAGAGATACTTCGCCAATGATAAGTGGACGAAGGTAATCGATCATTTCATCTGTAACATCATTTCCATCAGGATGAATCCAATCTAATGGTACGGATTTTGCTTCATTTGCAATTTTTGATACATCGGCCGACCGAATCACCCACTGATATGGATCGTTGGAGATACGATCGATCGTAACCATGATACCGGTCTTGCCCTCGGCAGCGTATTTGACAGCGGCCTGTCCGAGTGCAAAGGATTCGGTGATATCCGTTCTGGATGCAATGTGGCCGGCACAACGCTGTAATACATTTAATTCGATGGAACGAACCTTTACACCGATCTCATCACGTACAAGATATTCTAAAGCTTTTCCGGCACCGCTTAACTGTGCATGACCGAATTTGTCGGCAACGGCGGAATCAGAACTGATATAATTACCGTCAGCATCATGTATACCTTCTGAGACAGCAACGATAACTGTTTTCTGTTTACAAAGTTTATTTTTTACATCCTTTAAGAACTGTTCTTTTGAAAAGGCAACTTCCGGCAGATAGATGAGATCCGGAGCCTGACTATAAGTTGTTCTGGCGAGCGCAGAGGATGCTGTGAGCCAGCCTGCATCACGTCCCATGATCTCTACGATGATAACAGCAGGGATTTTATAGATATAAGCATCATGGGCGATCTCGAGCATAGTGGAAGCTACATATTTAGCAGCAGAACCAAAGCCCGGTGTGTGGTCAGTTGCATATAGATCATTGTCAATTGTCTTTGGGACACCGACGATCCTGACATCAGAATGAATACTTTCAGCATATGCACTGAGCTTCATGACCGTATCCATGGAATCATTTCCACCAATATAGAAAAATGCTGCAATTCCATATTCTTCAAAACGTTCAAAGATCTGTTCATAAGGAGTAGGATCTTTGTCATAGTCCGGGAGCTTATACCGGCAGGATCCGAGATACATGGCAGGTGTCAGTTCGAGAGTATTTAACATTGGAAAATGGGAAAGTGCCATCAGGGACATATCCATCAGATTATTTTCCATTACTCCGGTTATTCCGTGAAGGGAACCATAGATGCGAGTGAAACTGCCGGATTTTTTTACCCCATCGATCACTCCGGCAAGAGAAGCATTGATGGCGGCGGTTGGACCGCCTGACTGAGCTACGATGCAATTTTCTTTTTTCATTCTTATTCTCCATTCTTTTGTGTAATAAAATTGAAAACCGTTTTCTAATCATAGAGACCGGTTAAAGTAATGATTCCTTTTTTATATAAAATGTCCGGGACATAAGACATTTTCGATTTGCGAAGTCCGGGAAGCCCCAGATCTTCTTCTCTGTTTACATATGTGTAATTTTGAAGCTCGTTAGTAACAAATGTTTTGTTGATCATAGGATAGATACCGTCGATACTATCATCCGCTTTTTCAAAATGCACATCAAAAGTATCACCGGTCAGAGATTCCCCCAGTGTAAATGCAGAAGGAATGTGATTGATATATATGATTCCGCCGGTCATCTGTAATTTGTCTCTGTTTGCCAGAGCTTTTCGGATAATATTATATTCATAGGCATGTTCTTCCGCAAGGTTCGGCTGTAATATATCATGTTTTTCTACCCAATATCTGGCGATTGCGAGACAGGCATCTATATGTTCATCTGTGATCGTATAATATTCGTAGTCCGGATAGTTGCGCAGAAAGCTGTTGATATGATTGCGTTTACCATGGAGTTTTTTGCCACGGAGATAAGTGAGTTTTTCCACCGTATAGATATAGTCGAAGTCACCGGGATCCAGAGTATATGGGAATTCTTTTCCATACCAGTCTGTGATAACTTCATAGATTTCCGGTGTGGCACAGTGTACACACGGTGTAACACCTTGAGCATGAAAATAGGCACAGACTTCATCAAATACAGAACGGGCTTTGAGAAGATAATCTGGGTTCTGTATATCTTTTATAAAATCTGTACCAATGCCGATCGGGAAAGTAAAAGAAGAAGGTTTGCCTTCTTCTTCAGCTATAAAAACAAGCATTTCTGAAAGAATGACATAAGAGACATGGTACTCTTCTGCCCATAAAATTGCATTGCCGGGACAGAATCCACAATCTTTAATACTGCCTCCTTTCAGATAGCTGTTTAAAATGTCAAGTTGCGATAAATTTGGTTTGATAAGTTCCATTTCTATATATATCTTTCTAATAATTTATACTTCTAATTAATTTTATTCCGGGCTGTAAAGCAGTGTGCGGAGATTCTTTCTTCCATAGGTCATTAGTCCGTCAATGATCGCTTTTTTGTTGTCTTCGGAAGTCTCTATATCTACCATTCCCAGAAGTTCATTTACATATCCACTCCATTTTTCATATATTTTACGCTGAGCTTCATCAGAAACCGGCGGGAGAGAGAGGGATGCGTGGGCAGTGGATCCATCTTCGTTTACATCATCAGAGATTCGGAAAACAACAGAATCAGGAGTCAGAGCATCCTGACCATATGCGATGGAATATAGTTCCTCTGTTCGTACAAGACCGCAGTCGTACATTTCAACGACCAGATCGTGGATGCATTCATCTAATTTATTGAAATAGTGTTGATACCGGATCTTCATGATCTCGTCAGCATCTTTCATGTCTTCTTTGTTGTACCAGTATCCCATGCTCTCATCGATATCATCGACTTCGTCAAAAAGATCATTTTCGAAATGACGTTTGGAAGCAGCTCGTTTGCTGTGCGTCTTTGTTGCTTTTTTTCTGGAAAATGTGATTGTCCATATAACCAGAAAAATGAAAACCAGAAGCAATAGGATAGCAAATATAATTGTCAATATTGTTTTACTCATATCGGTTTACCTGCCATATTTTATTGATCTCTGCATTGTAAAAACACAGTAAAAATTTTCATACTTAATTGTATTATACTACAGGAACAAAGTTTTTTTCAATTCCTCTAACTGAAAAAAAGAAAGCATTATCCAAATTTTAGGTATTGCATGTAAAAACTGCCTATAGTATAATTACGTTAAAGCTGAGATGTACTAAGCTTCTTGCGATTTTGAACCTACATTTGAATAAAAGGGATTCCTATATTGCTGCTTATGATGTCATGCCTCTTTAATATGTGGAAGACAGAGATTCAGTTGCGGTTGCCCACCTAGCATTGGCTAGGACTCAAAATGCAGGAACGCATTTCAGTTTTATACGAAAGATAAAGAGCAGCATCTTAGATGCTGCTCTTTCTGTTAAAGTATACCCATAAAATGGAGAATATATGAAAAAATTAATCAGATTTATCACTTTATGCATAACATGTCTGCTGGTGGCAGGAATTTTATATGCGGATAAGATGGCGGTAAATGAAAGACAGGAAACAGATGATGGCTTTACGCGGGCAGACATCAATATATTTTCAAATATAAGAGAGCGGACACAGACTGCAGAAGGGTATGCAGACAAGAAAAGCAAAGAAGTCGATGCCAGGAGCAGTGGACAGGGTAAGAAAAAAGAAACAGAATTTGAGATTACGGTACCGGAGCAGGTGAAAGTACTGTTATCGAATGATGGATCTTATGTACAGAATACAGTAAAATTCAGTTGTACCGGGGCTTATACGATAAGTGTGGATGGAAAACAGTGCATATCATATAAGAAAGATGATGTGATTAATATAGAAACTTTTGTGGAAGAGCATGCTTTCGACTATATCATGGTGAAACCGGCGAAGGCTTCTGACCGGGTCGTACTTGAAAGCTTTGAAAAATCGGGGGGAACGCCTTCCTATCGGGGAACCATTCGCATACAGAAAAAGGATGGATATATTGTTACAAATGAGATTGGTCTGGAAGAATACCTGTATGCGGTTGTATCCAGCGAGATGCCATCGTCCTATGAAAAGGAGGCATTAAAAGCACAGGCAGTCTGCGCCAGAAGCTATGCGGTTAATCGAATACAGGATCATGCATATGAGAAATATGGAGCTGATCTTGACGATACGACAGCCTGTCAGGTATATAACAATATATTTGAAACACCGGAAACGATAGAAGCAGTACAGGAGACGGCGGGCAAAGTACTTACCAGTGATGGAGAGACGATCCAGGCATATTTCTTTTCTACTTCATGTGGAACAACATGTAGAAATGATGATGTGTGGGGCGGTGAAAAATTATCCTATCTGAACGATCAGCTGGAGACTTATGGAGAGACAGAACGAAAGCTTGATGGTGCGCCTGTTATGCTTGATCAGGGATATTTTCAGATTGCAGATGGAAGATTGTCTACAGAAGAGGTCTTTCGCGATTTTATAGATGGAAAACTCTATGTGAACAGTATTGAAAAAGAAGAACCAATGTACCGCTGGTCGATAGACTATAGTAAAGAACAGATACAGTCAGCTGTGTCACAGGGGCTTTTACAGGTGGCAGACGGTAGCCTGACTTTTTATGATAAAGAGGGGAATGAAGCAGACCGTTTGTCTGAATTTGCGGAAAAGGGAACAGATGCCATACTGGGGACAATAAAAAATATAAAAATAACTGCAAGAGGAAATAGCGGAATCGCACAAAGTATGGTAATATACGGGAAACAGGGTGCGGTAAAGGTGGATGGACAGATGTCGATCCGACAGGTATTATATCCATCTAAAGTTGAAATCATAAAGCAGGATGACAGCAGAGTGATGGGATGGCCGTTGCTGCCAAGTGCATATTTCTATATTGAAAAAGATAATGAGGGAGTATATCATCTTCACGGTGGCGGCTTTGGCCATGGCGTTGGCATGAGCCAGAATGGTGCAAATGACCTTGCGGGAAATGGTTATAAATATGAGGAGATTCTGATGCATTATTTTTATGGAACAGATATGAATAAAATAAATGAGACAGGATTAGTAACGAATGAAGAAATACAGAGATAAGATCATTGGCTTAATAGACAGAATCCAGGATGTTGCTATTGTCCGGATGATTCAGGGTGCACTGGGAATCAATAAGGATAATCAGTTGTCTGCGTTTGCGGCACAGGCGGCTTTCTTTTTATTGCTTTCATTTTTCCCATTTGCGATGATGCTTCTGATCGGTATACGATTTCTTCCTGTGACTCAGGCAGAGTTCATGACACTGGTAAAAGAAGTGATACCGGGTGATATGGCGGATACACTAAGTTATATGATAGATGAGATTTATAGCGCCAAGGTCGGAATAACGATGATCGTATCGGCGATCGTAGCGATCTGGTCAGCAGCAAAGGGAACGATGGCGATCGAGCGTGGACTTAACTTTATGGATCGGACAAAGGATACTAAGAATTATATCTTACGAAGACTGATAAATGCATTGTACACGTTGATTTTCTGTATCATGCTGATCGCATTGGTTGGCGTTTATGTTCTGGGAAATACGATCATGGAGGATATACTGGCGAAAACAAACTGGGTGGATTATTCAGAAAAGATTTTTTTCTACTCGAGACTTTTAACTGCTCCGGTGCTGGTATTTGCGGTTATCCTGCTTATATACTGCCGTTTACCGGATAATCATCTGCGTCTTAAAACTGCGATACCGGGCGCTGTATTCACAACCATATGCTGGGTGTTGTTATCAGCAGCGTTTTCTTCGTATCTTACTTATTTTGGAATCAATACGTATATGTATGGAAATCTTGGAAGCATGGTGATCGCTATGCTATGGTTATATATATGTATGTATATCCTGCTGTTAGGCGCTGAGCTGAATCTGTTCTTCCGGGATGGTATACGGGATATTCTTATAAAGATCAAAAATTATATTCATAAGAAATATTCAGAAAAGGCTAAAAAATAACAAAATAATCTTGAAAAATATGATTGAGGGAAATATACTAAGCATATAAATGAATGGGGATTTTAGTTGTAGGAGAGGAGAAAAAATGAAAAAAAGATTCTTACGAAATGAAGGCTTTTCACTGGTTGAACTGATCATTGTAATTGCGATCATGGCGATCCTTGCAGGAGCACTTGCGCCGGCACTTATCAAATATATCAAGAAATCCAGATTACAGGTATATCTGGATACTGCATCTGAGCTGCAAAAGGCAGTTGTAAATATGGCAATCGAAGCAAATGAAGCAGGATATGCCGTTTGTGCCGTTACATATTCTGGTTCGACGGATGACGGTTCCGGTACAGGAACGATCATTTGTAAGGATAGTAATGGTAATTTCGTAGATATGCCTGCGGCAGATAAAGCCAAGTATTTTAAACAGATGTTTACTTCACTTGGAATGGGAAGCATCACTCTTTATAATCAGGGAATTCCGCTTCAGATTGCACTGTCAGAAAACGGTGGTGTCGTTGCATCCGATTCGGATACAGGTGTACAGTCGGTTATCATGTTGTCAGACGACAAAGGAAATCTGAGAGCAAAGCTTGCATTTTCTGCAACGAACAATGAATGGGTCATTGAAGAAAGTTATTGACACATATTTAAAATGTGCTATATTTAAGTATAGTTTTAACCATCCTGACTATAAGCGGATGGAAGAGAAGACGTTGACGATGCAAAAGATGGGATATGTCTGACAGAGAGATCGGGTCATCGGCTGGAAGCCTGATCGAGCACCATATTTCATTTAATTTCACATCTGAGTTTTATTTCTGAGGGTTCTTTAAAAGGAAGCGTAGGAGATAACGGGTTATGACCGTTATAACATAGAATGAGTGCTGACAGCTCCGAAGAATATCGGGTGTCAGAATCAGGGTGGTATCGCGGTTGCTCCGTCCCTTTGTGGACTGGGGCTTTTTTATTTTTAATCTATTTTAATTTAAGGAGAATGAAAGATGAAAGACAGATTAGAGGCAATCAAAGCAGCAGCACTTGCCAAGATCAATGAAGCAGATGTACTGACATCCTTAAATGATGTAAAAGTATCTGTACTCGGAAAGAAAGGTGAACTGACCCAGGTATTAAAGGGTATGAAAGATGTAGCACCTGAAGATCGTCCAAAGGTCGGACAGATGGTAAATGAGGCAAGACAGGTAATTGAGTCAGCCTTAGAGGAGAAATCAAAGAAGATCAATCAGGCACTTCGTGCAGAGAAGATGAAGCGTGAAACGATCGACGTTACCCTTCCGGGAATTAAGAAGATCGATGGGCACAGACATCCGAATCAGATCGCTCTCGAAGATCTGGAACGTGTATTCATCGGTATGGGTTATGAGATCGTAGAAGGACCTGAAGTTGAATATGATAAATATAATTTCGAATTATTAAATATTCCTGCAAATCATCCTGCAAAGGACGAACAGGATACTTTCTATATTACAAAGGATATCCTGCTCCGTACACAGACTTCTCCTGTACAGGCAAGAATCATGGAAAAGGGCAAGCTTCCGATCCGTATTCTTTCACCGGGACGGGTATTCAGAGCAGATGAAGTAGATGCAACACATTCACCTTCCTTCCATCAGGTAGAAGGTCTGGTTATTGATAAGAATATTACGATGGCTGACTTAAAGGGAACTTTACAGCAGTGGGCAAAGGAATTCTTCGGGGAGAATACAAAGGTTAAGTTCCGTCCACATCATTTCCCATTCACAGAGCCATCAGCAGAGATGGATGTCACCTGTTTCAAATGTGGCGGCAAGGGCTGTCGTGTATGCAAGGGCAGCGGCTGGATCGAGATCCTTGGCTGTGGTATGGTTCATCCAAAGGTGCTTCATGACTGTGGCATTGATCCGGAAGTATATTCAGGATTTGCATTTGGTATCGGTCTGGAGCGTATAGCACTGTTAAAATATGAAATCGATGATATGCGTCTTCTTTACGAAAACGATGTGCGTTTCTTACAGCAGTTCTAAAAAACAGGAAAAGGAGATAGAAAAATGAATACACCACTTTCATGGATAAAAGTATATGTGCCTGATCTTGACGTAGAGGCACAGGAATTTGTTGATGCAATGACACTTTCCGGTTCACATGTAGAAGGTTTTGAGAAAAAGGACAAGAATCTTGAAAAGATCGTAGTTGGTAAGATCGTTAAGATAGAAAAGCATCCGGATGCTGACAAGCTGGTTGTATGTCAGGTTGATATCGGAGCAGATGAGCTGCTTCAGATCGTAACCGGAGCACCAAATGTAAAAGAAGGAGATCTGGTACCTACCGTGCTTGACGGTGGTAAAGTAGCAGGAGGACATGACGGCGGAGAACTTCCTGCTGATGGAATCAAGATCAAGAAAGGCAAACTTCGTGGTGTACCATCTTATGGTATGATGTGTGCGATCGAGGAGCTTGGTTCATCCAGAGATCTGTATCCGGAAGCACCGGAAAATGGTGTCTATGTATTCCCTGCGGAAGCGGATGTAAAGCCGGGTGATGATGCAGTAAAGGCACTGGGCCTTGATGATGTCGTTGTAGAATATGAGATCACATCAAACCGTGTAGACTGCTTCTCCATGATCGGTATGGCAAGAGAGGCTGCTGTTACATTTGACAAGCCATTCTACCCACCGGTGATCAGGAAAACAGGAAATGATGAAGATGTAAATAATTATATATCTGTAGAAGTACAGGACACAGATCTGTGTAAGCGTTACTGCGCAAGAGTTGTAAAGAACTTAAAGATCGGTCCATCACCAAAATGGATGAGAGAGAGGCTTGCTTCACAGGGAATCCGTTCGATCAACAATCTGGTTGATATCACAAACTATGTAATGGAAGAATATGGACAGCCAATGCACGCATATGATCTGTCTACGATCGCAGGAAATAAGATCGTTGTAAGACGTGCAAAGGATGGCGATACATTTGTAACACTCGATGGTCAGGAGAGAAAGCTGGATAAGGATGTTCTGATGATCTGTGATGGAGAGAAAGAAGTCGGTATCGCAGGGATCATGGGTGGTGAGAACTCTATGGTAACAGATGATATCCAGACCTTATTATTTGAAGCAGCCTGCTTCGATGGAACCAATATCCGTTTGTCATCCAGAAGACTCGGACTTGCGACAGATGCCGCATTCAAGTTTACAAAGGGACTTGATCCAAATCTTGCAGAAGAAGCAATTAACCGCGCATGCCAGCTGATCGAAGAAATGGGTGCAGGTGAAGTTGTTGGCGGTATGGTTGATGTATATCCGGATCCTGTACTTCCGAAGGTGCTTCCATTTGAGCCTGAAAAGATCAACAAACTTCTTGGTACAGATATTGATGAAAAGACCATGCTTGATATATTTGGCAAGCTGGAATTAACATATGATGAAGCAGCAAAGACACTTACTGTTCCAACCTTCCGTCAGGACTTAAACTGCATGGCAGATCTGGCAGAAGAGGTTGCCCGTTTCTATGGATATGACAAGATTCCGATGTCACTTCCAAAGGGTGAAGCAACCGTAGGTAAGAAGCCATACAGCCACAGAATCTATGATATTGCAAGAAACATTCTGGAAGGAAACGGATTCTCCGGTGGTATGTGCTATTCATTTGAAAGCCCGAAGGTATTTGACAAATTACTGCTTCCTGCTGATTCCATCTACAGAAAGGCGATTACGATCGCAAATCCACTGGGTGAAGATTTCAGTATCATGAGAACCATATCCTTAAATGGTATGCTGACTTCTCTTGCAACGAACTTCAACCGTAAGAATAAGGTTGCCCGTCTGTACGAGTTCGGAAATGTATATCTTCCAAAGCAGCTCCCACTGACAGAACTTCCGGAAGAACGCATGAAGCTTACGATCGGTATGTATGGCGAAGGCGATTTCTTCAACTTAAAGGGTGTGATCGAAGAGTTGTTCGATAACCTTGGTATGAAGAATATCTGCACCTATGTTCCTACAACAGAGCATCCGTTCTTACATCCGGGTCGTCAGGCAAATATCGTAAAAGACGATACAGTCATTGGTTATCTCGGACAGCTTCATCCGGATGCATGTGATAACTATAACTTAAAGGGTGAGGTTTATGTAGCAGTTCTCGATATGCCAAATGTCGTAGCACTGTCATCCTTCGATATCAAATATGAAGGTATCGCAAAGTTCCCTGGAAGCACCAGAGATTTAAGTATGGTTATGGACAAGAGTATCTTCGTTGGTCAGGTAGAAGAACTGATCAAAAAGTGCGGCGGCAAGCTGCTTGAAAGCTATAAGCTCTTTGATGTATATGAAGGCGAGCAGATCGCAGCAGGTAAGAAGTCTGTTGCTTACACGATGACATTCCGTGCGAAAGACAGAACCTTAGAGACCGGTGAAGTTGATAAGATCATTGAAAAGCTTGTAAAAGAATTAGGAAAGCTGGGCATCGAACTCAGAGCTTAATTTACAGGTTTAGATAATTCTGGTATTATGTAAAGCCTTTGTCTGTTATAGATAGATATGAATTTATAGCAGGCAGAGGTTTTTTATAGTTAAACTTGTTTTCCTTTATGATATCCGTTACAATCAAACATGGAGAGATGGCGGCAATATACTAAGCATGTTATTCTGTTCTGTCAGGAAAGGAGATGGAACATGGATAATGAATTAGTATATTCCGCTGATGCGACATATCAGAAAGCACAGTATGATGCCTGTGCCAAGCGGCTGCTTGGACAGAAGATCATACTGGCGCATATACTGATACGGGTAGTAGACGAATTTAAAGGCATGGATGCAGAGACGGTTGCTTCGCTGATCGAAGATGAACCGTATATCAGTCAGGTTCCGGTTGCCCCCGGACTAACGAACAAAGAAATGGTAGATGCCAGAACCGGTGAACGGATTGTCGGGCTTAATACAGAAAGTTCCGAGATCGATGAGGGAAAGGTGTATTTTGACATCATTTTCTATGTACGGATGAGGAATGGACTGGCGAAAATGATCATCAATCTGGAAGCACAGAAGGATGAACCGACAAAGTATCACATCTTAAATCGGGCAATCTTTTACGCTGCAAGGCTGGTATCTTCTCAGAAAGAGCGGGAATTTACAGGCTCTGATTACAACGAGATCAAACAGGTGTATTCCATCTGGATCTGTATGAATATGAAAGAGAATAGCCTGAGTCATATTCATATGGTAAAAG